>MDSW01016128.1_pt1 | contig 19038 bp, 8 predicted proteins | sample 811171 | NCBI WGS metagenome assembly MDSW01 (sample SAMN05326641, study PRJNA326480) | marine metagenome | isolation source: seawater | place: Atlantic Ocean: North West | collected 2012 | reverse complement strand
CAAATTTGATGATATCACTTGGAGTGATAGTGTAAAGATATTTCCAAATATATCCATCACCACTATCACCTGCTCTAGATGGTTCTAAATCAGTAAATGTTGGTTCATCCAAAGAAACGTTGCCCTTGGGGTTAGTACCACTAGAACCATTTTCAATGCAAATGTAGACTCTGTAGTCTTCATTCATTACATAATAATTTGCATCATATAATCTAGAGGCATTAGATACTGGTGCTGGATTTGTGACACTATAGTCATCTCGATACATTTCATATCGGTTTCCAGCAACCCAGTTAATCTTTCTTACAATACGTCTTACGTTTGCAGAAGTTACTCTTTTACCATACAAAACAACATCACCTGCGTGCCTGTTTTTTGTTATATTATCTACTGGTGCAGGTGGATTTGTATTCCACAAAGAATCTCTCCCATAGGCATTAATTGCCGGATTGGGAAGACCAACAGTAATATAATATGAGTTGTTTGTAGAATCAATAGAATCTACAAAATTACTGGCATTCAGAATTCTAAATTGATCAGTAACAATTGCTGACATCGTTATCTTTTTTTATGTATTTATAGGGGAATGTATAATATTAATTATTGGACGTAGAATGGGAAGTAATTATCCGCTTCTGGAGAAACTCCATCTTCGGGTGGTTTCACCGATCTAATCGCACCAGATTTCTGTTCACCAAAGTTTCCTCTTCTTTGAATTGTTGGGAATGTTGACAATCCAGCATCAACTGTTAATCCAGTTACTCCGATTGCAATTCCATCTCTATTATCGTAGTTGTAGATTCTACCGAAAGAGATTCTTCCGTGAGAGGTGCAAATACCACTTTCAGTAATATTCCAATCACCTGTAGCAAGAATTCCAAGAACAGGACTATCACTATGAATGTTACAAATAATTTCACCATCTTCAAGAAGTCCACTCTTCGCGTGAACTTTGTAAACATTATCAAGGAATGTTGTTCCAATACCAACAACACTACTGTTATTAGAATCAACCGAGGTTACTCCAGTACCAATAGTGGTGTCATAAATCAGAACTGGGTATCCAACTGCCAAGTCATTCGTATCTGAAAGAACACCAAACTTACCATTCAAAGATGTATAATTTGAAATTGCAGTGAAATTAAATTTCAGTGCAAGTGGATGACCACCAACACCAGGACAAGTGCTGATACCAGTGATAATTCCACTAAATCCTTGGACGTTAGAAACATTGTTGATAGTTTCTACAGATGCCTTTGGTATTTCAATAATTGTCTGTGGCGGATTAGTTGTAGTGTAACCAAATCCAGGATTGGTGATTGTAACTGCAGAAACTTGACCATTTGTAATGGTTGCAGTTGCAGTAGCAGTTGTACCAACACCAACACCAATAGACTTAGGTGCGGAGAAACTAACATCAAGTGAAGATACAGTATATCCTGCACCAACATTATTGGTTGTGATTGCACTAATAGTTCCTGCAGCAGATACCGTAGCGGTAAATTCTGCACCGACTGGTGCTATATGATTGGAAAGGAATGCATCAAATTCAAAGTTGCTTCCTTTTTGAACATCAAGAATTTCATTATCATACACAAAGAATTGTGCATTATCTACAAATATTTCATTTGATGATGGTGTAATATCACCAATAACTCTTGCAGTTGGGAAGATTTTTGGTTCCAGAACAGGTCTTGCTTTAGAAACAAGATTTCCTCTTACATACAAGTCATTCTTTTGTTTAATCCAATCAATTGGTCTAAAGTTATTTTCATCAACACCCAGACCAGTATAAATTTCAGTTTCAACAACATCAGATCCAGGAATATCAGTGATTGTTCTGCTATTTTCTTGATTTGGTGTTGTATAAAGTGGATGCTTTCTTACGAACAGGTCATCTCCAATCTTAATTGTAGATGTAACATCAATCAAGAGTGAGTCAAGATTATTTTGACCAACATAGAAGAAGATATCAACCTTATCTTGTGGTTGTGGTGCCTCAGTAAAGATGAATGATGTACCACCAGTAAATTCATAAGAATATCCTGGACTTTGTAAAACACCGTTAACAAAGATAAGAAGAACAGAATTTAAATCAATATTTGCGGAGAGTGGACTTGCAGGATCAAGTTCAAAACTCAACAATTCACCTCTATAGAACAGTGGAAATCTCTTCCTTGTTCCATTTTGGAAACCAGAAACGCTGTCAATGAAGTCCATTTCACCAAATGACCATGAAGAGAATCTATCAGTAAAGGTAGAAACAACTTCAAGTTGGAAATCAGAGGCAGGTTGAGTGTAATCTTTGGCAGTTACAAGACCAACTGCCTTCATAACATCACCAGGTTTGAACTGATAACCATCTCTAGCAATCTTGAAATTACTTACAACAAATCCTGCTCCAGGTGCTGGAGTTCTTGTTGGAGTGGTAGCAATGGCAGGATCCACAGCGTTTGTTACAATTCCAACCAGAGTATGAATTGCAGAAGCAACGTTTGCACAATATGGAGTACTGGAATCAACAGTGATTGTGGTATCTTTAATCTGAAGTTTGTTGGTATGTGTACCAATAGCAACAGATTCATTTCTCATTACCTTGACCGCAATATCTCTTGCCTCCATAAAGGCATTGATAGTTTCTTGCTCTTCACCAGCAACATGAGCACCAGTGATATAGAGGTCTGCAGCATCTACTGTGAAATCATTTCCACCGTATCTGAGGTTATATGCAACAGATTCAAGTACATCAACAATATCATCCTTACAATCTTGTCCATTTGTTCCTGCTGGAGGATTATATGATGGATATGCAGCCCGCATCCTTCCATATGCAACATCAGCAATGAATGCCGTATTTGCTACAATCAAGTTCGATGCATCAAAGAATCTATCTGGATTAGAATTCTCTGCGGATTGACCGATTTCAAGATTTAAGAGAAGATTTTTTCCAACTTCGGTTGTTGCTCCAACACCAAGTCTAGATACACCTTCAATTGGAATATTTTCATAAATTGGTTCTGGAATAATCAGTCTTGGATTGACATAATCTGTACCGCCAGATGTAATATTGAATGCGAGAGTTCCACCAACACCAACGATTGCCTCAACAGATGCTCCAGTTCCACCACCTCCACCTTTTCCAACATTTACTGTGATAGATGTTGCAGTTGTTGCAGTAATTGCAGTTTGAATGCCAGCAACTGGGTCAGTTGATCTTGGATATGGATGCTCACCAAAGAAGTTATCTTGGGAGCAAGTAAATACTAAACTATCAGTTCCGATTGCAATAGTGTTGGATGTGGTCAGTGAATGAGAACCAATTTCAAGAACAAGAAGTCCAGTATGTGAAATATAAGTTGCTGCAGTTGGTGTATAATTTGCACCATTATTATCAGTAAGACTATTTGAAGAAGAACTTACAAATCTATGGTCATATGCAAGATCTGTTACACCGATAGAAACTGGATACCTATATCCAGAACCATATGAAAGATCATAATATCTCGATATAGTTCCACCACCTTCATAAGTGTGTGGAATTGTACTAGTTCCAACCAAAACTGTCAGTTTTGAGGAAGAAATGACGTTCTTAATATCTGATGCATAACCATAATCTGGGAAGATGGTTGTTGTTCCATATCCAGTGCTATCACAACTAAATTCAAGATCAGTTAGTTTTACTCTTTCATTTGAAATGAGATTATGTGGATCAGAAGTTTCCAGTGTAAGAACACCAGTTACATTGTTATAACTTGCAGTGCTAATAGAAACTGGTCTTCTATAAGTATTGATTCCAGTGATATTATTAATTGTACCATTAGAATCTTTATCTACTAAAACAGATGCGCCATAGAGAGGAGCATATCCAAGACCTGGTGTAGAACCTAAGGAAACAATCAGACCGCCTCTTGGAATTTGGTTTTGGTTAATATCAAAGTCAGATTGAATCTTACTACCATCAACGGATGTAATACCAGTATAAACAACACTAGAAACACCTGCTTGAACATCTCTAATTAAATCATAGTTGTTACCAGTGTTATTTTCTGTAGATGGTGTTTGGAATACACCATTAATGAACAGAATTCCATTTCCTGGAGAAACACCTGTAGTATCAATACCATTAACCTTCAATGTATAAGTTCTACCAATTCCAGTAAACTGGTCAGAATTGTCATCAAAAATCATATTTTCGTCATAATTTTGTCTCAAGAATGTTCTTCCAGAGAATTGTGACCTTACATAAGGAAGATTTTGTTCATTTCTTCTTGCACGAGTATTTCCTTTTGGAGGATCTGTGAAGAAAATTTGATTTTCAACAATGTTAAATGAACCTCTGTAAAGTTGAGCTGTAGTTCCATCAAGGTGAGATGTTGCCGCAGAACCAACAGAACCTCTAGTAACAGAAACTGTTGCATGAGTTTCTCCTGCACCCGCTTGAATGACTCCACTGATAGGACCAAGAATTTCTCCATTGAAATTGCTAGTAAATCCTACAGTTTCAACTTTCATATATTCATCATCAATTCTAAGTAAATCGCTTGGTTGAATTGAAGAAATACCACTTACATTAAACGTATTAATTCCAGCAGGAATACCACCATTAAAGTAATGACCATTGAATCTCAGTTCATGACTGATTGGTGTAAAGGTGATTGGTTGTTGAACAATACCATCGATACCAATAACAGTTTTAGAAAGTTTCTTGGTAAATTCAAGTTCATGCTTGTTGCCCAAACCAGCATCAGTGAATGTAATTGCAATACCAGATCTGGCATCAAGTTCTGTTGCTGCCAACTTAAATGTATCTGGCGTAATTGCAATTGCAAATACTGTAGATGGCATCTTATCCGTAAGAATGCCTGCATAGTTTGTTGTTTGACCGATACCCATTGATGTTTGACCAACACCAGCGAAGGTGGAAGTTGGAATATATCTCAGTTCTTCTCCAGTATTGAAGAAGTGATCAGTCATTGTAAACTCACCAGTTCCATAATTAAGTTTTGTGGTATCAGTAGGATCAAAAGACTTACTATAAATTGGTTTCCCTTCGTATGTCAGTGGGAAGTTGACTCTATTTGCTCTTAATCCATTTAATCCATCAAAAGCAGAAAGGTATAATAGTTGATTTGTTGGACCATACTGCAATGGTAGTGCCTGATTATCAAAGTCCATCTGTTGATAGAAGACTTCATTAAATGACTGTAAGGTCACATCATACTCAGAATCAGGATAGAAATTGAGATGATATCTATCACCAAATATTTCTGCACCAAATGTACCAAGTCCAGTAACATTATTAACTGGAGCAAATGGACCAGGAACAACGGTTACTTCACCTTTCTTCTTATTTGCAAGTGTGTAAACTTGATGTATAGCAGAAGTCGAACCTGCAGAGACTTTAACAATAGAACTTGCTGAAGAATTGAGTTCAAAGGAGAAAGTTCCTGCATGAACAACATCTGTTCCATATCCAACAGTACTTTCAAGTAAACTACTTCTTTCAGTTCCTGCTGGTTGATTATTGAGAAGGAATCTGTAAGTTCCAATTCCTGCAGAAGTTGCAGCAAATCCAACAACATCTGCACGTACAGTCAGTGCATTGATGGAAGATATTCCAAGATTTTGTGCTTGGAATGTGACAATACCAACACTAGAATCGTAAACAGCCGTTACAATACCAGTTTGAGATGCACTATATGAAACAGATTGTGCATCAAAATAGTATTCTTGAATAAAAGTATCTGTACCATCAAATGACAGAACTGCCTCTATATTGTTGATTTCACCGTTCTGATTTGAAACTTCAATGTTTGCAAATGCACCATTAAAATTATTTGTGTCAAATTCTTTGATTGTCTTAATGCTAGATGCTGTTCCAACACTAGTAATTCCAGAGACAAGTACACTAGTTAAATCAACAGAACCAAAAGATTGTGTTCCAATTCCTGTCTGACCTAATGGTAAATCACGATAAAGATAAGTTTTCTTGAGAATCTTGATGTCATGATCTCTATCAAACGGATCTGTTGGTGTGAAGATTAAAGTTCTTCTTCCACTATTATCAATATCTGCAGTAAAATCGCCCAGTTTGACGCCAGTAAATGAAGTTTGCTTTTCAAATAAGAATGCATCAAGTGTAGTTGTTTGAAGAACAAGATCACTGAGTTGCAAATGTCCAGTATCTGGGTCTTGAATTTGGATCAAATATCTTACATTATTATCAATAAAGTTAACTACATCAACTTCAACAAATCCATCCTTAAATCCTCTACTTGAGAATAGATTACTAATATCATCATGAATCAGAACGCGATTAGTTCTACATTCAACATAATCATTGAGTTTTCTATTCTGAATTCTGAGTGCATTGGATTGTTGCAAATTGGCATTCAGAGGACTTACTCTAGGATTATCATCTAAAGCATTATCAAAATTATTAATGATATCAACCCTTCTTTCACCTACAACATCAAGTATAACAATTGATGTTGTAGAACCACCCAAACCGACACCACTATTACCAGTTGATGTAACACCAACATCTACAAAGTTCTTGAGACCTGCAGGATGAATGATACTGTTTACTGGATTTGAAGATTCTTCCCAAGTAATTGGACTCTTAATTGAATATGAAAGATTCTGATAATAATCATTATTGGGAACAACTTGATAATCTTCACTAAGTTTACCAATGTCATTCTTCCATCCAATATTGACCTTTGAAGAATAATCAATTTTAAATCTTGCTTTCTTCTTATCAATTGAGATTACATCTGCAATAGATCCACTAATGATTCCCTTAATTTTTTCACCTACTTTAAGTTTGTATCTACCTTTGATTTTGATATAATCATCTCTAACAACAGAAACAAACAAATCTTGTTGTTCCCAGGTAGGTGTACCACCAAAAGGAATTGCAGGACTTACATAAAGTCTTTCATTTTTGACAAATTCTGCTCTTTCTTGAATAACATCAATTATTGGATAGTTATTCTTATTAATAAGAGTTGCAAAACCATCTTGATATGTTTTTGCAACGCCAGCATTTGTAGATAATCCAACACCGTTTTCATCAACTATTGCAAAAGTTAGTTTTGCTGGGCTAGTATTTTGGTAATCGGTAACTTTGAAGAATTTATAATTATAATTTCTAGAGTTGAATCCAGTACCAACACCAACAACTGCTTGTTCAACACCTTCAACAAAGACTTCATCACCAACAGCGAAGAGTGGAGTATTAAATCCAAGAACTGGAGTTTCAAGAACACAAGTTGCAATACCTGTTGGTCCAGAAAGCATGGATACAATACCAACTCCATTAGAGTTGTCTACACAAATAATTTTATGTGGCTCAGACTCAAGACCATAGATAGGTGCTATTTGTTTGATTTCAGCAATAGCACCATGTGGTGCTTCTGCTATGAGAGAAGTCTTATCAACAATTTCTTGTCTGGTTTCATTCCAGAGAATAACATTTGGATTGTTCAGATACCTTGCACCAGGAAACTTAATATCTGCTTCTTTGAAAACATCAAGGTTATCAATTCCAATAATCGGTGGAACAAATGCTTCTGGTCTCAAGGTGTTGTCTGATGGATAATCATATCCAACATCTTTGAACCTTATTTTATTGATTCTACCAATACTTGTTGAAATACCTTGAATGTTTGCATTGACACCCTCTTTACTAGTAACATCAGTAAACTTAGGAAGTCTAGTAAAGTTAAATCCTTCAGAAATTACTTTTACGTTTGCAATACTGCCATTCAGTGCATTTGAAGATTTTGTATTGTATGATAACAGATCACATTCAGATGAATTATAATTTAATACTGATGGATATCTATATGGAGAAATCTTGAATGAGGTTGGGGTTGCAGTAGTAATTCCAAATGTAGCATAAGTTCCATTATACTCACTTTCAACAAAATTAATTTCAGAATAATGTGGAACTGATGTATCTGCCGTGCTAATGTATCCACCTTTTTCCAAGGTATAATACAATTTGCTTGGAATATTTTTAGAATGATTTAAAGTAAGTGATGCAGTTCCAAAACTTCCAATACCAATACTACCACCAGCACCAACAACATTAAAATCTCTGCTATCACCAGAACTTACATATTCATTGATGAATTCCTTTTCTTTATAGAACTTCATCTCATAACCATTCAAAGAAGCATCATTTAAGAGGAATTTTAAGTCTCCATTTGATACGACATTGATTTGTGGGTTAATTAGACCAATCGTATGATTAACACCACCAGCATCACTAATATCTACTGTGGATTCAGTTTCTGGTAAAGAATCATAAAGAGTTTCTGCTAACTTGAAAGTATCACTTGATGTTTTTACAACAAAGTATGATCCAGTAGAAAGACCAGAAGCAACTTGTTCGCTATTGTAATAAACTTTGTCACCAGTCTTAAATCCATGATTAGTATACGTGAAAGTATTTGTTGTAAGGTTAATTCCTGTTGAATTAATTCCAATTGGATTTACAAGAATTTTATTCTCAAAGTAATCCAGTTTAATATTAAGTGCTGCAGTAGTTCCAAAACCTACAACAGTATTTGGTACAACACTCAACTTAATGGCATCATTGTTCTGCAATCCATGTGTAGCAGATGTGCTTACTAATGTTGTAATTCTAGAAACATCACCAGTAACTTGAGTTTTTTGAGTCTCAAGTAAGAATTCATCACTATCGCTACCCGCAATTCTAAAGAAGACGCCATCGGTTTGTGATGTATTGCTTAAAAGAGTTGCAATACCAATATAGTTTGCTCCTCTATTGATGATATAAACTTCAGATTCTCTAGTAGATTGATCGGGAAGGAAGAAAGTTGATGAAGTTGCTTCCTGGGACGCAGAAATAGGTGTTGCACCAGATGGCAAAGTAAGTTTAACTTTTTGTCCAGTTTTAAATGGATGATTTGGAAGATAAATCTGACGTGTTGGAACAGATACTTGTTTGTATGATCCGTCTGGAAGTTCGATTGCATCAATGTTTACAGAACCACCAATAGTCACACCAATAGCAACTTGTCTTCTAGCATTAAAGTATACTAAGTCATTACGATAAGACTTGAAATTATCAGTCTTGACTGGCAATAAAATTTCATCACTAATTGGATTTAAATTACTTCCAAGAGAGTGTGCAACTCCAGGACCTACACCAAACCTCTTAACTTTAAAAGTTCCATCTCCATAATTATTCAGAAGTCTTACAATTTCTTCACCATCTGAAGAAACAATTCTAATAGAGTTACCTATTGATACATTAGATAAAGATCCAGATACGTAAATTGACTCTGTGAGAGGTCCTTGACCACCACCATAAGCACTCATTGTAGAAGCAAGACCAATAGTTTCTGTGGATATTCCAATGGTCTTAGAACCCTCTAACCTAGCAATAGAGGTAGACAATCCAGAAACCAATACAACATTTTTATCAACTAAATCATATCCACCAAATCGGTTGTAAGCAGCGACTTGACTGTCGTTCTTCCAAACAAAAACAGAATCTGGATATGATTCCAAAGTCGTTGTAATAGAAGAAATACCAGCGCCAGACAGTTCGGTTACTTCACCCCTTAAACCAGATCCACCAGTTCCTGCAAAACTAAAGTTTACACCATCACCAATGCGATATCCTTGTCCACCATCGATAATTTTAATTTCAGGAACAGATCCTTTTGTTACTGATTCAACAACAGATTCTTGTTCAAATGTTTCATACGATTCATTAAAGAAATCATACTCCGCACCAGATTGATCTACATTGTATGGGAATGTATTTCTAACAAGATTAGTTCCATTAAAATCATAAGTTTGATCAAGAACATTATTGTCTACAATAAAGTTAGACTTAAAAGTGTTTCCAACAAAGTATGGATATTGTGGAATGAAATTTGTTGTTGCACTGCTTGTAGTGACACCAACAAAATATGCATATACACCATTTGGAAATTCTGGAGTCTTACAATATCTTCCATTATGAACATCCAAATCACCATTGTCTCTGTAGACGTAATCTTCAATAAAGAAACCTGGATCAAATGCAGGTCTGTTAGGAACAGATGAAGAATCTAATTTATATCCACTCTCAACTCTTTTAATGCCAGATTGAACAACATCTGCATCTTGATATGCAAAGGGACCATAGATTGGATTTCCATCATATGCCCATCCAATAATTGGTGAATGAAGACCATCTAGTGGTTCAAGATTCTTTGCAAGATCTTGAGAATATCCATATATTCCGTAGTTCAGATAATCTTCTTTATTACTATCAAGAAGACTTGCAAAAATTTCTTCAGTATTGTTTATAGAAATTTTACCAAATCTAAACGCATCATTTACTGTGAGATCTCTAACTCTAGTATCAAAAATTGCACCTTGTCCTCTTGGATCAATATAAATTGATGTTGCAGTTGTGCTATATCCAATACCAGTGTTGATAACAATAACGTCATCAATTTTTCCATCTTTAACGACAGGTCTCAACACGGCACCATTTCCAGTACCAGAAGTGTCTTCAATTGTAATATCTGGAACAGATGCATACTCTGTACCTTTGTTCAATATCTGAACTTCTTCAATTCGACCATTAACAATAATCGGACTCAACTGTGCATTCTTACCTTTACTAATCGAAATTAAAGGTTTCTTATGAATATTGAAAGTAGTTGAACCATACCCACTTCCAGATTCATAAAGATATGCATCTGTTATTGGTCCAGTAATAATTGGTGTGAATACAAAAGTTCCTACACCAACATAGTTTGCCTCAACTTTAATTGGAGGATATTCAAATATTTGATATCCAGAACCTAAAGATTCAATCTTGGCAGTTTTATTTTTTAATAGATCGTTAGTAAAAGTTCCCGCAACACCAACATTAATAACTCTAAATCTATCATTATCAACTTTTTTGATAGAGTATTGATTTGTAGTAGAAAGACCAACAACCTCTGTACCAGTGGTTGAGTAATTTACAATCTCACCTGTCTCAAAACCATGATTTTCAAAATAGAATGTATTATATTGAGTTGAAATTCCTGAGGACTTTACTCTTAATTTTCTATAAGAATAACCAGAACCAGGATTTAAAACTTTAATACCTCTCAGATTTGTTTGAGATTCTGTTCTGAATTTATGAATACCAGATGCAGTAGTTGCTTCAGACAGACCAATTGTGTTAATACCTGCTGGGAAGTGGAGAGCATCCTCCTCTTTTTTAAATAATCTAACTGTAGATGTATTAACAACTCTGATATAATATTCATCCCCACTTTGAAGATTATTATCTTCTGGGTTATTTGGATCATACGCATCACCAATACCAAGAGGATCGTTACCGTTTTGGTTGTAAATGAGTATTTGACCATTTACAAGATTGTGTGGTCTATCAAAAGTAATTGTCTCATTATTAATATCAACACCACCACCAAGACTAAGTTTTCTACTATCAAACTTTAGTTCACGGAATCTACTACCAATGACTGGTTCTAATTCACATCCAGAACCATTACCACCCGTTAAGGATAGAGAAGTCAGTCTTTGAACATCAAATTCTTGTGGATCAACCAATACATCTTTTACATCACCAATAATAACTGGTTCAACTTTTGCTTGTGTTGTTCCGCTTGTAATATTAATTTCTGGTGGAGTAATAACATCAAAACCTTTGCCACCATTCAGAACCTCAAATTTTTTCAGAGGACCATAATAAACTTTATCTTGAGAATCTGGTGCAGAAATTTCTACACCATCAATTAACATACCAACAGAACCTTCAGTTCTAGGATCTGGGTTTATATCATTTGCACTTTGTGATAATGGAAATTTTCTTAAAATCCTATTATCTGTAATTTTTCTATTTCTATGTCTCTTGAGAGTGAATCTATGAATACCTGTAGATGGTGTTGGTGCTGGTCCTACTCTCCTATGTTCACCACTTGTGAGAAGTTCCTTAGAGATGTAAATTTTAATATCTCTAGAAGATACCAACTTAACATAGTAAGTCTCACCAGATTCTAATCCTGAGAATGGATTGTCTGCAGTATAGACAATTTCATCACCATCTCTAAAGTCTACAGGACTTGCAAATCTGATTGTATCATATGCTTTGTAGAAATTATCAAAGTTTCCAAGACTACTTACTGTTCCGTCTGGAGTTGATGATTCTATAATATTTTCTAAAACTTCATATGATGGTAAAGAGTTGGATGCAACATATGCTTCAGTCTGTTCATTATCAACATATAAGTTCAATATGTCAGTATTATGAACATCATTTCCTAATTCAATTTCTGCACCAGAACTTGTAGCCTTACTAAGTTTTCTTCTAAGACTATATGACGTTAATGGATTTGCAACAAAACCACCAGTATTAGATAACGTGACAGTTCTTGTTGTGAAGTTGATACTTGATACTTCTGCAAAAGCACCACCTTGAGGGGGAGGTACAACAACAGTACCAACACCTACAGTCCCAGATACAATCTCTACAAGGTCGCCAACCTTAAGACTTGATTTATCAATATCTGTGGTCAGTACAAAAGTAGAACCACTTGCACTTTCAGCAATAAATCGTGTGCTGGTATTGTAAATCCAAGAATTTGCAAAAACTTCAGTATATGTCTTATCTCCAGATGGGTTTCTAATAACCTCACCTAAATTTTGTACAACAATTTCTTCATCCTCTTCCATGAGAGGAATATCTTCTACTGGATCAAATTCTGAAAGAACTCCTGTTATACGTAAGTCAACTCTTTTTGAAATATCTCCGTTTTCATATCCATAAACACAATCATCAAAACGAACCATTTTCCCAAGAGGAATGGGAACACCCATACCAGATGAGTAATTTTCTTGAGTACAACCATAAAACTGGTTGACACTTTTAGAGGTGTATCTGATTAATATCGGACCACTAGTGAACTCACTTCTTTCACAAATAATCGCACCAGTTTGACCAAAACCAATAGTAGAGTCTACAGAAATGGTTGAGTCACCTGGTTCAATCTTTTCAACTACTCTTGATGCACCTGGAATACTAAAAGTTCCTTCAATAAAATCTTTATCGTTATACCCAACAAATACACCAAGTCTATAAAATGTTTTATTATTACGAGTAAAAATTTCTACATCAGATACAGATGCTCTAGTATTTGGATCTAAACTTCTTGTGATTGTTTGACCTTCAAGTGCAAATGGATCGCCAGAGACGAAAAGTCCACTTTCTTCGTCAAGATATTCTAAATTTTCAACAACAAATACTTCTCTTCTAACGTACTCAGCAGCGGATGGTTTGACCAATCTAGTCTCTAGGTCTATAACCTTTGCTTCAACGCCATACAGGACCCGGAAGAGTATTCTGACGGACTCTTCAATACCTTTTGATTGGTAGAAATTTCTAGCGTGCTTGATAAAGTTTCCAACATCCAAGTCAGAAACAAAATCAAGATCTTCAAATCCTGGAGTAAAAGTTCTCTTTAACTTTTTATAGAACTCTTGTAAGAAAATTGCACTTAAGTTTGTTACAGATACATCTGCAATGTGTTCTGCTGCAGTTGTTTGTGCAAACTTGAGAGACTGTCTGTTGGTATGATCAATGATATTTGAAATATCACTAGAATATCCAGTAATACCACTAAATCCACGAATACATCCAGTAAACGTGGTTGCAGTTTTACCAGTGTAAGTAATAATTTCATCACCAATTTTCAGAAGACCATAATCATCTGGAAATCCTTTAGTTGATGCAACAGTGATAGTAGTTGCAGTCTTATCAATACCTGAAGAGAGAGTTGTTGAACCAACAATAACCTCTGGAACGAGGTTATCAACCCTGATATAACGATCAAGGTTATCAACCAAATCAACATTACCTCCTTGGTGTTCCAAAGAGACGTAATATTGCTTAAAAAGTTCTACCGCTTTTGGAAAATCGGCAACTAAGAATTCTGGAAGTTGGCCCTCAATAATTTTATTGAGTTGCACTCTCTTCTCAAATTGCGACATATTTTATTTCCTCTCTAAATCTCCGTTTGAGTAACTTGATGTATAGAAATCTCTTGTGAATGTGACGCCAGAAATATCTTCACCAGATGCAATGACATCTTTAACCATATTTATCTTACTATCTGAAACGCTCAGACTCAAATAAAGATCTTTGAGTCCGACAACATCATTAGAATCTGGGACTGCTTGAACCTCAATGATGTCGTTTGGTCTCTGTGTTGAGACAATATTTACAGTACTAAGATTGATTTCTCCTTTCAGATAATCAACTGTTCCTGCTTCCTTTGCAACAACAATACTTTCACCCTTATCATTCACTTTAACAAGTGAAATAATTCCAGTTTTTAAGTCAGTATTGGGAACATCAACCATGAATACTTCACTATCTTCCCCAGCAACTTTGAATCTTGTAGATTTAATATTAAATCCATTCGGTTTTACATTAAATCTATTACCAAAACAAAGTTCATATTGTGCGAATTGATTGACTAATGCCTTCAGATCTCTTCTAATAATGATTTTTGTAATATTAGAGGTAATTGCATCATCAACTCTATCAATCAATTGCAGCACTTTACTGTATTTGAATCTTCCACCAAAGCGATTCATGTCAACATTCTTGGAATATGAGTTCAAAACGTCAGTAACATTCGTTTTGAGGTCACTTGCGTTCGATGCTTTGGATATATCATAGTAAATTGTCGAATCAAGTTCCACGTAAAGGACTTTCAGATCAACAATTTGCTGATTGATACCAGCAATTGAGTATTGCTTCAGTTTACTAAGGATATTTTGCTTATCAAAGTCAGAAACAAACGTTCCATTCTTTGGTTTTATGCTAATTTGGACTGTTCCGAACTTAGGAGGTGATAATTCTTCTCCACCAACCACTGCAACTGACTCTGTGTTGGGATATACTTCCGAAATAATTGCTTCATAGTCCCTTGCAGTGACTGCTCTATACTGAGCAGAGTATAAACGAGGCGCAAAGTATTTAATTGAAGAAACATCTTCAATTTCTCCACCATTTTGTGCCTTTTGAACCGTATTTACGGTGATAGAACCACTTGGAATGACTGATACTCCACCTTCATCAACAAATGAACCTTGGAAATCAAATATTGATGGTCCATTTCCTGCTGCACCATCAGTTACAAGGTATCTTACAGTGATTACAGCATTATTTTCTAATTTTTTACCAAAATATCCATCACCAAACAGAAGTTCGTACCTTTCATCCTGAACTTCTTGCAATAAGAACACTTCAGAGTTCTGATTCAAGTTTAAAATGTTATCAATTTGCTTAAATTCACGTCCTAAACCAGAATCACCAATTCCTCTGACATAACATCTGATTGTAGATGTATCAATACTTGGATTGTCAAGGATAAAACGCTGATCAACAGAAGTATTGACCAAAAATTGCCTTGAAAGCATGGAACCTTGCAAGACTTCTCTTGGTAAATCTGCTGTTCCAAACTGTGCTACCCCATTTTTGACGCCAACAGTCAAATCTTCTGGGATAGAGAAACGATATGATGAGTTATCAGTCACTCCAATGCACACCAGACCCGCTTGAAGCGTCAAAGTACCACTGGTAGTGGTAGTGGGTACGTTAAACCATACATTTGCCTTAGCGGCGCTCCTAGAGCGAGGTACATAACCAATGTTTCGCGCCAAAGAAACGACATTTTCACGAACTGTAGCACCATCCAGGAAGGATTCATTGACTACAAGGTTCGCATTGAATGCGTTAATGTAAGTATTGTACGCTAAGGTGTCAATAAGGACTGCAAAGTTAGACCCTTCAAAGTCAAAATCCGTGAAATTTGAATTTGCACGGAGATAATCTTTGATTTGAGCCTTGATTTGGTCAAAATCTAGGTTTGTAAACTGAGTAAAAGGCATATCTTATCTGGTTGCCTCTAAAACGAATGAGAAGGCTTGAGGTGGTAAATCTAATCCAACAACATCAAAGTAAACATTCACATCAAAACTGTTATTATCGGGTCTGATATCAACTTGTACTTCAACATTTTCAACGCGAGGTTCATAAAATTGAATAGTATCAAGAATTTGGTCTTCAATAATCTTTGTTGTCGTTACATCGACAAGTTCAAAAAGACTTGCACGAACATCAGACCCCAAATCAGAGTTGAAAAAACGCTCTGTGGGTATTGTTTCAACCAAATTACGTACAGATCTAATGATTGCACGTTCATTTATGAGCACAGGGAGGTCCTTCGTCACAGGATGTGGGTCAAATGAGAAACTAATATCCTTAAATGCTCTGGAAACCCTTGCTGAAGGCATTGAAATGGTAGATTTTTCTGAATTTATTTATACCTTCACTCGTGATTTTGCTCTTCTTCAGTTAATTCTTCTGGTGTATCATTGGTTTCGTGGGGTTTAGACCAATAGTCAGTAATCAAACTAGTCGTACCCCACATACGGTACATATATTCAACGTCTCTATCAACGTGATACTTAGACATCTGTTTCTCCATCTTGGTTAAACAGAACTTTTAAAGGGGTTTCTATCCCTCATCGGTATTTATTTCTTCCTCTTCTGCCCGTTCCTTTGCAGTCTTCCAATGGTATTCATCTTCACGCCCCATACCAAGGCGGTCATAACCATTTTCTACTGAATAATACTGAGTTGATACCTTAAAGTCGGGCATCTTAGGATCAACTGGAGTCAAACTATTATCAAAGATACGTAATCTATTATTTGGATACAGAGCATACTGCCCATTCTCTAGTTCAATCAAGTTATGGGACTTATGTTCTGCTGGGTTTTCACTTGTCGCCCAGTCAACATAGTCTGGATCATGGTGATAATTATCGATTGTGCAGACGTAGGTACCTTTCATGATGCCATGGTCTCTGGTATAACATTCAAAGTCCATCGAACCAATAAACTTCTTATCCACTGATACAACCCCATAGTCCATGCAATTCCAGAACTGTAGGTTAGGTAGACTCATATCAGGTTTTGGAGTCTCTGGGTCTGTTACAAAGGCGCTAATAGGCAACTTATCGTACATTGCCGCATATTCTGGTAAGTAGGTTTCAAAATAAAAAGCACGTCCAGGTATCGACTTAACCGATACCCAAACGCCCTTTACAAATTCACCATGCCCAGATTGATGGTCGGTGAGATATTCTTTACGTACCCATACTTCCACTGAAGGAAGATTAGCAATCAAGCACGCCATAACATTTGTTTACAACTGTGCTTATTTACCTTGTCCGCGATAGCACTTTTTAGCTTTATTGCGAGAAGACGCGGCGTATTTGGTATTCTTCCCTTGTCCTTGACGAGTTTTCTTCGGTTGTGACTCAATCATCACTTGACCACCGAGACCGATTTTAGAGCGTGCCATAATTAATCCTCTGTAGTAATTTGTGTATCAAGCTCCGAGGGGTTCGGAGTACCCGACGAGTAGAAGTCCTCTGCCAGGTCTGCTAGTTTATCAAAGTATTGTTCTTGGGTCAAGCCCTCTGCAAGGACCTGACCCTTATGGAGAATTGTATAAAACTCCTGCGCCATATCAGATAACGCGAGATTTTTCGTGCCCGACTCTAATACGAGGATCGCACCAAATCTCAAATCCTGCCTCTTTTGCATCCAGACAGAATGATACATCCTCTCCACACATGTCTTGTACTTCACCAGACTCAAAGACCTGCATCTTAGGTGCAAACCATGGGTAAGGCATACCTTTGTCCTCAAACACACCATTCTTGATGAGCAACCATCCAAAACCTGTGTAGTCCACAGTGAAGGGTTTCTTACGCTTCGCGATACTATCAAGAGTTTCGTGATTCATTACACCACCATTGTTACGGAAGTCATCTTCTTCCAACCAGTGTGCAACCGATGTAGTCTGTCCATCTTCAGTGCAATACCATCCACCTGCAATGTCCTTATCCATCAGAATTAATTGATAGAACTTCTCAGTGTTAAACACAATGTCACTATCAATCCACAGTTGCCAATCATAGTTCAACTTACCATCCCATGGTTTCTGGTCAGGACCACGAAGAACATTTGCACCTAAACACTTACATCGTGCAAAGTTCACCATGGAACTGTAGTCCTGGGAAATCTGGATACTTGCTCCTGCTTGTACTAGGTCAAAACAAAGTTGTACGAAGTTCTTCAGAAAGGTGTATGATACACCGCGACCTGGGAGACAGAATACAACGGTCTTTCCTTTGACCATCTCTCTTGCTTTCGCAAAATCCCATTCCGCCTCTGCAGGTTTCTTAACAACGGGAGACTTTGCTTTTACTGTAAATCCTTTTGCCATAACTTAAGTCAAGTTTGAATTTGAATCGATTCAAAAGTAATTATACTCCAAATTTACTCTATTGTAAACCTCAGAGTTCGGTAATTACTATACTGTCACCATCTACTTCCATATTAATCTCTGTACCCTCATACCATCCAAATTCGGAGATAAACCACTCAGGTACTTTGATGACGTATTCGCCAGTTACAGGATCAACCTCTACGGTCGAAAAATTTTCTCCGGGATTTTTTTGCATATGAGTTATTTCGTTTTTCATTCTTGGATTATATAGAAAAGTCTTGTGTTATACAAAGACCTCGCGAAAGCAAGACTTTATAGCTTACAGGGACCCATTGATTTTAGCCACACGCGCCGCACGGCGGCACCCCCCGCCAGGGGGGCACTGCCTACCACGAACCCATAAGACTGTCAACCGAAGAACCATGGGCGGTCGTCCAGTTCGTGGATTGGTCCCAACTCATCTACAGTGTGAATAACTGTGTCAGACCACAGGGATTCAGCGGTGAACAGTTGCACTGCCTGAACCCTGCTGTAGCAGTCCCATGTCGCCGTGTGGGGTTTGCCGTCGCTGGTAGCGTGGATGACGTAGCGGTTGATGGTTTGCATTGGTGCCTCTCGGTTGTGCGTATCCTACCATAAAAAGGGGGAATCACCCCCGAATCATGCGGGCGATCCACTCACGCTT
>MDSW01159698.1_pt1 | contig 19039 bp, 18 predicted proteins | sample 811171 | NCBI WGS metagenome assembly MDSW01 (sample SAMN05326641, study PRJNA326480) | marine metagenome | isolation source: seawater | place: Atlantic Ocean: North West | collected 2012 | reverse complement strand
GCGAGCGCTTCGGCGGTGGGGCGATCCACCGCATTGCGTGCCTCGGGCCGATCGATTCTCACGATGAAGATCGCGTCGCGACGTTCGGTGGTTACGGTCACGGGTGGTTTCCGCTCGAACGGGTGGCCGCGGTCAGACGGCTTCGCCCCAGTAGTTGTAGGTGAGCACGCGCGGGCCCGGGATATAGCCCTGTTGCAGGTCGTCGACCTTAAAACCGGCCGCGTCGAGCAGCGCCGGCACGTCACGATCCATATGGCAATCGCCGGCGATACGTCGCCAGGCGGGTGTCAGGCGGCGCTGCCAGCGCGCGATCGACGGTCCCGGCGCCAGGCCGTGTTCGCAGAACAGCAGCCGACCGCCGGGGCGCAGCGTGCGCTTCATCTCGCGCAGGGCGGTAACCGGGGCTGGGATGCTGCACAGCGTGTAGGTGAGCACAACGGTGTCGAAGCGATCGTTTTCCACCGGTATCCGTTCGGCAGACAGGGCCAGCAGTTCGAGATCCAGCCCGGTGCCGCAAAGGCGTTTGCGGGTGGTTCGGTTCATCTGCGTGGCCGGGTCCAGCCCCCAGATGCGCTCGATCTGCTCGGCGCGATAATGCGGCAGGTTGAGTCCGGTGCCGATACCCACTTCCAGCACTTCGCCGCGCGCCAGCGGCACGATCCTGTCGCGCTGGCGGCGGACCGGGCGCACGCCGCAGGCCAAATCCAGCAGGCGCGGCAGGCAATAGCGTTCGTAGAAAGTCATGGTCGGCCAATGAAAATACAGATTCTACGTTTAGCATGCGCGGCACCGGCGTCGCCGGCCGGGGTTGAATCGCTCGGATTCAAGGGCACGTTCAAGATCAGTCCAAGCGAGGTGCGGCCATGCAAACAATCAAGATTGATCTGGTATCCGATGTCGTCTGCCCCTGGTGCGCCATCGGCGATGCGCGTTTACAGCAGGCGATGGATCGCCTCGCTAACGACTATGCCTTCGAAGTGGAATGGCATCCGTTTCTGCTCAACCCGGACGTGCCGCCCGAAGGGCGCGACATCCTGGAGCATTTGAGCGTGAAGTACGGCCGCAGCGCGACGGAAATGAAAGCCGCGCAGCACGACATCATCAATGCCGCGCGCGAGCTGGGGCTGAACTTCGAGCAAGCGCTGGAACGCCGTTCCTGGCGCACTTTCGATACCCATCGCGTGCTGGCCTATGCCAAGGAACAGGGGCAGGACGCCGCCTTCAACCGCGCCCTGTTCGAAGCCTACTTCGGCCGCGCCGAAAGCCCGACCGATCCCGAGGTGCTGGTGCCGATCGCCGAATCCCTGGGGCTGGACGGCGCCCGTGTGCGCGACATACTGGCCTCGAACGAGTACGCCGAACAGGTCGAACGCGAGATCGCGTACTGGCAGTCGCTGGGCGTGTCGTCGGTGCCGTCGTTCATCGTCGACAACAAGTACCTGCTCGCCGGTGCCCAGCCGCCCGATGCGCTGGCCGATGCCCTGCGTCAGATTGCCGGCGAGCGCACGGCAGGCGCCTGAGCGTTAGATGGCCACTACTCAGTCGTGTTGGCCGGCGGGCGCGTGGGTTCGGGTACGTCGGTGTCGCTGACCCGCGCACGCACGTTGGGCAGATAGGCCGGATAGTCGCGCTGGATGAAGTCCAGCAGTGCTTCGCGGATGCGACAGCGCAGATGCCAGAGTTCGATCGAATCGTTCGCGCTCATGAGAAAACGGATCTGCATCGCATGCTCGCCGGATTCGACGACCTGTGTCGTGCCGATGAGTTCGTCCCAGGCGCCGTCGGCCTTTAGCAGACGTTCGAACTCCGCGCGCAGCGGCGGCACCGGCATGCGATAGTCCAGCCACATGAAAACGGGGCCCATGAGGCTGGTCGGGCGTCGTGTCCAGTTCTCGAACGGGTTCTCGATGAACCACTGCAGCGGCACGATCAGGCGGCGCAGATCCCAGGTACGCAGTACCACATAGGTGGTGGTGACTTCCTCGACCCAGCACCACTCGTCCTTGAACTTGAGCACGTCCTCGATGCGAAACGGCTGCGACAGCGCGATCTGCAGCCCGGCCAGCAGGTTGGACAGTACCGGCCGCGCCGCAAAACCGATGATCAGGCCGCCGATGCCGGCCGAGGCGAGCAGACTGGTACCCAGCTGGCGGATCGAGGGAAACGTCATCAGCGCGGCCGAGATGCCGATGATGGCCACCAGCACAGTCAGCCCGCGGGTGAGAAAACGCGCCTGCGTCTCGACCCGGCGCGCAACGTGATGGCGGCCCTCGACCGCCGGGTTGAGGCGAACGATCACGTCGCCAATGGCCGTGATCGCTTTCAGGGCTGCCCAGGTCAGCGCCAGGATCAGGCACAGGCTATTGATATGCCTTAGCGCGGCCATCCACGGCACGCCGTCGTCGCTGGCGTGCCAGACCGCCTGCAGCGCCAGCAGAAAGACGACCACGCCACCGGCGCGATCGCACTGCTGGAGAAATTCGCGCGCAATGGCGCGGCGCTGGATCAGCCGATAACCCAGGCGAACGAGCAGCGCGTAGATCGCCGTTGCGGCGATTGCGGTCCCGAAACCGGCGAACAGGGTGACGGCCCAGGCACTCACGCTGGGATCTATGGCATCGAGCATTACGCGCTCCGTGGCCGGACGTTTCTCCGGCGCGCAGGACATGACCAGGTGCCATGCAGTTTCCCTGCCATCGGCCGGCGCTGGCAATTACCGCCCTGCGGCGTCGCGCCGTGGCGTGCGTCCTAGGTGAGCATGGCGCCGAGCGAATACAGCCCGAAGCAGGCGCCCACCAGCAGGGCCGAGGCGAGCGTGACCAGTGTGCCGTTCACGCAGTACTTGATGGTGGTGTAACGCCCCGGGTTGGTCTGCTTGAGTTCGCGCGTGTTCGACAGCACCGGCGCCAGCTTGGCGAACACCGTGTTTGCCAGGCCCCGTTCGTCCTCGGCCGTGTTGGGAACCACCGTGGCGCGCATCAAACCCTTGTAAAAGAAGTTGACCAGCGGGCCGACGATACGGGTGGGCCGTTCCACGTCGCACATGAGGATCACGCGATCCTCCCGGGCGTCGTTGTGCGCGTAGTGCAGATAGGTCTCGTCGAACAGCAGGGCCTTGCCGTCGCGCCAGGAGTAGTCCTCGCCGTCGATATTGATATAGCAGGGATCGGCGTTCGGTGTGGCCAGGCCAAGGTGGTAGCGCAGCGAGCAGGCCGCGGGATCGGCATGTCGGGTGAGCTTCGAGCCCACCGGCAGCACCGAAAACATGGCGCCGTTCACGCAGGACACGCCCTCGAGCAGGCGCGTCGTCTGCGGGCACAGGCGTTTGGCCGAATTGTGCGTGGTGCCGTACCAGCGCAGATAGAACTTGCGCCAGCCGTACTTGTGAAAGGTGCGAAAGCCGATGTCGTACTGACCGCCGGCCGCGTCCTGGGTGGTCTGTTCGAACACCGCGTTGTGGTGCATCGCCAGCGCTTCTTCACGGATCACGCGCCAGTTGCGCTGAATGACGTCCAACTCCGGAAAGCGATCGAGATCCATGATCGGCCGCCGGGCGCGGCGCTGGGTGAACAGATAAAGCAGGCAGTTGAGTGGGCTGAAGATGGGCCAGCCCTTGCGCAGATACTGCTTGAAACTGTCGTAGCGGACGGCGCCGCGAAAGCGGTAGACATAAACAATCGAGCCGGCCACGAAGGTGAACAGGCACGCGAAGGTCAGCAATAACGGCACATCGACTCCCTGGGCATGGCGTAGGCCCCCGCGACGGCGGCGCATGGCGACATGCAGATCGAAAGCGAACCCGCACCGTGCATATCGCCGTATTAGTACGGCATCAAGCATGTACAACGCAGCTATCGATCGGTGCGCGAGCGCGCCGCCTGGCGGTGCCTGTGGGATCGGGTATGTTGTGGGCAATGCGTTCAGCGTCGCGCCAGCCAGACTGCGCCACGCTGTCGCCTCGCCGCCGGCGATGGGGCGCCCGTGGGCTCGCCGCAATGTTTGGTTCGTGCGTGGTTCGTCGAGGTCGGACCCGAAGCACGGTAATGAAGGGAGAGGTTTCTTGAACAACGATTGCGCGTCATCCGGACGCCGTATGGCGGCCTGTGTCGGTCTGCTGCTGTTGCCGCTCGTGCTGGGTGGCTGTGTGTGGCAGGCGGCCCAGTTCTGGGTTGCCGGCGAGCAGGTCGAACTGCGCGAGACCGATGCCGACGAGCGCCCCGCGCCCGACGACAAGCCGAAACTGCTGATTCTCGCGATCGACGGTATCGACCGGCATCTGCTCTACCGGATGCTCGAGGAAGGCCGGCTGCCCGAGCTTGCGAAGCTTCTCGGCGGCACCGGCGACGAATTTCCGAATGCCTATTTCGAGCGCTCGATGGTGAGCGTGCTGCCGTCCTCGACGGCCGTGTCCTGGGCGACCACCGTCACCGGCAAGACGCCCGCCGAGCATGGCGTGGCCGGCAACGAGTACTTCGTGCGCGAAACCGGCGAGTACGCCGCGCCGGTGCCGGTCACGATCTCGAACGCGGTTCAGGTGCTCAAGATCTATACCGAAGGCTATGCCAACGACCTGCTCGAGGTACCCACCGTTTATGAACGCATGCGCGAGGACGACCCCGGCGTGCGCGTCTGGGTGGGCATGCATCAGTTCTACAGCGGCGCGGATCGGCTGATTCTCACCGATCGCACCGCCATGCTCGAGGCGTTCGAGTCGTATTTTCAGGAGCATGTGCTGTCGCGCCTGACCGGTGCCGAAACGCTGTCGCTGTTTCGTGAACTCGACGAGGAAGTCGTCGAGAACATGGACGACCTGATGGAAAGCGAGCCGGCCGCGGACGTGATCACCATCTACATGCCGGGGCTGGATCATTACGCCCATATCGCCGATCGCGACCCGGACGAATCCCGGGCCGAATATCTCGAAAAGGCGATCGAGCCGATGATGAAATCGCTGCGCGAAACGCTGGAGGAGACCGGCGCGCTCGATGATCGCTACGTGTTGCTGACCTCCGACCACGGCCATACGCGGGTGACCCACGACGACCGGCATTCGCTGGGTATCGATGGCGATGGCGAACCGGCACAGGTGCTCGAAAAGGCCGGCTTCACCCTGCGGCCGTTCGAGCTCGAAGTGGATAACGACGTCTTCTTCGACAGCGTGCTCGCCTACCAGGGCGCGCTCGCCTACGTTTACGTGGCCGATCGCAGTACCTGCGCGAGCGGCGAAACCCCCTGCGACTGGTCCGAACCGGCGCGCAACCAGGACATCGAAGCCGTCGCCGAGGCGTTCTGGGACAACAACGAGTCGGGCGATCTGGTGCCCGAGATGCGCGACACCCTGGACATGGTGTTGGTCCGTACCCGAGCCTCGGCGGCCGGCGACGGCGACGTGTTCGAGGTCTATCTGGGCGACGGCCGGACGCAGCGGCTCGCCGACTATCTCGCCGAACACCCGCATCCGAACTATGTGCAGATGCCCGAGCGCATGCAGGCGCTGGCCAGCGGCAAGCACGGCGACCGCGCAGGCGACGTGATTCTCGTTGCCCACAACGGCGACCGCGATCGCGCCGACGAGCGCTTCTATTTCGCCTCGCCGTACCAGTCCTGGCACGGCAGCCCGTCGCATCGGGATTCGGACATCCCGCTCATCGTTGCCCATCGCGACCACAGCACGGACGAGATCCGGCAGCGCGTCGACGCCGTTCTGAAAGGCGAGGCCAGTCAGCGGTTGATCGGCGAGCTGATCCTGCGTCTGCGCGCGGGTGAAGCCACGCCAGCCGACGGCCGCTAGCCGGCGCGGCAACTGATAGTCTCGTGTCACCACGCTGAAACCGCTGCGCCATCATGAATGCCACTCCTACCGATTCTGCCCCGTCGCCGCGTATCGCCATTATCGGCACCGGCTTCGGTGGGCTGTGCATGGCAATGCAGCTCGTGCGCGCGGGTATCCGCTCGTTCACGCTGTTCGAGAAGGCAGCGACGCTGGGCGGTACCTGGCGCGACAATACCTACCCGGGCGCGGCCTGCGACGTGCAGTCGCATCTGTATTCCTATTCCTTCGAGCCGAAGAGCGACTGGTCTCGCAAGTTCGGTACGCAGGCCGAGATTCGGCAGTACCTCGAAGACTGCGCCCGCAAGTACGATCTCTACGGCCATATCCGGTTCGAATCCGAGATCAGCGGTGCGGTTTTCGACGACGCGCTGCAGAACTGGCGTCTGGATCTGGCCACGGGCGTCAGCGATGTCTTCGATGTCGTGATCACCGCCTGCGGTCAGCTCAACCGCCCCGCGTGGCCGAACATTCCCGGGCGTGACGCATTCGCGGGGCCGAGCTTCCACTCCGCGCGCTGGGATCACGCGGTCGATCTGCGCGGCCGGCACGTCGCCGTGATCGGCACCGGCGCCAGCGCGATACAGTTCGTGCCCCGAATCGTCGACCGCGTCGGACGGCTCAAGTTGTTCCAGCGCTCGGGAGCCTGGGTCGTGTCCAAACCCGATCGCCCGTTCAAGCGGTTCGAACAGCGGTTGTTCGCGCGCTTTCCGCTGCTCGACCGGGTGTACCGCACGCTCATCTACTGGAAGAACGAAAGCCGGGCGCTTGCCTTCACCCGTTTCGGCTTTCTGCTCGAGACATTCGCCTGGAAAGCGCGGTTCGAGGCCTGGCGCCAGATGCGCGATGCCGACAAGCGGCGGCGGCTCATTCCCGATTACAAGATCGGCTGCAAGCGCATTCTGCTCGCCAGCGACTGGTATCCGGCCATCGATCGCGACAATCTCGATCTGATCACCGACGATATCGACCATATCGAGGCCGACGCCGTGGTCACCAAGGACGGCACGCGGCATGCCGCCGACGTGCTGATCTACGGCACCGGGTTTCAGGCCACCGACTTCCTCGCGCCGATGGCGATCACGGGCCGTAATGGCGCCAGCCTGAACGCCGCGTGGCGCGACGGCGCGGAGGCTTACAAGGGCATCAGCGTGTCCGGTTTTCCGAACCTGTTCATTCTCTACGGCCCGAACACCAATCTGGCTCATAGCTCGATCGTGTTCATGCTCGAGTCGCAGGTGCGCTACGTCATGCAGTGCATCGAGACGCTGCGCGAGCCGGCGGTCGCGACCATGGACGTGCGCGCGGAGCGCCAGCAGGCCTACAACCGGGATGTCCAGGAACGTCTCGACGGCACGGTGTGGACCGCCGGTTGCGACTCCTGGTACACGACGGCATCGGGCAAGCAGACCAACAACTGGCCCGATTTCACCTTCGCCTTTCGCCGCATGACCGCCCGGCTGGCGCGCGAGGACTATGCACTCGAAGCCCCGCGCCGCCCGGCGCATGACCAGCCCGCGCCCCGGGCCGACAGCGGATGAGCACGGCGTTCGATACCGACAGTGCCCACGCGCGCGAGAGGATCGCGGCAACGATCGACCGCCTTCTCACCCGGCGCGGACCCGGCAAGACCATCTGTCCCTCCGAAGTGGCACGCCAGCTGGCCGCGGACGAGGGCGTTGCCGAACCCGAGCAGTGGCGGGCGCTGATGCCGGCGGTACGGCGTGTGGCCGGCGAGCGGGCCGCCGCCGGCGATCTCGTCATCACCCAGCGCGGCGAACCGGTCGATAGCGCCACCGCGCGTGGACCGGTGCGGATCGCACGCGCGAAAAGGCCCTAGTCGCCCGCGCGTTCGGTCGGACCGTCGGCGGAGCGCCGCGCGTCGTCGTGCTGCGGCGGCAGGCTGCGGTGCCAGACGTCGAGTTGCGGGAAGGCGATCGTCACGCCGTTTTCGCGAAAAGCCTCGTCGATGGCGAAGTTGATATCCGAGATCACGAAGAAGCGGCGCGTCACGTCGCGAATGAAACAGCGCAGCTCGAAATCCAGCGTGGAATCGCCGAAGCCGCGAAACAACGCGACCGGTTTGGGGATGCCCGCCTGGCCCTCGCTGAGCACGTCCTTGTGTCGGTTGGCCACCTCGACCAGCAGCCGTTCCACCAGGCGCACATCGCTGCCATAGGCCACGCCGACCGGGCAGCTGATACGCCCGTAGCGGTCGCGCAGGTTCCAGTTCTTCACATGCAGCGTGAGCAGCTCGGAGTTCGGCACCACGACGGTGATGCGCTGCAGGGTCTCGATTTCGGTCGCGCGGATACGAATACGGCGTACGAAGCCTTCCGTTTCGCCGACCGTCACATAATTGCCGCGGCGTACCGGTTGTTCGAACAGCAGGATTAGCCCGGAGACGAAGTTGTTCACGATCGTCTGCAGGCCGAAACCGATACCCACGGACAGCGCGCCGGCGATGAAGGCCAGCTTGGTGAGGTCCAGGCCGACATAGCTGAGCACGACCAGCGCCGCGATCACGAACAGCACGTAACCGGTGATGGTCGCCACCGCTTCGCGGGTGTGCGTTTCCATCGGCGTACGGGCGAGCCACTGGTTTTCCATGCGCCCGGTCAGCCAGCGGATGAGCGTGGCGATCACCACGAGAATCATCGCGCCCATGAGCAGCTGCGCGGGGATGATGCGCACCTGGCCGACGTTGAACCCGGTCCATGCGAAGGAGCGCAGCAGATCGAAGCTCGCGCGCGACAGTCCCCAGAGCTGAAGTATGACCAGCGGCAGGGCCAGCCAGATCAACAGATGCACGAGGGCAGCGAACAGTTCCGCTTCGCGAAAACGTTCGTCCCGATCGACGCGCAGCATGTGCCGCAGCCGGCGCTGCCAGCGATAGCGGCCCTCGTTGAGCCCGTCGGCCACGCGATCCACGCTACGGCTGGCCAGCCACGCGGCGAGCACGGCGACCAGAGTGCCGGCGGCCGGACGTAGCGGCAGATCGGCGAAACGACCGGGCTGAAGCCAGTCGAAGACGCTCAGACCGACGGCGACCAGCGCCAGTGCGGCAAGCAGCAGGGTAATGAACGTATAGCGGCCCACGCGGGCGCGACCTCCAGGGAATGGGTACGCCTTATTACTAGCATGTTCGCCGGGGTGGCAGTCGAATCCGTATCGAATGGAACGGCCTTGCGGCGGGCGCTGCCGGTGCGCGGTGCATTATCGCAGTGCAGCACGGCCGGGTGATGGCGTGCGTGGCGCAACGCCGCGCTCGATCTTGTCCAGAAAATTCAGCGGCCTGCGGCCGCGACGCCGGGTGGCACGGTTGCTGCAACCCGCCATGACACGTCTGCATTGCGAGCGGCGCGACGGCCCGTTGCGACCGGCGCGTTGCCCGCGATACGGCAATCGAACCCGGTCAAGAGGAAGTTATGGAAAAGAAGGCAATGACCCGCGCCATCCTGGATGCCAAGAAGGCCAAGGGCATGCGCTGGAACGAGATCGCCGAACAGATCGGCATGGCGCCGGTCTGGACCGCGGCGCTGGCGCTGGGTGAGGCCTCGGCGCCCGAAGCCATCGCCCAGAAGCTGTGCGCGGTGCTCGATCTCGGTGACGACGTGGCCGAGGCGCTGCAGGTCTGTCCGCTCAAGGGTCAGTGGATGGACAAGACCGTCCCCACCGATCCGATGATCTATCGCTTCTACGAAATCATGGCGGTCTACGGGCCGGCAGTGAAGGCCTGCGTCCACGAGGAATTTGGCGACGGCATCATGTCAGCGATCGATTTCACCCTCGATGTCGAACGCGAGCAGCACCCGAAGGGCGACCGCGTGAAGATCATCATGAACGGCAAGTTCCTGCCCTACGTGCGTTGGTGATCGCCGCCATTCGTCTTTCGACCCCACCCGTTCGACCGGAGTAATCATGTCCTATCTAGAACCCGCGGAATTCGTCACCAAGATGGTGGATTCCGGCGAATCCAAGATTTATATGGGCCGGCGCGATACCGTCATCCGCGCCTACATGGCTGGCGCCATTCTCGCGCTCGCCGTCGTGTTCGCGGTGACCATCACGGTGCAGACCGGCAATGCCCTGCTGGGCGCGGTGCTGTTCCCGGTCGGCTTCTGCATGCTCTACCTGATGAAGTTCGACCTGCTCACCGGCGTGTTCATGCTCACGCCGCTGGCCTGGCTGGACGGCCGGCCGGGCGTCACGCTGCCGCGGGTGCTGGAGAACTGGGGGCTGGTTTTCATCGGCAACCTGGCCGGTGCGCTGACTGTCGCGTTCATCATGGCGGTGAATTTCACCTATGGTTTTGACGTGCCGGTAAACGAAGTCGGCCAGACCATCGCCCATGTCGGCGAGGGCCGGACCATCGGCTACAAGGAGCACGGCTTCGGCGGCTGGATGACGCTGTTCATCCGCGGTTGCCTGTGCAACTGGATGGTTTCGATGGGGGTAGTCGGCGCCATGGTATCCACCTCGGCCACCGGCAAAATCGCCGCGATGTGGATGCCGATCATGGTGTTCTTCTATCTCGGCTTCGAGCATTCGGTGGTGAACATGTTCCTGTTCCCGCTCGGCCTGATCCTCGGCGGCGGCTTCACGCTCGGCGACTACATCTTCTGGAACGAGATCCCGACCGTTCTGGGCAACATCGTGGGTGGCATCTCCTTGACCGGCCTGACGCTCTACTCGACCCACGTTCGCACCCAGCCCAAGCGCCAGATCCTGTAATCGCGCGGTCGTTGGCCACGCATGTGCCGGGCCCGGCGCCGGTCGGTATGGCCGCTGCAATATCGTGGCGGTCGCGCCGGCGTGTGACCGGGTCTGGCACGAGGCCGCAGGCATGAGCGATCGGCTTCGGATCACGGCGGGCCAGGCTACGCGGGCCGGCCGCAAGCCGGCGAATCAGGATTTCCACGGCCTGTACGCGCCCCAGGGGGCAGCGCTCGCGTCGAAGGGCATTGCCCTGGCGCTGGCCGACGGTATCAGCAGCAGCGATGTCAGCCAGATCGCCAGCGAGACCGCGGTCAGCAGTTTTCTGGAGGACTATTACTGCACCTCCGATGCGTGGTCGGTGCGTAACGCCGGCCAGCGGGTGATCGCGGCGATCAATTCCTGGCTCTATGCCCAGACCCGCCAAAGCCAGTATCGCGAGGATGCCGATCGGGGCTATGTCTGCACCTTCAGCGCCGTCGTGCTCAAGGCCGCCAGCGCCTATTTGTTCCATGTGGGCGATGCACGTATCTACCGCCTGCGCGGCGGCACGCTGGAACGCCTGACCGAGGATCATCGCGTGCAGGTCTCGCGCCACGAGAGCTATCTGGCGCGCGCGCTCGGTATCAACAATCAAGTCGAGATCGATTACCAGCGCCACTCTGTAGACGTGGGCGATGTGTTTCTACTCGCCACCGATGGCGTTTACGAATACCTGGATGTCCCCACCATGGCGGATACGATCGACGCAGCCGGCGACGATCTGGATAGCGCCGCAACATCGCTGGTCGATACCGCCTTCGAGCACGGCAGCCACGACAATCTCACCGTGCAGATCGTGCGCGTCGACGCGGTTCCGGCGGACGATCGCGACGAGATCGCCGACCGGCTCACCGAACTGCCGTTCCCGCCGCCGCTACAAGCGCGCATGGCGTTCGAAGGCTACGAGATCGTGCGCGAGCTGCATGTCAGCGGACGCAGCCATGTGTTTCTTGCCCGCGATACCGAAACGCAGCAGCCGGTCGCGCTCAAAATTCCGGCCAGCGATCTGAAGGCCAGCCCGGAACTGCTCGAACGCTTTCTGCTCGAGGAATGGATCGCCCGGCGTATCGACAGCCCCCATGTGCTCAAGGCCTCGCCGCCGCGTCGCAAGCCGGGGCATCTGTTCGTGGCGATGGAATATATCGAGGGCCACACGTTGACGCAGTGGATGGTCGACCATCGCCAGCCCGACATGGCCAGTGTGCGGCCGATCGTGGAACAGATCGGCAAGGGTGTGCTCGCGTTCCACCGCCAGGAAATGCTTCACCAGGATCTGCGGCCGGACAACATCCTCATCGATGCCACCGGCACGGTGAAAATCATCGATTTTGGCGCCGTGGAAGTCGCCGGCATCCGCGAAAGCGCCGGCCGGCTTGGTGCGGATGGCGTTCTGGGCAGCCAGCAATACGCTGCGCCGGAATACTTCACCGGCGGACAGGGCACGGTGCGTTCGGATATCTACGCGCTCGGGGTGATCACCTACCAGATGCTTACCGGGCGGTTGCCCTACGGGCCGGGCGCCGCGCGTGCGCGCAGTCGTCGTGATATCAACCGGCTGACCTATCCGAGCGCGATCGCCTTCAACGAGGACGTACCGCTTTGGGTGGACGCAGCGCTACGCAAGGCACTACATCCGAACCCGAGCCAGCGTTACGCGGAAGTCGCCGAGTTCGTCTATGACCTGCGCCACCCACGCGGCAATCTGGTTGCTGATCACGAGCTGCCGCTGATCGAGCGTGACCCGAACCGATTCTGGAAGGGCTTGTCGGCCTTGCTCGGCATGGTGGTGGTCGGGCTGCTCGTGTATATCGGCCGCGTCTTGTAGACCCACGGCTCTCAACAGTCGTCACTCGATCCAAAGCGATTCGATACCGTTGAGGCCGCGGCCCGATGTGCGGATTTGTCCTCAAACGTGCTGCCCGAACAGGCGATCAGCCCAGCGCCGGCCGGTGAATCGCCGGCACGCGATCACCGAACAGGGCCTGTAGCTGCGCGATCTGTGCCTGCCGGCCGGCGCGCTCGGCGCGCTTGCGCCCGCCGGGCAAGAACCGGGCGCCGGCGTGATAGGCCAGGGTGGCCGGCGCCCGTATTGCCGGATACCACGGCAGTACCCAGTCGGGCAGGCCGAGATTACGCATGCCCTGGCGGCCGACGAACAGCCGCGTGATGCTCACATGTCGGGCGCGTATGTACTGGCCGCGAAGCCAGGCGAAGTCGGGGTAGGGGCGATCGAGGGGCTCGTTCATCAGGGCTTTGCCGAGCTGAGCACTCGATGCATCGGGCGGCGCCTGGCTCAGCAGCACGTGGTAGAGCAGACGCCGGCCGTCCTGTTCGTCTTGGGGCAGCCAGCATTCCGCGACGCCCATCAGCCAGCCGATATAGCGCCATAGGTGCATTACCGCCTGGCCATCTGCCTTCGACACGGGGACACCGAGCACGCGTGTGCCGAGTAGAAAGATCACGCTGAAGCCGAGCTGCGTGGCGAGCATGTCGGCCTGGTTGACCGGAATGCCCCAGATGTCGGTACGCCAGTCCGGCTTGTTTTGAACGTTCCGGCGGATGAGGGCGTGGATCAGGCGCACCTGGAGGGTGTTCTTGAAGCCGGCGCCAGAGCGGGCCATGCCGCCAGCGCTTGTGCAGTCGATCCACCACGCCGTGGTCTCGGCCAGGCGGCGCTGTACCCCGCGTTCGAGGCTGCCCGTGGCGATCAGCGTCTGATTGATGCCGGCAGCCTGATAGCCCAGCATCAAGGCCACGTCGCGCAGCACGTGCAGCCCGGGTTGGCCGGTGCGATGACACACGCGCGCACCGTGTTCCAGCAAGTCGTCGTCGACCCAGGCCGGTCGTTCTCGAAGGTGGTCGCACAACGCCTGTAGCGCTGGCGGCGCACCGGGCACGGTGTCCATGCCACGCGCGATGGCAGTTTCCAGCAGCGCCCGCTTTTCCCGGCGTGCGCTCGGGGTGGTGTCCTCAAAGAGCCAGGCCACGACATCATCCATCAGCGGGTCGCCATGCATGAGCGCTTGCCCGAGCGCCCGCCAGCGCGCTGGCGTGGGTTCCGGGTCGCCGCGAACCGTGCGCCGAATCGATCGCGCGATCCGGCGGCTGCGCGCCATACCGCTGCCATGACGGCTGGGGATGTCGACGATCTCTGCATTGCGTTTCTGCATGGTTGGCCCGTTCTCGCGTTGGCAACATGAGTTTTCGACGTTAATGTGAGTAATTACTCACATTCAACTCATCTTTTCATGCGCAAGACGCCCCGCCAGGCGCGGGCCCGACGCCGTGTCGAAACGCTTGTCGATGCGACCGCGATCGAGATCGCCCGGCGCGGTCTGGCCGAAACGACGACCAACCACGTGGCCGCCCGGGCCGGCGTGAGTATCGGTTCGCTGTACCAGTACTTCGAGGACAAGGACGACCTCGTGATCGCGGTGATCGAAAGCCTTAGCGCGGAAATCATCGATGCTGTCGAGACCGCGTTCGCGGATGTCATGGCGGCGGACACCCGAGCGGCCGTCGAGAAACTGCTGCGGGCAACGCTGTCGATGGTCGATCGTCGACCCGAGCTATATCTCGAGCTGATGCGTCACTGGCAGGCCGCGGGCGTGATGACCGTCATCGAAGCCCTCGAAGTGCACGCCGCAGAAGTCTGTCGCCGCTATATATTGCGCCACCACGACCGGTTGCAGATCGAGGATCTGAGGCCGGTGCTATTCGTCGTGGTCAATGGCACGCTTTTTCCGGTCATGCGCTATCTGGGTACCGCCGATCCGGGCTTCGATCGCGAGGCACTGATCGCGTCGCTCAGCGATATGGTGGCCGGCTACGTCGAAACCGCGCTGGCGCGACCGGTGGGGCGCTGAGCCCGCGACCGGACCGGGGCGAACGTCGGCGAGGCGCCCGGTGTTGTCTCGTGCGAGGTCCTGTAGCGAGCTTCGAGCGGTGTGTTATCGCGTAATGCCGCACGGTTACCGTGACGACGCGCGATGCCATCGCGCGCGGCGCGGCGTTAATCCCCCGCGCCGACCGGCTGCCCGAAGCCAACACGGCCCAGGCCGGGCCATTTGATCGACAGGGCCTTTGGATCGAGACCCCAGACCAGGCCGAGCAGATTGATTTCGACGCCTTCGTCCTGCGCGGCAAGGACCCCGAGCGCACCGAATAACGACAGCTGATAGCCGGTTCCGCTGGGCGCGCGGGCCAGGACTCCGCCGTCGAGATAATCCTTGCCGATCGCCGTGGCCGGCAGCGCGACGTGGAGTTCGGGCACGCGGCGCACCAGCCATGCGGTGAAGGTATTGCTGTTCGGCCCGGGCCAGATGCGGTAGTCGGCGTAGGGATACTGCGGCAGCAGTCTATCGATGCGGCGGATTGCGTTCGCTGCGACCTCGCCGCGCAGATCGAGCAGCAGATCGGGCGTCGCGCCCACCCATCGGCGGTCCGGCAGACCGGTTCGAGAGGTCAGTGCCGGCCGGTTCCAGCCGGTGACCTGGTGGACAGAGTAATGCGGCGCGCCGGCGGCTTTGGTCGCGACCCAGGTATGCACCGCGAACAGCCCACGCCAGCTGAACGCCCGCGCCGCATAGATCTGTACCACGGCTTCCGGGGTTTCGGCGGCCGCGGGTGCTAAACCCGTCGCCGAGCGGTCCGCGGCGTGCCAAGGCGTGCCGAGCCGTACCTCGTCGCTGGCGAGCATGAACAATGGGCCCGAAACCAGCATGCCGGTAACGAGCAGCAGGCTGATCAACCCGGGTCTGGCGGCGTGCATGCCGGCGCGATCCGCTGTGAGGGTGCGTGGCTCAGGTCTGTGTCGTGACGTACTTGAGTACCTCGACCACCTGTTCCGGCGTCTGCGCCCAGGCCATGGCGGAGGCGTCCACTTCCTTGAGCGGGTGGACGATGTCTTCGCCGTGCAGAGTGATGTAGGGGCGACCGAGCGCGGCGCAGTAGCCGGCATCAAAGGCCGCGTTCCATTGCTTGTACTGGTCGCCGAAACGGATCACGGCGATATCGCAGTTCTCGATCAGCGTCTTGGTGCGCATGCCGTTGACCTTGGAGGACTGGTGATCGCGCCAGAAGTTGTTCTCCGGCTTGCCCAGCACGTCGCCGGCAGCGTCGCTGGCGGGATGATCGGTGACCGGGGCAACAAAGGTCAGCGGCAAGCCGTTGTCCTGCGCGCCCTGACGGATCTGGTCGCGCCAGTCGGTATGGATTTCGCCGGAGAGATAGATCGTCCAGTCCATGGCGGTGGCGTGGTGGCTCATGCGTGGTCCTTGTCGATAGAAAACGTGCCGGTCCCGCGGCTCGGTGCCGACGGTCGCGCCGCGCAAGCGTACTGCATGGTGCTCCCGGCGGCCATGGCACCGGGATGACAGGCCGGCGAATGAGCCTTGCTCCGCTCGGGTCGGCGCATCGCGTGCCGCCTTGCGGCGCGCATCCAGATCGCGAACACTCGGGTAACCCAACTGCAACCCCAGTGATGGCGCCGCCATGAAGCGATTTCTCCCTGTTCTGATGACCGCCGTGTTCGCGGCCATGAGCCTGTCCAGCGTCCCGGCCGCGGCAGCGCAAGCCGAGCCGATCCGGATTTATGTCGATGAATATGCCGAAGGCCAGGTGATGAGCCATGTCGCTAAGCAGGTCATCGAAACCACCTACGATGTCCCGGTCGAGCTGAAGATGGTCGCGGTCGGGCCGGCGTTTCTCGGCGTGGCCAACGACGATCGCTCGCTGTTTCTCGTGGCGTGGTTGCCGCGTACCCACGGCGCCTATATGGATCGCGTGGGTGACGACGTCGACAATCTCGGCGAGCTGTTCGACGGCGCACGCCTGGGGTGGGCCGTGCCGGCCTACGTACCGGAAGACGCGTTGGCCAGCATCGCAGACATGAAGGACCCGGCGGTGGCCGAGAAGCTCGGCGGCTCGATCCAGGGCATTTCCGCCGGCGCCGGGCTGATGCAGGTTTCCGAGGAAACGATCGACGGCTACGGCCTGGATGACGACTACCGCCTGATCACCGCCAGCAGCGCGGCGATGACGGCCGCCCTCAAGCGCGCGATCGACAACAAGGAATGGATCGCGGTGACCGCCTGGAGCCCGCACTGGATGTGGGAACGCTTCGACCTGCGCTATCTCGACGATCCGAAAGGCGTGCTCGGCGGGCGCGAACATGTGGACGCGATCGCCAGCAAGGGCCTCGCCAAGAGCGAACCCGAAGTGCACGCCATGCTCAAGCGCATGCACTACACGCTGGACCAGATCAACACGGCGCTGGTGAACGCGGAAGAGACATCCTATGCCGAAGCGGCGCAGACGTTCATCGACGAACACCCGGACGTCATTGCCGAATGGACGGGCCGCGACGCGCAGAACCAGAGCGCGGCGAACTGATCGTGGCGCGGGGCCGATGACGCAGGCCGGCGGCCTCGTTCGAAGCCGTCGTCGCCCGGCTAGCCGTTATCGACCGCGTCGATTCGCTCGCCCTCGCGCCAGGGCAGGGTCGAGAGCGCGATTCGCCAGCCGTCATCACGGCGCTTGGCGAAGCTGATCTCGACTGCCGCGCGCTGGGCGAGTTCGGCGTCGGTGAGCGTAGCGGAGTCGGCGAGTAGATCGTGGCTTGCGGTAACTGCTCGGCGCGGGGTGATCGCCATCGCGTAATTGCCGGTTTGCAGCCAGACGGGCAGGCCGTCGCGGTCGCAGCGCGTGATGTGTTCCGGCTGATTGGCTGTGGTCACGCGCGACCAGAGTTCACGATAGCGGCCTTCCGGGTGGCGCTCTTCGAGCGTGTCGTCGTCGAGAAAGCGCATGACGCCGATGTCCTTTTCCAGGCCCGGCGACAGGTCGACGAGCCGGTGCCAGGTACAGAAACGGCCCTCGACCCGGGTGATACCGGCGAATGCCGTTTGGCGGACGAGCCAGAGCAGTTGTTCGCGGCTGCAACCACCGATCGTACTAACGCCGGTAAAACCCGGCCGGTCGGCGGGCACGCGCAGGTCCGCATGCCAGTCGCCGGCCTGCAGCCAGTAGACCTGGGTGTCGCGATTCACGAACGCCGGCTCGCCCTCGGCGGGTTCGGCATAGAGCGTGCGCTGCCAGAGGCCGTGATAAACCGTCGGCAAGCGGCCCACGCTCAGGCCTCGTCTTTGTGGCGGGCATGCTGGCCAAGCGTGCCGGCGCCGCGCGCGCCTTTCGGCAGCTCGATTTCACCGTTTGCCAGGCGTTTCTTGAGGTAGTTGAAGGTCTGGATCGTCTGCGCCCAGAGATGATCGCCGGCCGACAGCGGTTCGTACTTCGGCGTCTCGCCGTCTTCCAGCAGGGCGTGCAGGGGCGCCACTTCAGCGTGGTAATCGGCCGCGAAGAACAGCGGGAAGCTGTAGCGCTCTTCCTTCACCTTGCGTACGCGATGGGAGGTGGCCACGAAGGCGCCGTTGGTCCATATCTCGAGCATGTCGCCGATGTTCACCACCAGCGCATCCTCGCGATAGGGCACGTCGATCCATTCGCCGGCGCCGTTCATCACTTCCAGGCCGGGCGCGGTCGGGCGCAGCAGGGTGAAGCACTCGTAGTCGGTATGCGCGCCGATGCCCTGGGCGTCAGTGGCGTCCGGGTCGAACGGGTAATGGATCAGGCGCAGCTGGCTGGGCGGTTCGTTGACCATGCCGAGGAGGGCGTCGGTTTCCAGGCCCAGGGCCTGTTCGAAGCCGCGCATCAGGGCACGGCCGACGTCGAACACGTCCCGGTAATAGGCATAGACATCGTCGGCGAATCCGTCGAGTTCCGGCCAGACGTTCGCGCCCATCATCGGCGTGCCGGCTTTCACTTCGGGATGGTCGTCCGCCAGCTCGAACGACAGATCGAAGGCTTCCTTGGCGTCGGCCTTGCTCGGGTCCGGGGCTTCCTCGCCGGCGGGGACATAGCCGCGGTGATTGTTCGACTTGCCGATGTAGTAGTCCATTTTGCGTTCCAGCCGCAGGTCGAAGAAGCGTTTGGTCTGATCGAACAGCGCCTGCTGGGTGGCTTCGGCAATGCCGTGGTTCACGACATAGAAGAAGCCCACGTCGCGGGCGGCGCGGCCCAGTTCTTCGGCCGTGGCTTTTTGTGCCGCGGTGTCGCTGCCGAACAGCGGGGCGATGTCGATGGCGGGGATGGATTCGAAGGCGGTGGGTTGGCGGGTGGTCATTTCAAACCTCTGGATTCGTGTTTGGTCGTTGGTTGTTCGGTGGGCGTAATTTGCGTCGTTCTGAGTTCGCCACGGTTGGTTCGCCGGATCGCTTTGGCTTTAGGCGTGCGTTTCGTCTGGTACGTGCGTGTCGTGAAGTTTCCAGCTTGAAAACGGGCGTGTTTGGATCGACGGCAAGGGTTTGATCGGCTTGGGGTTTCGCACTGCTGTGCGACTCACTTTCTTTTGCTTGTCCAAAAGAAAGTAAGCAAAGGAAAAGGACACCCTGT
>MDSW01212012.1_pt1 | contig 19045 bp, 16 predicted proteins | sample 811171 | NCBI WGS metagenome assembly MDSW01 (sample SAMN05326641, study PRJNA326480) | marine metagenome | isolation source: seawater | place: Atlantic Ocean: North West | collected 2012 | reverse complement strand
TTACGGCCACCTGATGGATGCCCGCCGCCTGGCCCGCAAGGACAATATGAATCCGGATAACTGGTTCGACGTGCGGCAAAAACTGCCCCTGCTTCGCCACCGGGAGCACTATGCCGGTACCCGCCACGGCTTTGCCCGGGCCGGCGCCCAGTCGGTGATCTACGTGCGCAATATCCGACGCTATTACGAGGCTCTGGTGTGGGCTACGGAACGAGACCAACACCGTTACAGCCCCCGGCCCCAGAGCCTGATGGCCATGCGGGAATCCCTGGTGCACTAACTGACAGGCTAGCGCAGACCATTGCGCCGCTTGAATGCCCGCCGCTGCTGAAAGAATTCACTGATTAACGCCCGACACTGGGCTTCAAGACACCCTCCTGCCTGCTGCACCGCATAATTGACGAAGGGTTGCTCGAAAAAGCGCTGGGCGCTTACCAGGGCCCCCGCCTTGGGCTCCGTGGCGCCGAACACCACCCGCTCCACCCGGGCGTGCAGAATGGCTCCTGCACACATGGAGCAGGGCTCGATGGTGACATAAAGGATACTCCCGGGGAGACGGTAATTGCGCTCGCCAGCGCAGGCATTTCGTAACGCGATGATCTCGGCGTGGGCGGTGGGGTCACAGCGGCCAATGGGCGCGTTCGCACCCTCCCCCAGCACCACCCCGTCGCGCACCACCACCGCGCCCACGGGCACCTCCTGCTGCTGGCCCGCCAGCCGGGCCAGGGCCAGGGCGCGCTGCATCCAGTGTTCATCCGCTGGGGAAAACCGGGGTGACTGAGTCATGTCTATTCCGTTGCTGGCGGTCGCTGCGGGCATCTTAGACCGCGGCACCGGCTCTGCCAAGCCACCGTGGAATAGCCGGTAACACTGGCGTCAGCGCTGCCAGCGATTATGGCATCCGCAATGGCATAAGAGGTAGACAGGATTGCAGGTGACAGCCACGGTTTGCGATATTAGCAGTACTAATACACCTTAATATCACCGGTCGCCGCCGAGTCAACTCCATGAATTTGTCAGCCATGCACCCGCTCCACCACCGCCAGAAATCCACCCTGACACTGCTGGCTTGCTGGCTATTTGCCGTTAGCGCCCCGGCGGTTGCCGCGGACAACAGCGCCTCCTGTGGCTCCCGCCAGTATGTGTTCAGCTGGAACCTGCAGGACCGGTGTCTGCCGGCGCCCCGGGGCGGCACCACCCAGGGTGCTCCGGTAGTGCTGGACCACAGTCCCTCCAGCCGCTGGCAGGCACTGCAACAGTCCAATCTGAACGCCCTGGAGCGGGACCGGCGGGCCATTCTGGCCATGACGGGTGGATATCGAGCCAACTTCGAGTTTGTGGAAACCTTTGGTTATCAGCCGGGCTTCTCACCCGCGGCGCCTTACCAGAGCTGGGGTACCGAATACATCTACGTGCTGGAGGAAAAAGCGGATTTCATCAGTCTGCAGCACATTATGGTGATGTTTTTCGAAACTGAGGATGGAAACATTCAGGGCCCCATGGTCATGAAGCACTGGCGCCAGGACTGGCAGTTCGAACCCCGGCAATTGCTGGAATATCAGGGTCAACAGACGTGGCGTCTGCGCCCGCTCGATGCGCAGGAACGCCGCGGTCGTTGGGGCCAGACGGTGTATCAGGTGGATGACTCCCCACGCTATGCATCCCTGGGACAATGGCAACACGAACCGGGCTACTCCCAGTGGGAAAGTGGCCGTACCTGGCGGCCCCTGCCCCGGCGGGAATCCAGTGTTCGCGATGATTACCAGGTGCTGGAAGGCATCAATCGCCACATCATCCTCCCGGATGGCTGGGTGCAGGAGGAAGCCAACCGCAAGTTGCGGCTGGCTCCCGACGGCAAACCACAGGCCTATGTGGCGCGGGAACTGGGCAACAATCGTTATCAGCGGGTGCGGGATTTCGATTTCAGGGCCGGGGACCGGTATCTGCGGGAAACCGCTGACTTCTGGAAGCAGGTGCGGGTGGAATGGTCACGTCTGATCAAGCGCCACCGGGGCCTTCACCTGCGGCAGGAAGTGGATGGTGTAGCGCTGTTTTCCGCCCTGTTTGAACTGGCCGAGCGCTATCGTCAGGAGTCGAAAGATGCCACCGCCGCACAACAGGAAATCCAGCAGATTCTGCAACGCTATTCCTCGAAACCTGCCTGAGGCAACACCGGTCCGCGCCGCTGCCTCGCCTGACAGCGCTTTTCTGCCGCCGCCAATTGGCTTAACCTAATCCGGGTATGACCGAATCCGGACATGATCAGGTACGCGCTCTGACCTCAGAGCGTGAAAACTCATCAACGAGCGATACAGTGGCATGAAACTTCGACAAACCAATATTGAGAAATTGCGCAAGGGCACCTTCGACGTATTGATTATCGGTGGTGGCATCAACGGTGCCGTGGCCGCCGCGGCACTGGCGGGCAAAGGGGTTAAAGTCGCGTTGATCGACAAAGGGGATTTCGCCGGCCATACCAGCTCCAACTCCTCTAATCTGGCCTGGGGTGGCATCAAGTACCTGGAGAACATGGAGCTGTTGCTGGTGAACAAGCTGTGCCGCAGCCGCAACCATCTGATGCGGGCCTATCCCTCCACCGTCAAGGAGATTCGTTTCTTCACCACCATCGCCAAAGGCTTTCGCCTGCCGACCTGGTTTATTTTCATGGGGACGCTGTTTTACTGGGCCCTCGGCCGGTTTTTTACCAAGCCCCCGCGCTATCTGAGTAAATCCACCATCGAACAGGAAGAACCCGCGGTGAACACCGCCAATGCCCGTGGTGGTTTCGAATATTCCGACTGCTATCTGTATGATAACGATGCCCGCTTTGTGTTTAACTTCATTCGCACCGGCCTCAACTACGGTTGTGTGGCCACCAACTACGTCGCCTCTATCGGTGCTGAGCGGCACCAGGATCACTGGCAGGTTATGGCCGAAGATCAGATCAGCGGCGAGCAGTTTCCGGTTCGCGCCAAGGTGTTGATCAACGCCTGTGGTCCGTTCGTGGACGCGCACAACCGCCTCAGCCATGAAAACACCGAACACCATCATCTGCTTTCCAAGGGCATTCATCTGATCATCGATCAGGTGACCAAAGAGCCCAGGGTACTGACTTTCTTCGCCAGTGATGGCCGTCTGTTCTTCGTCATACCCATGGGTCGGAAAACCTGTATTGGCACCACCGATGCGCCGGTGACCACCCCGGAGCCGGAAGTGACTGAGGCGGACCGGGAGTTCGTGCTCAATAATATCAACGCGCTGTTGAAACTGCCGAAACCCATCACCAAGGACGACATTATCGCCGAACGCTGCGGGGTCCGTCCCCTGGCAGTGAAAGGGGAAGGCGGCGAAGCGGACTGGATCAAACTGTCACGCAAGCACGCCATTGATGTGGATGAGGCCAACCAGCATATTTCCATTTTCGGTGGCAAACTCACTGACTGCCTGAACGTGGGCGAAGAGGTGGTGGACCGCGTGAAAGCCATGGCCATCCCCATTTCCTTTCCTGATCACCGCTGGTACGGAGAGCCGGATGACTCGGTAAAACAGGAGTTTCTGCACCAGGCCAAACTGATGGACCTGGACAGTTATACCGACCCCATCTCTTCAGAGCCGCTCACAGAACGCTTCTGGCGACGTTACGGCGCCGAGGCCATCGGCCTGCTGGAACGTATCCGGCAGGATCCCTCCAGCACCCGGTTGCTGATCGAAAACGCGGAATATACCCGCTGTGAAATTGAGCAAGCGGCGCGGCGGGAGGTTATCGTGAAACTGGAGGATTTTCTGCGCCGGCGCTCCAAGATCTCCCAGGTGGTGAGAACTGAGGATCTACGCAAGGCACCCGGGTTGCGGGAAGCCTGTAAAATACTGTTTGAAGATCAGGCCGATGAAAAGTACGAGGAATATTTTCGGGAGCACAGCTGAAGCAAGAAAAAAACGGGAAAAGAGACTCACTCTTTTCCCTTTAGCCTGGCATTTAGCCCAAATCGAAAACAATAAAGTCGGTTCAACGTGCCGGGCTGCCCTCCATACTGCGCATACTGCAACCCGGTTAAGCCGGCTTTTAAGCCACTTTCGCCTGTTTCGACATCATCCGCATAATATCCCCGGAGGTAATGGGTCGTTTGGCTTCACCCTCCTCCAGTGGCGCCGCGCCGCCGGTGGAAATGGGTGTCACATCCACCCCGTCCGCCGCGGCTTTCGCCCGCAACGCACCCACGTTGATCTGTTCGCGCTGATACTTGGCAAACACGTCAAAATTCAGATATCGGGCGGCATTCAGATGGGTGACTTTATCAATTTGTAGCGGCGACAAACCCTGTACCGATTGCCACAGAAACTCCGGTACTTCCGGCCACAGGGCATCCGAATGGGGGTAATCGCATTCGTAGGCGACGATGTCCTCACCAATGGCGGCTAGGTTCTGTAACCCGAAGGCATCGTCGATAAAGCAACACATAAAGTGATCCCGGAATACTTCACTGGGTTTGCGGCCATTAAATCCGGAATGGGTCCAGGCCTTGTGCCGGGCATGGCTGAAATCAGCCCGCTCCATAAAATACGGAATCCAGCCAATACCGCTTTCGGACAGAATGATTTTCAGGTCCGAATAACGGTTCAGGGCATCCAGGCTCAGCCAGTCCGCCGCGCCCACGGCAATGGACATGGGCATGGTGGTAATCCATGCCTCGATGGGCGTCTCATCGGAGGCGTGAGGCGCAATGTTGCCGGAACCGATGTGCAGACAGATGGCAACATTGTGTTCCACCAGGGCCCGCCACATGGGTTCCCAATAGGCATTATGAATACTGGGAAGCCCGACCGTGGTGGGGTTGTCACTGAGGGAAACCGAGGTACAGCCCAGTGCCGCCACCCGTTTGATTTCCGCTACGGTGGCATCCATATCCCAGGTGGGCAGAATAGCGCAGGCAATAAAACGGCCGGGATCATAGGCACACCATTCCTGAATATGCCAGTCGTTATAGGCCCGCAAGTGAACCAGTGCCTGAGCCTTGTCCGGAGCGCGATGGAAACAGCGACTGCCATCAAAACCGGCCATGCTGCCGAAATTCAGCGACGCCGCGATGCCATTGACATTCATATCATCCAGCCGGGCTTTGGGGTCGTAGCACCCCTTGCGCACCTGGGCCAGGGACTGCGGTTCCATCCCGTACTCTTCCGGCACCCGGCCCACCACGGCGTTCAGTCCCACCGAGGTCATGGTCATGCCCTGGTACGTCCAGTAATTGGCACCGTTGATATCGTGAAATTGCGGTGCACTCGCCAGATCATCACCCTGGAGGTGATGCTTAAACATATCCGGGGGCTCGCTAATATGGTCATCCACGCTAATGATGACCATGTCTTCCATAACCCGGTGGAAGACTTCGTCCACACCTATGAGGATGATCCCTATACTCCGGTGACGCCCCGGGCACCGATCAATCGAACCCATGAGGTGGTGATTCTGGGTGGCGGCTGGTCCGGCATCATGGCCGGTGTGGCCCTGAAGCGAGCTGGTATTGACGATTTCTGCAATATCGACCATGCCGGCGATTTCGGCGGCGTCTGGTACTGGAACCGTTACCCCGGCCTGCAATGCGATAATGACGCCTATTGTTACTTTCCCATGCTGGAGGAAATGAACTATATGCCCTCGAAAAAATTCACCGAGGGCTATGAAATTCTGGCCTATGCCCAGAGCATCTGTAAGAAATACGGGCTGTACGATAACGCATTGTTCCACACTCTGGTGAATACCCTGCGCTGGGATGACGCCAGCAAGCATTGGCTGCTGGGGTCCAAACAGGGGGACCAGATCCGGGCCCGGCATTTAATCGTGGCCAACGGCCTGTTGAATATCCCCAAGCTGCCGGGGATCCCGGGCATCCACGAATTCAAGGGCCATTTGTTCCACAGTGCCCGCTGGGATTATGAGTATACCGGTGGCAGCCAGCGGGAGCCGGTGCTGGATAAGTTGCACGACAAACGGGTGGCCATTGTGGGTACCGGCGCCACCGCCGTGCAACTGGTCCCCTACCTGGGACGTTACGCCAAGCATTTTTACGTGCTGCAGCGCACGCCTTCCTGTGTGGACACCCGCAGAAACTCGGAAACCGATCCTGACTGGGTAAAAACACTGAAACCCGGCTGGCAGGAAGCCCGCCGCCAGAATTTTCATCGCGGCGCCAACGAGCGCTACCTGCCCGGCGAACCGGATCTGATCGTGGACATCTGGACCGAAGTCAACCGCCACCTCAGCGATGAATTCAACGCCGAGGATCATTATCCGGACCTGCAGGAGTATGCCGAGCGCCGGGATCTGATGGATTTACGGGTGATGGAGCGGCTGCGGCGGCGGGTGGATGCCATCGTCAAGGATCCGCAAACCGCGGAAAAACTGAAGCCTTATTACCGCTATCAGTGCAAGCGACCCACCTCCAATGATCACTATTACGAAACCTTCAACCGTCCCAATGTGACTCTGGTGGATGTGTCGGAAACCCAGGGCGTGGAGCGGCTGACAGAACGGGGCTTTATCGCCAACGGTGAGGAATATCCCATCGACTGCATGATCTTCGCCAGCGGCTACGAGGTCACCAGTGACCTTAACCGACGCTGGGGTTTTAAGGCGTTTACGGGCCGGAATGGCTTCTCCATGTACGACAACTGGGCCGGTGGCTACAAAACTTTCCATGGGGTTATGACCCACGGTTTTCCCAATCTCTATCTGATCGGCCTCAACCAGGGCGGGCTGAACTCAACCCTGACCGCCAACTTTGAAGCCCAGGCCCGGCACATTGCCCACATCATCGATCAGGCAAAACAGCGGGGGGGGGTGGCCACCGTGGAACCGACCCGGGAGGCCCAGGACGCTTATGTGCAGCATATTCGCGACACTGAAATCGACCGCACGGAATGGATTCGTGAATGTACCCCGGGTTACTTCAACAACGAAGGCAAACCCGATGTGGATGAGCACGGCAACGAAAAATATCGGTTTTATCTGGGCGAAGTGTACGGCCCAGGCTGGGATGCATTTATGAAACTGCTGGCGGACTGGCGCAACGAAGGCACACTCCCCGGGCTGAAGCTGGAATAACCTGAATAAAATTGCGAGGTGATACGGTGAATAAAAAAGGGGATATTCCCGGGCAGGACCGGGTAGCAACGGTGGACTTGTCTGAGCCTCTGACTTTTCCTGCAGAGGCCTACACTTCCCCGGAGTATGCGGCGGCGGAAGCTGAGAAACTGTGGGCCAGGGTGTGGCAACACGTGGGGCGGGTGGAAGAACTGCCCCACTTCGGCGACTACATGACCTATGAAATCTGTAACGATTCCATTTTAATTGTGCGCGCCAACGATAACCGCCTGCGGGCTTATCATAACGTCTGCCCCCACCGGGGGCGACGGTTGGTGCCGGTCCCCAAAGGCAGTAACGGCGCCCGGGGCAATTCCAAAGCCGGCCGTTTCTTCTGCGGTTATCACGGTTGGACTTTTGACCTTGCCGGCAACAATACCGACATACTCAACCGGGAGGACTGGCAGGGGGCACTCACGGAAGAACGGGTGTGCCTGAGCCCCGTCCAGGTGGACACCTGGGGCGGCTGGATCTTTATCAACATGGACCCGGACTGCATGCCGCTGCGGACGTTCCTGGAGCCGGCGGCCGGCCTGCTGGATCCATTTCAGTTTGAAAACATGCGCTACCGATTCCGCCAGTGGACGGTATTCGACTGCAACTGGAAGGTGGCGCTGGAAGCTTTTATGGAACCCTACCATGTGGCGGCCACCCATCCGCAACTGTCCAAGTACGGGGACTTCTATGCCTGGAGCAAAGCCCAGGGCCTGCATGGCAATGACGGCTTCGATACGCCGGACCAGGCCGCGGAGGATTCCGCGGCCACCACCACCGTACACCGCACCGGCAAAGGCGCCGACGCCCGCCGCATGATGGCGCAAATGCAGCGGGAGTTCTGGGAGACCGTGGGCGCCGCCACCACCCAGGTGATGGTGGATGCCGCCGAACGTTTGGTGGACGAATTACCGGAGGGCACACCGGCGGCGGAGGTGCATCACCACTGGCTGGAATCCTGTAAGAAAGATTATGCCGCTCTGGGTGTAAAGTGGCCGGATATGAGCGACCAGCAAATGGCCGCCGCCGGTCTGGCCTGGCACATCTTCCCCAACATGAGCATTCTTCAAGGGCCGGTTTTCGCACTCTATTACCGCACCCGCCCCTATCGCACCGACCCCAATAAATGCATCTACGAAGCCGTGGCCATCGAACGCTTCACCGAGGGCGGGGCGCCGGCAACGGAGTGGCAGTTCAAGGAAGCCACCGAAGAGAACTGGCGCAAAGTGATTGCCCAGGACTTTTCCAATATGGAACTGGTGCAACAGGGGCTGCAATCCCGGGGCTTCCGGGGCAATCTGCCGAACCCCCACCAGGAGCAGAAAGTCACCAACCTGCACCGCAATCTGGCCAGCTACATGGGCACCGGCGCCCCCACCCCCCTGAAATAGCGGCCTGGTCTCAGGCTGTTTCCGGTTGCGGCTCAGGGGGCCTGGGCCGCAACAACAGCTGACACAGGCCCGGCACGGCGATGAGCGTCAACAACGTGCTCATGGCCAGCCCGGAGATCACCGCCCAGGCCAACGGCGGCCACAGGGTGGAACTGGACAGCGCCAGTGGCAGCAACCCCAGAATGGTGGTGGCTGTGGTCAGCAGGATGGGGGCCGTTCGTTGCCGAATGGCATGTTGCACGGCCTCCAGCACTGAGCTGCCCTGTTCCAGCTCCGAGTCCACCACATCCAATAACACGATCGCGTTATTCACCACGATACCCACCAGCGCGATCACCCCCAATAACGACTGAAACCCGAACGGCGAGCCAGTGAGCACCAATCCTGGCAGAATACCCACCGCCGCCAGGGGGATGGTGCACAACACCATCAACAGCCGGCGGTAGGAATTGAATTCCAGCAACATGAAAAAGATCATCACCATAATGCCAATGGGTGCGGTTTTAAGGATGGCGTTGTTGGCGTCCGCGGAGCCCTCGGACTCACCGCCGATAATCATATTAACCCCCCCCGGTAACGGATTCTCCTCCAGTTTCTGATAGAGCCGCTCCAACACCTCATTGAAAGCCGCGCCGGGCTGTAGTTCACTGTAGATATTCACCGTGGGAACACCGTTAAAGTGGTAGATTTCACTGGCCGCCATGGTGGCATTGATATTGGCGATGGTTTGCAGAGGAACAGGCTTCTGGTCTGGATAAAGATAGAGTCCTGGCATCCGATTTGGAGAGGTATACTCACCGGATACAGAACGTACACGCATCGTCACCGGATCATTGCTGTAACGGTATTGCCCTGCATCAAGGCCCCGTAATTGCCCGAAAATTTCACTGGTTACACGGGGCCGCTGGATGCCCAATTCGTTGCTGCTGTAATCGTCGATGGTCACTTCCAGTTCGGCAATGCCAGTATCCAGATTAGTGCGAATGGAGCGGGTACCGGCAATAGGATAAAGCGCCTGCAAAACCTCCTGGGTTGCTGTTGTCAACACCTCCTGATCGGGGTGTTGTAGCCGCAATACGATAGGAGCCGGCAACGGCGGCCCCTGCCCCAGTGGCTTGGCAATCAGAGTGGCTTCTGGCATCTGGAAGCGAACTTCATTCTCAATCCAATGGATTATTCGCTGGTTATCGGCAAAATCCCGGGTGTTGACCATCAACCGCGCCCGATTGGGCGCATTAGGCAACGACGACAGATTGTAGTAAAAGCGAAACCCCGTCATGCCCACAGAGCGCATCACTGAGATAACATCATCACGCTGTAACAGCTGCTGTTCTATTTTCTGACTCAGTTCTGCAGTGTAGTCCACGGGAGTGCCGGTAGGCAGCTCCAAATCAACTTGAATTTGATTGCGGTCTGCTGAGGGGAAAAACTGCATTTTCAAGAAAGGGCCCAAAGCCAGGGAACCCAGCATTAATGCCAGCACCACCAGCAAGGCCTTATTGGCGTGATGCGCCTGTACTCTAACCAGTCGCTCGGCCACCCAATGACTCCCGGGCACGCTGCGATGCCGCCCAGGTTTGAGCCAGTAGTAGCACACCAGAGGTAATAACATTACCGAAATCACATAACTGGTAATCATGGCTATAACGATCATAACCGGAATACCTCGGGTGAAATCCGCGGTGCCGCCTTTTGACAGTAACAGCGGTATAAACGCAGCAATGGTGGTGCCCGTTGAGGAAAATAACGGCATGGCCAATTGAGTTACCGACTCTCGGACTGCCTGTGCGCGACCGACTCCCTGTCGCAGTTTGGTTTCGATGGACTCCACGATGACAATGGCATTATCCACCAGAATGCCCAGGGATATAACTACTCCAATGACCGCGATCTGATGCAGTATGCCACCGCCCATGTTGTAAACCGCCAGGGTGATTAATGCCACCACCGGCAACACCAAAGAAACCAACAGCCCAGTACGCCAACCCAGTGCCAGAAAAACAATCACAGCGATAATACCGGCACTGATCAGCAGGCTGAACTGCAGATTATCCAGTCTGGTTTTGACAAAAGTCGGCTGGAAAAAAGCCTCCTTGATTTCCAATGGGTGATACTGTTCCTCTATGCTAGCGACCTTTTTCCGCAGACGTTCACCGAAACCGATAGTGTCAGTCTGACCCCGGACAGTAATAACACCCAAAGATATGACTCGTTCACCATTATGGAATGTTTGGGGTGCCAGCGGCTGGCGGGGCTCAATGCGAATATCTGCAACTGCATTAAGAGGCACCTGTTGGCCATTGGGCAAGGCAATGGGCAGAAGCGCCAGATCCCTTACCCGCAATATGTCTGATTGGGTATTAAGCCGGATAAACCGCGATCCACTGTTTAACAGGCCGCCTGGCGTCAGCAAATTACGCTGGCGAAGGTGATCCACCACCGTCTGCCGGCTGATTCCCATCTGGTGCAGCATTCTTTCGTCGATCGCGACTACCAGTTCTTTTTCCGGGGCGCCGTTCATCTCTACCCGTGATACGCCACTTACGGATAGCAACTGCTGCTTAATTTCGTCAGCGGCATCCGCCAGCGCCACCGGATCCTCATCACCGATGACGCTTAACACAACAGTTGGAATATCCATCAGCCGGTCATCCAACTGCATAAAACTGACACCTGAGGGAAATTCCACCCTGGCCCGCTCCATAGCGCGACGCACCCGATCCCAGGCTGCATCGGTATCGTATATTTTATCTTTCAGCTGTAAAGTGAGTACCGCCAGGTCGTCGCGGGATACAGATTCCAATTGCTTCAGCTCTTCCACCTGTGCCAGCTCTTCTTCCAGAGGCTCGGTGATTAGCTTTTCAATTTGGCTGGCGCTGGCTCCGGGAAATACCACCTGCAAAATACCGGCTCGATAGGGAAAACTCGGGTCCTCCTGCCGGGCCATGGTGCCATAAGCTGCGAGTCCGGCCAGTACCATCAGCGCCGCAAACCCAAATACGAAACGTTGATACCTGACCAGTATTTGATACAAGCTCACGGTACCACCCTCACTTTCGCACCGGGAAACAATTGATGGTTACCGGCACTGACAACGTTATCCTGAGGGTCGAGATCGCCATTCAACACCATCAGATTATCCACCACCTGCAATGGAATCACCGGAACCAACTCTACCTGAGCATCACCGGTGAGACGGTATACCGCGCTCTTGTCGTAACCGGTTTTAATCACTGAGGTGACCGGTACAGCGAAGTCACCGGGATAAGCGGATGCAAACTGAATGTAAACAGTGGTGCCGGGGTTCAAGTCCGCCTCAGCTACCCGTACCACCACGGTGGGCAGCGCTCCCCTCTCGCGAAATGGCGTCACTTCCCGCACGATGCCATTGTAGTTCCGGTCACCGGAAAACGGAGTCTGTACTGGCAATTGATCGCCCCGCTGCACCGAGGACACCACCGCGTCGCTGACAATCACCTCCACTTCCACCTCATCAGGATCCGCCAGTTGCAGTAGCGCCTGTCCCACCTCAATAACCTCTCCGGGCTCCACTGGCGTTGCCGTAATCACACCGGAAAATGGCGCACGTAATACCTGTTCCTCATCGACCTGTACAGCCTGCTTATAACGGGATTCCGCTGCCTCCTTAGCGGCTCTGGCTCCCAGCAGCCGGCTGCGGGCGGCTTCCGATTCCTGAATGGATGCTACCTGTTTTTCGCGTAAGCTCTTGATTCGAACATAATCACGCTGTGCTTGCTCCGCCTCGACTTTCGCCTGTTCCCAACTCTGTTTTGCCGCCATCGCTGAAGGCGTGGCGCCTGGGTTATAAACCCGGGCCAGCACCTCGTTCTCTTCTACCACGTCACCCAGCTTGACTTTTCGCTCCAGCAGACGGCCACGTATCTGGGAACGGATGGTGACACGATTGGCAGCCCTTGCCGTACCCATAAACGTCAAATAATGCCCTTCACTTCCAGGCCGGGGCTGTACCACGCGCACAGGTAGTGGCTGAGCCTGCATCTCTGTAACATCACCGGCGGCGGCCTGATCGGGATTCTCAGCGGGAGCACAAGCCAGCAGCGATGTACTGATGCAAAACACCACGATCCGAAACTTACTTGGGGTAGTCATCGTTGAGCCGCCTCCTGATTCTGCGGGAAGAGTAATTCACGCCTTCAGTTGACATTTTGATATTAATTAACACAATGTCAATATTCATCATTGAAAAATCAGGAGTCCCTGGCTTTGAGACCGCGTTCCAGGAATGAGAAAGAGAAACGACAACGCCGGGAAAGTATTCTCGAGGCGGCTAGATCGAAAATACTTTCAAAAGGTTACGAAAAAACGGCCATGGACGATATCGCCCAGGCCGCCGGGCTCAGCCGGGGATTGTTATATGTTTATTTCAAAGACAAAGACGACATCCTTATGGGTCTGGTATTGAACGCTGGAGAAGCATTACTGGAGAGGATGCGGCAAGCCGTCAAGGAGACCCGAAGCGGCATTGAGGCCATGACCGCTATTGGAGAAGCTTATTACCGATTCTATTTGGAAGATAACGATCACTTTCAATTCCTGTGCATGCAAATGGCATTACACAGCCCGACCAAGGTAGCTCATGAAGCCACCGCAAATCAGGAAGAAATGATGGCCGTTGAAGACCAGATAATGGCGCTCACCCGCGATGCCGTGCAAAAGGGGATTGACGATGGGACCATCGACCCGAACAAGGTCGATAATCCATTGCAGACTGCGATGTTCGTCCGTGGCGCGCTGCACGGAGTAATTATGCTTCAAGACCGCTCCGGTAGCAGCTTATTTGATCGCACAGACCTTGATCGTACCGAATTGATTCACTATGCCATGCGAGTGGTAACATCCGAGTTTTCCGTGCGTTGATTTACTTCATTGAACCAGCAGAAAGGGACGACAGTTCACCGTAAAAAATATGATTTATTCAAACTGAAAAATTCTTTTATTACCATTAATTATCCGAGGAAAAACCTGTAGAAAGTCGTCACAAATGTAGTAGATGTTTAACAAGCCACTACCGGGAACTTACCGAGGACAGATCCACACAACCCAGATCCACACACCCAAGGGAGGCGACAATCCGCTATGGAATATTATACAGTCCTGAAGTCAATTCATCTGCTCGGAGTGGTCATATTTCTAGGAAATATAATTGTCACCGCCGTTTGGAAAGTGATGGCGGATCGGACCCGTGATCCTGCCGTCGTGAGTTATGCCCAGAGGTTAGTCACCATAACCGATATTGCCTTTACTGCAGTGGGTGTGGTGCTTATCTATACCACCGGGCAGTTAATGGCTCCAGCCTTCGGCGGCGTCTTTGAAACCTATTGGATCGCAACAGGCTGGTGGCTTTTTATATTGTCCGGTGTGATATGGGTACTGATTTTAATTCCGATTCAGATCTATCAAGCACGATTAGCCAGGGGATTCGCTTCCGGCAAGCCTATCCCTCAGCGGTACTGGATGCTATCACGAAGCTGGAATCTAGCAGGAGCGGTTGCAACGTTATTACCACTGGCGAACCTCTATTTTATGGTATTTAAACCCGTCTGATGCCAAAATCGTACGTCAGATGGGGTCCTATAATTTTACCAGGGTCACAACGTAACTGTCCGGGGTCACCACGAACGAACCCTCAAACTCCTTCCCCGCAAATAATGCCGGATTCAACGTCTGATTCAGTTGGCATTTTACTCTTTGCGTATTCCAGTCTATCTCACACAAACTGACACTGTGGAAGCGAAGATAAGGCTGCAATGGTGTAACCATCGCTTTATAGAAACTTTCTTTGAGGGAAAATGCCAGCGTAAACAGCAGATCCGGCTCTGTCAGAGATCTTACCAACCGACAGAATTCCTCTTTAGTGTAGAGCAGATTCTGTAGACGGATGGCTTTATCTACGGTGACTCTTTTTTCAATATCAATACCAACGCCAACCGACAGCTGCTGTGGTGACGTCACGGCAACCGCGCGTTGCTGGCTATGGCTGATTGATCCCAGAAAACCATTGGGCCACAGCGAATGCCATTCAGCACAGAGATCAATAATATCCACACCCTGACTGCAAGCCTGCAACGATTTCATGGCACAATAACGTCCTGCCAAATATTCTGCCCTGCGTTTAAGCGCGGCGTTAGTCAGAATTAAAGGATAGGGTATACGGTAGGTGCCATAACTGGCATCCGTATACTGTGATATGTCAAACCGGCAAGCACACACCTTGTCGCCACCTGGAAACCAGTTCACCAGGTTTTCCTCTACGATACACTTAGTCATGTTATCCCAGCTTTGTACTACTGAAATACCGAATGATCCAGTCTCGTCTGGCTAGTCATCGCTAGCCTTGACGCCCCATCCAGCTATATGCTGATTTAATGCACTGGCTCAGCCCGCAACGCTTTCCCCATGAGGCGCTTGGCCATCAACTTCTGAAAAATGACTAAAGCAATAAACGGGGCGAAACCAGCGAGAAGTGGATCACCCCGTAATTCGTAGCTGACCAGTGTAGCCAGTATCGCTAATAGGAGGAGCCAGAGTGAGTATTTGAATACAATAGAGCGTTCTGCACACTTGACGCCAATAAACCCCGAAGGAGCAGCCACAGTAGTCAATAACCCAAGCAATGAAATAACCAGGAATACTGTTGTTTCCTGATAGTGATCCAGCCAAAACAGGAAATTCGCCTTGTTGAAGGCTACCGCTGTGCCACCTATGAGCAAATACAGATTTGCCCCTAACAACAGTCTGTTAATGGGCTCCGGTCGTGACAACAGGCTTATGGTATGTAACAGTGCCGCCAGGGAAGTAATCGAGAAAGCCTCAATCCAGCGTTGAATATCAGGCTGCGTTATGCCGTGTCCATAACCTACAAAAACAAATAGTGCGACGGGAATTTCACCCAAAATGCGATACAGCCATTGCCGTATGCTAGCCACCATTAGCCCGCTTCCAAAGTAATTCAGTGAATTCATCGTACGATTTAATACCTACAACCTCGAATCGACGCCGAAAAATATCATTGTAAACTTCCATATCCCGATCACTTAGCTTGTGTTGGTGGGGTTGTAGATTGATCTTCGTCTGGCCACCACCGTCTCCGAAATGCAGAGGATCAAACCGATCTCCCCTGGCCATTTCCTCTTTTGAGGTTTTGTGGGCAATAGAATGTATCATCTCACTATCAGCATCCACACCGAACCAGTCTGCAATGACTTTCAAAGCTGACTCTTTTCTACCAATAAGCTGTTCATAAGAAAGCGCCATAAACTCAGCGACAGGACGTTGCTTTACCAGGTTGTACACAAACCATAGCTCTTCCACATGATCCGATGCCAATTTCTCCAGAGTCTTGGCCTTAAACAGATCCCAGGGCAGGAAACGCAAATAAAACAAAGGCCTAATTGGTGCTAGTTTCAAAGGTGTAATCTTAGGGTAGAATGCATTTACCCACCAGTACACCGAACGATAGTAACCACTGAACTCGCGGCACATCCAGATAACCTTCTTAATATTGTACCGCTCAGTCAACAGGGCGTGGAAAGTATTCGCCCGACCATTGATCTTGTACAACTGATACTTCCCATCCTGACGGGCATTTATATTCTGGTATATCATGGGCTGGTCAAAAGACAGCATAGGGAGCAAATCGAAGTCGTTGCGAAATTTATTAATGTTGTTCCTGGTATTGATCAAGGCACATACATAGCATAACAGCGTGGACCCACTCTTCTGTAAAGTCAGCACCATAACTGCTTCTTTATCCATTTTCTCAAAGCGTATATTTTTTAAGTGCTTGAACGCAGCGGTTTGAGCGGGGACCGCCAGAGCGGCAAACTCTATGGATTTTAGATAGACACCAATGAATATTGCCACCAAACCCGCCAATACCACCAGGGCAAATGATAAACCTAGGGTTTCCATTTTATTATCCTCGATATGCTATTTAGCCTGTTTATCCATCTCTGCTTAAGAAACGTAATCTGGATAGGCCAGTATTATCCGGCCTTTGGCAATCACCATCTGGGACACACTGGCCTCAACCTGAAATACGTAGGTCTTGGCGCGTTGTAGACTAATCCGGGCATCCATGAGCACCTCATCTCCCACCCGGGCAAGCTGCATCAACGTAATCGCACATTCAGCAAATACACTATGGGGAACAGGCGGGATTGCGGTTACGGATTCACACCCATGATTCAAGGATTCCACCACTAAGCCCTGGGACTGCAAGTACTCCAGGTTCATGAGCATGCCGCAGCTTTGTGCAACTGATTCATACAACAGAGTACTCGGTAGATACTGCGAGCGATCTGACGCTTCAGACATTAGCCAGGGCTCATTTGCAGTGATCAACTTTACGCCTTGAAGATGCCGTTGCTGCGGGCTGTATGTACTGACATAATCCAACAAAGCGATTGGGAATCTGTGTGGCATAATCTGTTGTACCACCGAGTTATCAAATAACTTTCTAGTCACGACTTAATCTCCCCCTCAGCGGCAGTACGTCCACCATCAACCACAATACTTTTCCCATTCATGCAACGACCGGAAGGGCTGGCACAAAACGCGACTGCCGCGGCTATTTCATCCGGTTCGGCCCATCGACGCAGGGGAATTTTTGCTATTGACTTGGCTAATAGATCTTTACCGATAGCGGCCGCCATATCACTTCGTGTCAGTCCTGGAATTACAGCTGAGACATTAATACTTTTATCCTGCAACTCTCTGGCTAGTGAACGAGTCAGACCGATAAGCGCCGACTTGGAACTGCTGTAACTAACCTGGCTTGGGCGTGCTGAAAGGGATGCACTGGAGCCGATGTTAACGATGGTGCCCCACCCCTGATCAGACATTATTCTTGCGGCTTGTTGGCAACAGGTACGAACGGCGGAAAGATTGGTACGCATGACTTCGTCCCAGGCTTCTGTTTTTAATAACAAAAAATGCTGGTCGCGGGTGATACCCGCGTTATTGACAACCAGATCAACGCGCCCATGGCAGTGGAATATATCAGAAAACATCTGTCTCGCTTGGTTCGGATTGCTGATATCTGCCTTATAAATAAGACCGTCAGCTCCGGTTCTCCGCACCCTGGCATAGGTCTCCAAAGCACTGGCCGAATCGGTACGGTAGTTAATCACCACGAAATACCCCTCCTGGCCCAAGCGCTCAGCCATTGCCCGGCCGAGCCCACGGCCGGCACCGCTAATAACCGCCACCGGCATACTGCGTTGATATACGCAGGTGCATTCGGTATCGCCCATGAGCGAGGCGACGTGAAGATTGTAAAGCGCTACATTGATCTCAGTTTCAATCACTTCGATATCCGTATCACCCAGCCAGCTCATCACGGGTTTGCCTTTACAATAAAGCCGTAGCTCAGGCACATGTTCAACCTTTTGTGATGTTGTCAGCAGCCTGCCATTGGCTTCGGTAATACAGCATCTGGCTATCCGTACTCGACCATAGAAACGACGAGCTAATTGCCTTACCTTTGGGTAGGTGAGCTTCGAAAACTGGCACCAAGGAGCCCAGAACTCCACCAGCACAAGATCCAAGGCTGCCAGTGACGACCCAAGCTCTTCTGCATCAACCGAGCTGACCAGCGACTGCCTGGAAGTGATACTCGACACCTCTTCGTCCCCTATGCCGCGCTGGTTATTGCCATGCTGTCGGGCGTTCCCCGATGCATGGTAAGTTGACCACTACAAAGCTCGTCACCACGCTCGCCACTGGCAGTCACGCTGAGGACGTAGCTGTTGTCCCGAAAGAGCTTGACTTTCGATTCCAGTCGCATCGTGACTCCCGGATAGACTGGTCTGATAAACTTAACCTTGCTATCCACCAACATCCATAAACTGTTGGGACCATAGATCGCTTTGTCTTCTTCTTTCATAGGGCTGCGCAGCACATCAAGCAAAGCATCCGGGTCTTGATCATACTTCTTCATCATTTCAGATAATCCGGAAAGGAATCCAGATACCTGCGCCAGAGCTTCAATAATTAAAACCCCTGGAAAGATCGGGAAATGCGGGAAATGGCCCATAAATATTGGATCATTTTGGGATACGGCTTTAAAACCAACGAAACTGTTCCGCCCGTAATAATACCCTTCCAGATTATCCACCATCATCATCGGGTAACGATGCGGCTGAATGGCCCTAATGGCTTGGTGACCCATCACAATCAATTGCTTTTCACGGTTCAAAGTAATGCCTTGCATGATGAATTCCTCAATATTTTATGCTTCGTCTGGCAGAGATCACATCTTGTGCTGCCAGCCGGTTTCAGTCTCCATACTGCCCCTGCCTCCATCAACCACGAAGTGCTGGCCATTAAAACAGCGGGCACCACCGTTCACCAAATACTTGACTAGGCTGGCAATTTCCTGTGGTTTTCCCCAGCGGTTTAATGGCGTTAGCCGAAAGGTCTCTTCAATAAAGTTTTTCGACAGGATATCCGTCATGTCGGTTTCTATGAACCCTGG
>MDSW01143675.1_pt1 | contig 19045 bp, 19 predicted proteins | sample 811171 | NCBI WGS metagenome assembly MDSW01 (sample SAMN05326641, study PRJNA326480) | marine metagenome | isolation source: seawater | place: Atlantic Ocean: North West | collected 2012 | reverse complement strand
TTTAGATGTAAAGAATGTAGTTGATGATTATGCAGGAAAAGAATTTTCTCAATTCAAAAAAGATTTAGGAGAACTTGCATCCTCTAAAATATCTCCTATTTCTTTGGAGATTAATAAATTAATGAAAGATGAGAAATATTTAGACACAATTATTAGCAACGGTAAAGATCGCGCTATTAACATAGCAAATCCAGTATTATCAAAAATTTATGAAATAATTGGCTTTTTTAAACAATAATATCCCAAATTTTTGAATTTTTTTTAGCAATTTTCATACGAAAGTCATATTAATGACTATATAAAGAGAATATGTTTATACAGACAGAACAAACTCCAAACCCTCAAACACTCAAATTTTTACCTGGGAAGGTTGTTATGGAAGAAGGAACAGCCTTTTATCAGAATATTGAAGAGGCGGTAAACTCCCCATTTGCTAGAAGGTTGTTTGCAATAGATGGTGTTAAAGGAGTTTTTTTTGGAAGTGATTTTATTACAATAACTAAAAATGATTCTTATGAATGGCAAGTTATGAAACCTTCTGTCTTAGGAGGGATTATTGATCATTTTAATTCTAAAGATAAAACAATTGAAAAGAATAATGATACAGATACTGATAGCAGTTCTAAAAAAAATGAAGATGACTCTGAAATTGTTAAACAAATAAAAGAATTATTAGATACTAGAGTGCGACCAGCAGTAGCCATGGATGGGGGAGATATAATTTATAATGATTTTGAAGACGGTGTAGTCTATCTAAAAATGCAAGGAGCGTGTTCAGGTTGTCCTAGCTCCACAGCTACTCTTAAGATGGGAATAGAAAATATGTTAAAGCATTATATTCCTGAAGTTCAAGAAGTAAGGCCAGTTGATGCATAAGCTCTTAGGCTTAAGCACTATAACTGGTTGTTTATTTTTAATAATCTCAATCACATCTATTGCATATGAGAATAATAAAGATTCAAAAATTAATGTTATATATGAATTCAAATCAATTATTGATGATTATGTTTTAAATTACTGCAGTACTTATGACTCATACACTGTTAACAGACTGTATTCACAAAAGAAAATTTTTGATGAAAAAAATAATATTAAACAAAAAAATAAATTTACAGTTTCTCTAAAAAGAAAGCCATTAAATCCTAATATAATAGAATTTATAAATAAAAAGCCAAATTTTAGTATTTTAAATCTAAATGAAATTGATTTAAACTATCTTTCTAATTCCAAAAAAGATTTTGTAAAAACTCTACTTCCTTTAATTTCATACGAGAATCAAAATATTTTGTTAGAAAGATCGAAACTTGAAGATTTGAGAGCTTCTTTAATAGATAATAATACTTTGTCTAAAACTGATTTGAAATTTTTAAATAAGATCTCAAAAAAATATAGAATAAAGAGCTCTAACAAACATAAATTCGATTTATTAAATGAATTGCTAAACCGTGTTGATATTATTCCTAATTCTATAGTGCTAGCCCAGGCAGCAAATGAGAGTGGTTGGGGAAAATCAAGGTTTGCCAGAGAATTTAATGCTTTATTTGGAGAATATACTTATAGTTATTCTGATGGTGTTGTTCCTCTTTTAAGAGAAAAAGGAGAAAAACATCTAGTTAAAATATTTGAATCAGTTGATAAAAGTGTTCAGTCTTACTTTAATAACCTGAACTCGCATAACGCCTATGATGATTTTAGAGAAGTAAGACAAATGATGAGAGAAAAAAATAACTTTAGTAATATAAAATTATTAGTCGACAAGCTTGACTCATATGCAGCTGACATTAACTACGTTAAAACAATTAATTCAATAATTGATGTTAATAAACTTGATCAATTTGATGCATTTAATTATTCAATTAATAACTCATAAATAAAACTGATGGCCAAACCATCGCCACACACCATCATTACCTTTTGCAGTGCAGTTTACTCTAGATCGACCATCGGTAAGTTTTCTTTTTAATCTAATTTCTATGCGCTCATTAAATTTAAACAATTCTTTTTCTACTTGTCCTTTGCTATCAAAAACAAAGCAATCAACAGAAGGAACTAATTTTTCATCTAGTAACGAAAAACCAATGAAAGGAGGATTTTCTTTAATAGAAGGATTAGTTGGTATAAAATCATAAACACCCAAACCTTTTGCATTAGCTGCAAATCTTACCCTATCAATTTCCCCATATCTTTCATTAAGAGAAAATCTTGGAAGATAATAAAGATTTGATGTTTCGTTGATTACTCCTGAATGTTGTCCAAAAGCAACTTTAAATTTGTATTCTTTAAGTAAATTAATAATCTCTTCGTTTGTCTCACCATAAGGATAAGCAAAAAGGGGAGGAATACTTCCTAATTCTTTAAGAAAAATATTATTTGAAATTTCTATTTCTTCTTTTACTTCATCAATAGATAAATCAGACATGTGATAATGACTATGAGAGTGAGCTCCTATAGATACTCCTTCATCTCTAAGTTGTCTGATTTGATTCCAATTTAAATAATTTTTGTTATTTTCATGAATAGTTGATGTATTAACAAAAAGTGTAACAGGGAAACCTTTTTCTTTGAATTTAGGCCAACCCACTTCATAAAATGATCTATCTGCATCATCTATACTAATCCCAATAGTATTATTTGGAAGATCTCCATCATTAATTATCGTATCAATTATAAACTCCATTGATTCCACTGAATATTTTTCTTTAGAGAATTCGTTTAAGTGAGAATCTAGTTGATCAATCGTGACGCTAGTAGAGGGGTATTTTGAAACTCCAAATTTATGATACATAAATACAACAGCTGAATTCTTAATGTTACTTGCATAGGAATAAGATATGTTTAAACATAGAAAAAAAATAAATAATATTCTTAACATAAACGTTCAATGTTCCTTTTTTTAGATGTAGCTTCACCAATACCAGAGTTTCACTTAATTAAGGATAAAAAAATTATATATTCAATTAAAATTACTAATAATAGTGATCAAAAACTTAGTGACTTCCTGATTCCAGCATATGTTGATGCAAATAATATTTACAAACTATATAAAAATTTAAAAAAGTTAATAATTACTATAGGCCCTGGTTCTTATACAGCATTAAGAGTGGGGGCATCTTTTATAGCAGGTCTAAGTCAATCAATGAATTTACCTGTCGCATTTATTTCGACTGAAACTATTTATAAGTATCTATTTGACTCTAAAAATCAAATAGGTATATATTTTGAGTCATCAAATAACCAAAAATTTATTTCATACAAAAAAAATTCCAAGTTTATCCATGAAAAGGTTGAAAATGAAGACCATCTATTGCCAGATTCAATTTCTTGTGTATTTTATAATCTTAACTTACCTAAATTTATGAATAATAAAATTAAATCGGAAATTTTTTCTATTAAAAGAACTGTTATAAACAACTTTAATAAACTTGAATTTAATAAAAATTTAATTAAACCTATATACATTTCAAAGAACAGCATACTTAATTGATAAATTACCGTAAATTGGATAAGGATGATAATAAACTTTTTGAAAATCTTATCTTTAACGAAGGAAAATATTATCAGGATTTTTTAAATATGGGATGGTCCAATAATCAAATTATTAATCAACTAAATAAAAATACTAATAAATCATATGGTGCATTTTATAATAAATCCCTAGTATCTTTTATTTTAGGTGATTTATTTAATATTGAAAAAATATCAGAATATGAGATATTGCTTTTATATGTTTGTAAATTTTTTCGTAAAAAAGGCTTAGGAACAAAACTAATAAATCAAATTGAAATAAATAATAGTTGTTTAAAAAAAATTTATCTTGAAGTTTCCAAAAATAATTCTGATGCAATATTGTTTTATAAAAAAATGAAATTTAAAACTGTATATATAAGAAAAAACTATTTTTCTTTTAAAAATAAAAAAATTGATGCTCTAGCAATGACTAAAATTTATTAGAAATGAGTAAAAATAAAATTTATATTAAGTCTTACGGTTGTCAAATGAACGTTTATGACTCAAATAGAATATTAGATTTATTTAAAAACAAAAATTATGAAATAACAAAAGATCCCAAAGATGCTAATCTAGTTGTGTTAAATACTTGTCATATAAGAGAGAAAGCAGCTGAAAAAGTCTACTCTGATATTGGAAGAATAAATAAAATCAAAAAAAATATATCTAAGGATAATTTTAAACTAGTAGTTGCAGGATGTGTCGCACAAGCTGAGGGCAAAGAAATAAAAAAAAGAGCACCAACAGTAGATTTTGTAGTTGGTCCTCAATCATATCAAAATTTACCGGACATGTTAGAAGACAGTAATAATTTTATCAGTGATGAGTTCACACAAAATGAAAAATTTAAAAAATTACTTTATAATTCTTCAGGTGGTGTGTCAGAATTTGTGTCAATACAGGAAGGCTGTGATAAGTTTTGTTCATTTTGTGTAGTTCCTTATACTAGAGGGCCAGAATTTTCACGACCTGTAGGCGATATTTTAATAGAAATAGAAAAATATGTTAATCACGGAGTTAAAGAAATTATTTTTTTAGGACAAAACGTAAATGCTTATCATGGTAAGGGCAAAGATGGCAAATCAAAAGATTTAGCATATTTGATAAATAAAGTTAGTGAAATTGAAAAACTCTCACGAATTAGATACATGACTTCCCACCCAATTGATATGTCTAACTCACTTATTGAAGTTCACAAAACAAATAAGAAACTTATGCCTTTTTTACATCTTCCAATACAGTCAGGTTCAAATAAAGTGTTAAAAGATATGAATAGAAAGCATACTGTGGATTTTTATAAAAGAATAGTTGATCAATTAAGAGAGAAACGATCTGATATAGCCCTATCATCTGATTTTATTGTAGGGTATCCCAATGAAACTGATAAAGATTTTGAAGAAACTATGAAATTCGTAGATGAGGTTAAGTTTGTTATTGCTTATTCTTTCATGTATAGTCAACGACCTGGCACTCCTGCACAGAAAAAAGATAATATTCCACTTCAAGAAAAAAAAGCAAGATTAAGTGCTCTTCAATCAATTCTTAAAGAACAGCAAAAAAACTTTAATAAATCTTTTATAGGAAAAAATATTGAGGTATTATTTGAAAAAAAAGGTAGATACGAACATCAATACATAGGGAGATCAATATATAATCAAAGTGTTTTTACAAATAGTGAAAAAGACCTAATAAACACTATTAAAAATGTAGAAATATTAAATTCTACTGATTTTGCATTAGAGAGTTTCATTTGAGTAATTTGAATTATTCTTTAGATTTTGAATTAAATGATAACAATTATATTTCAAATCTCTTTGGTGCATATGATAAAAATATACAAATAATAGAAAAAATTAATAATGTTAAGATAAAATATAGAGGTAATAAAATAAAAATTATTGGAACAAAATCTTCGATAAAAAATACTAAAGATGAAATATTAAAACTATTTGAACAAGCAAAAAAAGGTATTGATATTGATGAGGATAAAATTTTGGAAACTAAAAGTATGAAAATTTTGGAAATAAATTCAGATGATCAAATGAATCTTTTTTTTCAAACAAAAAAAAGAAAAATTCTACCACGTTCTCAAAATCAAAAAAAATATTTTGAATTACTTAATACAAAAGATATTGTCCTTGCATATGGTCCTGCTGGTACAGGTAAGACTTTTTTAGCTGTAGCTAAAGCAGTAGCATCGCTTCAACAAGGCTTAGTAAAAAAAATTATTTTATCCAGACCTGCTGTAGAGGCTGGAGAAAAACTAGGTTTTCTCCCCGGTGACCTTAAGGAAAAGGTCGATCCTTTTTTGAGACCGATATATGATGCTTTGTATGAAATGATGCCATATGATCAAGTAGAAAAAAAAATATCAAATAATACTATAGAAATTGCACCAATAGCTTTCATGAGAGGAAGAACTCTAGAAGATTGTTTCATCATTTTGGATGAGGCACAAAACACTACTAAAATTCAAATGAAAATGTTCCTTACAAGACTTGGTAAAAATAGCAAGATGGTTGTTGTTGGAGATAACACTCAAATTGATTTGATATCCAAAAATGATTCTGGCTTAATAGATGCTTCAAAAAAACTTAAGAATATAGACGATATTGGTTTTATTGAATTAGATCAAAGAGACGTTGTTAGACACGAAGTTGTTAGACAAATAATTAATGCATATGAAGAAAAAAATTCAAACTAACTTTTTTTGTAGATCAAATCATTGGCCAAAAAGAATGAGAAAAATTACAACATTAGTAAAAAAAATAATTAAAGTAAAAGAGTTGGGATTTAAAAAAAAAAATTACTATTTTTTAAATATGATTTTTGTTGATGATAATGAAATTAAAAATCTTAATAATATTTATAGAAAACAAAATAAAATCACTGATGTGCTTACTTTTATTAATTATGTTAAAAATAATAAAAATATCTATGAGACTCACTGTGATATTTTTTTTTCAGCAGAAACGATTAAAAAAGATGCAAAAAAAAACTTTATTGATTTCTATGATCACATAACTCATCTAATTATTCATTGTTTTTTACATATTAATGGATATGATCATAAAAAAAATTCAGATTTTATAAAAATGAAAAAATTAGAAGAAAAAATTTTAATAAAATTTGGAATTAAAAACCCTTACATGTTATGAACCAAGATAATCAAGAAAAACTTAGTATTTGGAAAAGTTGGTTGATTAAAAAACTACTAAATAATGATTCATCAAAAGAAGAGATTTTGAATCTAATTGCTAATCAAGAGGAACCTATTGATCATTTGAATAATGTTGATGATAATAATGAAAAAAATCTTATAAAAAATATTTTACTACTTGAAAATAAAAGCGTTGAAGATGTTATGGTACCAAGGGGAGAAATAATTTCTGTTGATAATAAGCTAAATTATAATCATATATTTGAGGTAATAAAAAATGAATCTCACTCAAGACTTCCAGTTTACGAAAATAATTTGGATAATATAATTGGATTCTTTCATGTTAAAGATTTTATAAAAATTAATAAGGATAAATTTGACTTAAACTTAATTTTAAGAGATGTTCTATATACAGCTCCAAAATCACCAATATTGGAGCTATTAAAAAGAATGAGATTATCAAGAATTCATATAGCGCTAGTTGTTGATGGGATAGGAGGAGTTGATGGTTTAGTAACTATTGAAGATTTAGTTGAAGAAATTGTAGGAGAAATTGAAGATGAACATGATGCAGACGATATTGATGAAGAAATAATAAAAAAAGAAGATAATTTAATAATCGCTAGCGCCTCTTATAGAATTGATGAGCTAGAAAAGGATTTTAATATAAATATTAAAGTAGCAGATGAAGAAGAAATTGAAACTGTTGGTGGATTAGTTTTTTCTAAAATTAATAGAATACCTAGAAGCAATGAAGAGTTTACTATTGATGATTTAGTTGTTATCAAAGTATTAAAAGCAAATGAGAGAAAAATTTTAACTGTTCAAATAACCAAATTAGCTAATTGATTTTTTTAAAATTTTTTTTACTAGGTTCTTTAACCTCATTAATTTATCCGCCCTTTTTTTTTCTACCATTAGGATTTCTTATCTTCCCATATTTAATAATCTTAATCAAAAAAACATCAAATAAAAATTCTTTTATTGAGTTATTCTTTTATGGACTTTTTTTTGGATTAGGTTTTTTGATAATATATTTATCGTGGATTCATAATCCATTTTTAATAAATGAAAATACAAAAGCTTATAGTATATTGGCAATTTTGTTACCTGTTTTTTTATCTATTTTTTTTGGATTAGGTTTTTGTATATATAAATATTTCAAAAACTTGGCTTTCTTAATATTAATTACGCCATTAATTTTTATTTTAATTGAATTTCTTATAAGCAATTTTCTTTATGGCTTTCCATGGATTACAAATTCTTTAATACTGTCAAATAATTCATTTGGTGTTTATTTAATCAAATACTTTGGCACTTTAACTTCTGGTTATATTATTATATTAATTTTTTTGTTTCCATCTTTGTTGTATTACAAAACGGACATATTAAAATGTAAGAAATTTATTTTATTTATTTACTTACCTTTTATATTTTTTTTATTCGTTGTTTTAATTAATCCTATTTTTTATAAAAGTAATTTCAGCAAAGAAATTAAAATTGAATTATATCAACTTGTATTACCAATTAATAAATTAAATAAAAATGAGATAGAAAATGATATTATTAATAAAATAAATAATTCAGACTCAGAGTACATTTTTTTTGCTGAAAATAATTATCCTTATATAATTGATAAAAAAAACTATATTAAAATCTCTAAGTTAATAAAAGCAAATAAAAAAATAATAATAGGTGCTACAACATTTGAAGATGATAATTATTATAATTCTTTTATACTTTTGGAAAAAAATAAAATTCATTATTTTGATAAAAAAATTCTGGTTCCATTTGGAGAATTTCTACCTTTTAGAAATTATTTAAATTTTATGGAGTATATTGCAGGAAGTATTGATTTTAATACTGGATCAATTGAAAGGATTATAAAAACTAAAGAAAATTTAAAAATTCTTCCCATAATTTGTTATGAAATAATTTTTGATGAAATATTTAATAATATTGACAAAAAAGAAATTGATATTCTTGTAAATATTACAAATGATTCATGGTTTGGAAATAAGATTGGTCCATATCAACATTTTTATATAACGAAAATTAAATCTCTAATTGCAAATAAACCCTTAGTAAGAGTTTCTAATAATGGTATTTCTGCAATTATTGATAACAATGGTAAAATATTAAAAAATACAAAACTAAATCAAGTTGCAAAATTAAATTATAATTTAAAAATTCATAATAGTAAGAGTTATGTAAATTTTCATACATTTTTCAAATATTATCTTTTTATTATTTTTCTACTTCTGTTTATTTATAGAGAAAGAATTCTACATGAAAAATGATTTTAGTTATAGATTATATGGTAGGTCAAAAGGTAGGGGTAAAATTAATAAACTTACTAAACAGGCAATTAAAATTAAAATAAATAAAATAGATCCCTCCAAATACAACATTATTGATATAGGATGTGGATATGGAGAAAGTACATTGGATATTGCTAAAGAAGATAATAAAAAGAATATTATCGCATGTGAAAAATATATTGATGGTCTTAACAAAATTGCAGAAAATAGTATTAAATATTCACTTAATAATATTTTTATCTTTCATGGCAATGTGCATCAATTCCTAGACGAATATTGTCTAGAGAATTCACTTTCTGAAATTTGGATTCTTTTTCCAGATCCATGGCCAAAAAAAAGGCATTATAAAAGACGTTTAATTGACTTTAGATTTTTAAATAAAATAAAAAAATTTTTAAAAAAAAATGCAATAATCCATATAGCTTCTGATTCTAAATCATATATTGCTCAAATTCTAACATCAATTTACCAAGTTAAAAAAGATATTAAATGGGTTAATCAAAAAAAGGAAGATTGGGATTATTCAAATTTATTGATGCCAAAAACTAAGTATTTTCAAAAAGCCCTAAAAAATAGGCTCAATCCATTTTATATAAAATTGATTAAATTATAGACTTGAGTTTTTAATTAATTTAAATATAGGGTTATAAAATTTTAAAATAAATTGAGGTGGGATTTCCCACCTTTTTTTTGGTGGATTTACTTATGGCTAAACAAAAAATAAAAGTAATTAGAGAAGAAATGCTTCAAGTTGCAAACAACGTTGCGCAAGAAAAAAACATTAATCAAGATGATGTATTTTCTGCTATGGAACAGGCTCTAGAAAAGTCTGCCAGAGTTAAATATGGTATGGAAAGAGATATAAGGGTAAACATTAGTAGAGACACAGGAGATATAAAGTTGGAGTCATATCTAAAAGTTGTTGAAAAATACTCTGATGATGAACAAGCAAGAGAAATTTTATTGAATGATGCTTTAAAAATTAAAAAAAATGTTCAGCTAGATGAATATATAATTAAAGAATTACCACCTATTGAATTAGGCAGAGTTGCTGCTCAAAATGCAAAAGGAGTAATAATTCAAAAAGTCCGTGAGGCAGATAAAAGTAAACAATATGAAGAATACAAAGATAAAGTTGGAGAAATTGCTGTTGGAATTGTTAAAAGAGCAGAATTTGGTAACTTCATTATTGATCTTGGTAAATGTGAAGCAATTATAAAAAGAGAAGAACTTATTCCAAGAGAAACTTTTAAAAATGGTGATAGGGTTAGGGCTTATATTTATGATGTAAAAAATGATTTGAAAGGATATCAGGTTTTTTTATCCAGAACACACCCACAATTCCTAGCTAAATTATTCCACCAAGAAGTACCTGAAATATATGAAGGTGTTATTGAGGTCAAAAGTGTTGCTAGAGATCCTGGATCTAGAGCAAAAATAAGTGTTTATACTCAAGACTCAACTATCGATCCTGTTGGTGCATGTGTTGGAATGAGAGGATCAAGAGTGCAAGCTGTTGTTAATGAACTACAAGGAGAAAAAATTGATATCGTTAACTGGTCTGATAATCAAGCAACTTTCTTAGCTAATGCTTTAGCACCAGCAGAAGTTAGTAAAATTTTCTTATTTGAAGAAAAAAATAAAGTTGAAGTTGTGATTCCGGACGAACAATTAAGCTTGGCAATTGGAAGAAAAGGTCAAAATGTAAAGTTAGCATCAAATTTAACTAACTTAGAAATAGATATTCTAACCGAAGAAGAGGAATCTGAAAGAAGACAGCTTGAATTTAAAGAAAAAAGTGCAATTTTATCAGAACAATTAGATGTTGAAGATGTTATAGCTCAACTCTTAGTAACTGAAGGTTATGTTTCCGTTGAGTCGATTTCTTCGGAAGTTCCTGATAATCTAGAAAAAATAGAAGGATTTGATCAAGATCTTGCTCAAGAAATAGTTTCTAGAGCTCAAGATTATATGAAAGAACAACAAGAGGAAAATTTAAAAATAGTAAATGAAAAGATTAAAGATGAAAATTTAAAAAATTTAAATGGCATTTCTATTCCAATGCTTGCTTTATTGGCTAAAGAAAATATTCTTACCTTAAGTGACTTTGCTGATCTTGCATCTTATGAATTAGTAGATAAAGATGAAGGTATTTTTAGAAAATTAGAAATAGAAGAAAGTTTAGTTAATCAAATGATTATGGAAGCAAGAGAAAAGAGTTTTTCTTAATTTTTTTTAATAAATAGGAGTTAATTTGGATAATAAAAAAGATAAAAAATCAAAACCTCTTAAACTATCATCTTCTGGAAGATTACAAATAAGAAAAAATTTAGGTCCTTCTGCAGAAAGACAAAAGGCAGGTAATAATAACAAAACAATTCAAATTGTATTTAGAAATAAAAATAATCAACAAAAAAGCTCATCCACAGCTAAATCAAATTTTAGAGGATCATCTTCTTTTAGAACTAATACTCAAATTACACCTAAGTTACCAAATATAACTAAAAATAAAAGTTATGAAAATAAAAATAAAAAACCCACAGATAGTAAAAAAAATTTACAAAAAAAATCTACTTTAAAACCAATAGATGAAGAATTTAATAAAGTTGATGCCAAAAAAATATTGGAACAAGAAGAACAAGAATTTGATAGATTTCCAAGTTTAGCAAAATTAAAAAGAGCAAGAGAGAAAGAAAAGCTTCAATCTTTAGAGGCAGATGAAGAAACAAAAATTGCTAGAGATGTTTCAATACCAGATATAATTACCGTTCAAGATCTTGCAAATAGGATGGCAGAGAAAACTGCAGATGTTGTAAAGTCATTAATGAAAATGGGCGTAATGGCCAACGCTGCACAATCTTTAGATGCTGACACTGCAGAGTTAGTTGTTGCAGAATTAGGTCATAGGTCTGTAAGAGTAAATGATGATGATTTACTTAGAGATATAGAAGACTTTGAAGATTCAGAGCATAATCTTATCTCAAGACCACCTGTGGTGACCATAATGGGACATGTTGATCATGGAAAAACAAGTATTTTAGATGCATTGAGAAGTTCAAATGTAGTTGCAGGAGAGTCAGGCGGTATAACACAACATATTGGAGCATACCAAATTGGAGACAAAGATAAAAGAATAACATTTATTGATACTCCTGGTCATGCAGCATTTTCAAATATGAGAGCTAGAGGTTCAAAAACTACTGATATAATTATTTTAGTTGTAGCTGCGGATGATAGTTTAAAACCTCAAACAATAGAGTCTATTGCTCATGCAAAAGCAGCAAATGTTCCTATTATTGTTGCAATAAATAAAATAGATTTACCTAATATTGATACTGAAAAAGTAAGACAAGATTTATTGACTCAAGAAATTATAGTTGAAAAATTAAGTGGAGATGTCTTGGATGTTGAAGTATCAGCTCTTAAGAAGATTAATTTAGATAAACTTAAAGAAGCCATATTATTACAAGCTGATATTTTAAATTTAAAAGCAAATCCTAACAGAGCGGCAAGGGGAGCAATAATAGAATCTAAATTAGAAAAAGGAAGAGGGTCTGTTGCCACTGTATTGGTGCAAAAAGGAACACTTAAAGTAAGTGATATATTTGTATCTGGATCTGAATGGGGAAAAGTTAAAGCACTTATTGATGATAATGGAAAAAACATCAAAGAAGCAATGCCTGCTACGCCAGTAGAAGTTCTTGGTTTTGACGCAAATCCTTTAGCAGGGGATGATTTTATTGTTGTAGAAAGCGAAGCTATTGCAAGAAAAATTGCAGAATATAGATTTAATAAATTACAAATTCAAAAAAATAAGGTCGTAAAATCAAATGTTGAAGAAATGTTTGAACAAATAAATCAGGGAAAAGCCTCATCCCTACCAATTATAATTAAAGCTGATGTTCAAGGATCTGCTGAAGCAATAGAGAATTCAGTTATAAAATTATCAACTAATGAGGTTGAAGTTTCAGTTGTTCATAAAGGTGTTGGAGCAATTACTGAAAGTGATGTAGCACTCGCTAACTCAAGTAAAGGTTTCATAATAGGTTTTAATGTTAGGGCTCTACCACATGCAAGAGATGCAGCAAAAAGAGATGGTGTTGATATGAAGTACTACTCTATAATATATGAATTAATTGATGATGTTAAAAATTTGCTTTCTGGATTGCTCAAACCAGATATTTCTGAAAAAATCACTGGAAACGTAGAAATAAGGGAAGTATTTAATATTTCTAAAATAGGAAATATTGCTGGATGTATGGTGAAAGATGGGGCAGTTTTCAGAAATTCAAAAATTCGATTACTTAGAGACAATGTTGTAATCCATACTGGTCTTTTGGCGAGTTTAAAAAGATTTAAAGAAGAAGTGAAAGAAGTAAAAAGTGGATTTGAATGTGGCATTATGATTGAGAATTATTCTGATATAAAAATAGGTGATATAATTGAAACTTATCAAGAAATAAAAACAGAGAGAAAACTGTAAATAGTAAATTATTTTATGAGTAATGATATGTCTTCACAAAGACAAATAAGATTTAGTGAACTAATAAGATCTGTTATCAGTGAGTGTTTATTAGTAGAAGATTTTTACAATATAAATTTTGAAATTAAATCTATTACTGTTTCATATGTTAAAATGGCTAAAGATCTAAGAATTGCAAATGTGTATTTAATGCCATTAGGAGGTGAGAATAAAACAAAAATAATAGAAGAGCTAAATAAACAAAAATATATTTTTCAAAAATTTTTATCTAAAGCTAAGTTGAATTCTAAATTTACACCAAAAATAAATTTTTTTTTAGATGATACTTTTGATGAGGCAGAAAAAATAGAAAGGCTTCTTTTAAATAAAAATGTTGCAAGAGATTTAGATGCATGAAAAAAATCAGGGTTGGATAAATTTATACAAGCCAACTGGTATTAGTTCTTTTGCTGCAATTTATAAAATTAAAAAGAATTTTAATATTAAAAAAATAGGTCACGGTGGCACTCTAGATCCAAAAGCTGAAGGAATTCTGCCTGTTGCTATCAATAAGACTACTAAATTAATACCATTTATTAATTCTAATCTAAAAAAATATAACTTTAAAATAAAATGGGGAGAACAAACTTCTACTGATGATTCAGAAGGTAAAATAATAAATCATAGTAATAAAATTCCAAATAATGAGGAGATAACTAAAATAATAAATAGTTTTATTGGTTATATAACTCAAACACCGCCAAAAGCTTCTGCTGTAAAGGTTAATGGAAAAAGAGCGTATGCAATTTTACGTAAAAAAAAAAATTTTGATTTAGTTTCAAAAAAAGTATTTTTAAAATCAATAACTTATCAAGGTTCTTCAGATAATATATCTAATTTTCTAATTGAGTGCGGAAAAGGATTTTATGTAAGAAGCCTTGCAAGGGATATGGCTTATAAATTACAAACATATGGTCATGTAGTTGAACTAAAAAGGACTAAAGTTGGAAATTTTACACAAAAAACATCAATTTTGCTGGACGAGCTATTAAAAATAGGGCAAAGCGAGTTCGAATTTAATTTTATTCACTCTTCAATTTCTATGCTGGACGACATCTTGGCTTATGAAGTTGAAGAAAGGAAAGATTTAAATGATCTTTCTTTAGGTAAGTCAATTTTTATTAATAAAAATAAATTAATAAAAAAACCATTAAATTCAGATAAAAAGGAATTAGTTTTTTTATCTAATAAGGGAAATATTATTTCCTTAGGCAAATTAAGTGAAGATTTGTTTAAACCAATTAAAGTTTTAATATAGGAGTTAAGATGTCGATTACAAAAGAAGTAAAAAAAAATTTAATTACTAAATTTTCAATAAATGAGAAAGATACAGGCTCAACAGAAGTTCAAATTGCGGTTTTAACAGAAAGAATTAATAATTTGATTGAACATTTCAAAAATCATAAACATGACAATCACTCAAAAAGAGGACTTGTAGCTTTAGTAAATAACAGAAAAAAATTATTATCTTATCTTTCTAAAAAAGATAATGAAAAATATATAAAATTAATAAAAGAACTAAATATTAGAGGTTAGTTTAAGCTGAAAGAGAAAAAAATGTTTGATTTAAAAAAAGTAGAATTAGAATGGGCAGGAAAAAAATTAATAATTGAAACTGGAAAAATTGCAAGGCAAGCTGATTCTTCAGTAATTGTTACTTATGGTGGAACAACTGTAATGACAAATGTTGTTGCTGCTAAACAAGTAAAACCTGATATGGATTTTTTTCCATTAACAGTTAATTATCAAGAAAAATTTTATTCAGTTGGTAAAATTCCAGGAGGTTTTTTTAAACGAGAAGCAAGACCCACTGAAAAAGAAACATTAATTTGTAGATTAATAGATAGACCGATAAGACCATTATTTCATAAAGATTTTAAAAATGAAACTCAGGTTACATGTACGGTTTTATCACATGATCAAGAAAATGACTCAGATATAGTTGCTATGATTGCGACCAGTGCAGCAGTAACACTATCTGGTTTACCATTCATGGGCCCTTTAGGAGCTGCAAAAATAGGTTTAGTAGAAGAGAAGTTTATTGTTAATCCAACAATTCAAGAAATAAAGAATTCAAAATTAGATTTAGTTGTAGCTGGTACCAAAAATGGTGTTCTAATGGTTGAATCTGAAGCACATCAATTAAGCGAAGAAAAAATGCTTGAAGCCGTTGTTTTAGGTCAAGAGTCTTATTTACCTGTAATTGAAGCAATAATTTCTTTAGCTAAAAAGGCTGCAAAAGAACCTTGGGATATTCCTGAGAAAGATAGTGAGATTGCTAATTTACCTAGTTTAATTGTTGATGAATATGGAGCTAAATTTAAAGATGCTTATCAAATAATAGAAAAACAAAAACGTGTAGAAAAATTAAATGAAATTAAAAGCGAAATAGAAGAAAAATATTTAAGTGATAAACTCACATCTGTCATAGTATCAGATGCTATTAAAACAGTTGAAAAGGATGTAGTTAGAGGAGAGCTTCTTAAGACTGGTAAGAGAATCGATGGGAGAGATACTAATACAGTAAGACCAATTATGTGTGAAACAGGAGTGTTGAGTCGTACACACGGATCAGCATTATTTACTCGTGGTGAAACACAGGCTTTAGTTGTTACAACTCTTGGTACTGGGATGGATGAACAAAGAATTGATGCTATTGAAGGAGAATATAAAGAAAACTTTATGTTGCATTATAATTTTCCTCCATACTCCGTAGGAGAAGTTGGAAGAGTTGGTTCAACTAGTAGAAGAGAAATTGGTCATGGCAAGCTTGCATGGAGAGCAATTCATCCAATGTTACCTTCTAATGATTTATTTCCTTATACTTATAGAGTTGTGTCTGAGATAACTGAATCTAATGGGTCAAGCTCAATGGCAACAGTATGTGGTACTTCTATGTCTTTGATGGATGCTGGTGTTCCACTGGAAAAACCAATTGCGGGTATTGCCATGGGTTTAATCAAAGAAAATGATGAATACGTTGTGTTATCTGATATTCTTGGTGATGAAGATCACTTAGGTGATATGGATTTTAAAGTTGCTGGAACCAAAGATGGGATCACATCTTTACAAATGGATATTAAAATTACTAGTATTACTTCAGCTATTATGAAAGAGGCTCTTGAGCAAGCAAAAGGTGGTAGAATTCATATTTTAGGTGAAATGGCAAAAGCCATAGAAAAACCAAAAGAAAAAATTTCTGACTATGCACCAACAATTACTACATTTCATGTTCACAAAGATAAAATAAGAGAAGTCATAGGTAAAGGTGGTGCGGTAATTAGAGAAATTAGTGAAACCACTGGAGCTAAAATTGAAATTGATGATGAAGGCTTAGTAAGTGTAGCTGCTGTAGATGCAAAATCAGGGAATGATGCAATAGAATGGATAAAAGGTATTGTAGAAGAACCTGAGATTGGTAAAATTTATGAAGGTAAGGTTGTAAAACTTATGGATTTTGGTGCTTTTGTTAATTTTATGGGTTCAAAAGATGGTTTAGTTCATATTAGCCAATTAAAAAATGAAAGAGTAGAAAAAGTAAGTGACGTGATTAATGAAGGAGACATTGTCAAAGTAAAAGTTTTAGATGTAGATGGTAGGGGGAAAGTTAAGCTTTCAATGAAAGAAGTTGAGACTGAATAATAAATTTAAACTACCTAAAATTATTGGTCATAGAGGTGTAAAAGATTTATTACCTGAAAATAGTATAGAGTCTATCTCAAAAGCATTTAATCTTGGTTTGGATTGTGTTGAGATAGATGTTAAAATTAGTAAAGATAATATTCCTCTATTAATTCATGATGATACTTTAGATAGAACAACTACTGGCTCTGGTTTAGTTTGCAACTTTACATTTGACGAAATCTCAAAATTTGATGCTGGGTATTTTTTCTATAAGTCAAAAACACCTATAAGAGTGCCAAGTTTATACAAAGTATTACATGAAGTAACTAACAAAAAAAAATCTGTTAATATTGAACTGAAACCAAACAAAGGGCTCGAAAAATTAAATGTAGACAAAATAGTGAATGAGATTAAAGATTTTTCTTTAGAAAATATTTTCTTTTCAAGTTTTGATCTTGAAAGTTGTATAGCTTTAAAAGAAAAGTTACCAGATGCTCTTTGTGGTTTTTTAAATCATGATTTTAGTAAAATTAATCTTTTTGATACAATAGATATATGCAAAAGGTATGACTTTTTTAGTTGTGGTACAGATTATAAAACATTTTCTGATTCAATTGTAAACAAACTTACAAATAATGATATATTAGTTACTATTTATTCAGGAAAAAATATTCCAATAAAAGAGGCACAAAAGTTATGGCATAAAAATGTTTCTAGTGTTTTTGTGGATGATCCTTGTGAATATTTAAATTATTCTTAGGCCTTAGGCATTCCTACAATATTAAAACCACAGTCAACATAATGTATTTCACCAGTTACTGCTGATGACATATCACTAATTAAATATAATGCAGAATTCCCTAATTCTTCTAAGTTTACATTTCTTTTTAAAGATGAATTATCATTAGTAAATTTAAAAACTTCTCTTGCATTGGCTATAGCAGCTCCAGCAAGTGTTCTCATAGGTCCTGCTGAAATTGCATTTACTCTTATATTTTGCTCACCTAAATCAACACTTAAATATTTTACACTAGTTTGAAGTGCAGCTTTAGCAACTCCCATAACATTATAATTTGGCATTACCTTGTTTGCTCCATAAAAACTTAATGTTATTAAGCTTCCATTTTTATTTATAATTGGTTGAAATATTTTTGCTATTTTTGTGAAAGAATAGCATGAGATAGAGAGACTATTTATAAAATTATTTTTTGAAGTATCAATATAACGCCCATTTAATTCATTTTTATCTGAATAAGCTATAGCGTGGATAATAAAATCAATATTACCGAATTTATCTTTTATAACATTAAAAGTATTATTTATATCTTCTTCTATACTGACATCACATTCAATTAAACAATCACAGTTTACTTTATCAGCAAGAGGTTTAACTCTTTTTAATAATGAAGTGTTTTGATAAGTGATTGCTAAATCAGCACCATTTTGATAAAATTTTTCGGCAATACCCCAAGCTATTGAATGATCATTAGCAATACCAAAAATTAAACCTTTTTTACCTTTAAGCATTATATCTCGACATTAATAAAGTTGCGTTTGTGCCACCAAACCCAAAACTGTTTGAAAGTATATTCTCAATTTTATTGTTATTTTCTGTCTCTAAAAGAATATTATGATTTTTAGCATTCTCGTCTAAATTATTAATGTTAGCAGAACCACAAAGAAAATTATTATTTAACATAAGAAGGCAATATATTGCTTCATGAACACCAGTTGCTCCTAAAGAGTGCCCTGTGAGAGATTTTGTTGAACTAATTTTTGGTATATTATCTCCAAATACATTTTTAATTGCTTCTAACTCTTTAATATCACCTATTGGTGTACTAGTTCCGTGTGAATTAATGTAATCAACCTTAGCATTACAATTTTTGATTGCCATTTTCATACATCTCT
>MDSW01027867.1_pt1 | contig 19045 bp, 14 predicted proteins | sample 811171 | NCBI WGS metagenome assembly MDSW01 (sample SAMN05326641, study PRJNA326480) | marine metagenome | isolation source: seawater | place: Atlantic Ocean: North West | collected 2012 | reverse complement strand
TTTTTCATTTTTTACCTTTTTGTGCGTTGAACCAGATTCATTCTGGCCGTCGCGGTTAAACATTGTTTTAGTATTAATGCGAAGAATAATCTTTCGGTAACCCTTGCAAAAATTATTTCTGCCAACCGGGTTACTTTTCAGGGATTTCCTGGATAAAGATGTTTGGCTTTTGTTCAATTCAGTTGCTGAAAACGAATTGACCTGTTAATTTGAATTTGAGATTTTACCTGAAAAATTAACTACATTGGGTTACCTTTTCAAAATCAAAGAAATAAAGCGACAGAGGATAGAATGGATAGTGTAAACGAAATACCTGATGAGGTCTTGATCAAAGGTATGCGAGAAGGGAATCATCAAATGATCCAAGCACTATATACACAGCACTACCCGATGGTACGCAAACTAGTTATAGCAAATAGTGGAAGTGAGTCTGAAGCAAAAGATGTTTATCAGGAAACGATTATCGTTTTGTATGAAAATATCCAGACCAAAGGGTTCAATTTAACCTGTAAAATCAGAACCTATTTGTATTCCGTCAGTCGAAACATTTGGTTAAAAGAGCTGAAGAAAAGAATCCCTCAGACTACGGATTTAAATGATCACAAACATTTCGTGGATGTGAACCGAGATTTTGACAAACACGAAGAAAAGCAGAAAAGACTAGATAAAATTCAGCTAGCCCTTGAACAAATCGGAGAACCGTGCAAGTCAATCCTTACCTATTTTTTCTTCAATCGGCTTACGATGGAAGAAATAGCGACAAAGATGGGATATACAAATGCAGACAACGCAAAGAATCAAAAATACAAGTGTTTCAAACGCTTGAAAAAATTGGTGCTTAAAGTAAAATGAGTAACGACATTAACATATCTGACCTTGACATTGAAAAGTATTTCGATGGGGAGTTGCCCAAAGAAAAAATAGCAGCATTTGAGGAAAAAGTTGTAAATGATGCTCTGTTTGCAAGAGAAGTCCGGGAACATCGGCAAATGAGATTAGATCTTAGTATCATTAGAGAAAGACATACGCTGAGCCAGCTTATGGACCAGATTCATGAGCAAGAATATGGGAAAATTCCAAAATTGATGCCCGAAAAAGAGCAGGGTTTGGAAAGTGAAAACCCTAAAGCAATGGAGCAGAGCTTGACATCACAAAATGAAAATGAAACTCAACGGTCAAATCGCGTCATTTCATTCAAGACGTTTTATTTGAGTGTTGGGGCAGCAGCAACATTGGCCGCGCTCATCACGTTAGGGAGTGTTTGGATTCTAAATCAACCCGGTGACTCAGCAAATACTGCCGCGTCAGGATATCAGGACCTTTTAATGGAAGAATCTCAGGAAAAAAGAGCAGACTCCAGTAGTGATCGAACTGATCGTCACGAAGATAGAAAAGTAGTTTCCAGTGTTTCAAAAAAATATGTTGCCACCGCATTCGCAATTGCAAAAGATGGTTATTTCGTAACCAACAATCATGTAGTGGAGGACTGTTCCAATTTGAAGTTAAAAACGAAAACTGAAGATGGAAAATGGGTAGATTTTGAGGCCAAAGTAATTTTAAACGACACAGTGTCTGACCTTGCATTGGTGCAGGTAATGGATTCTACTTTCACGGAGCTTGGTGTCCTTCCCTTTACATTTTCGTCAAAAGGGGCGCAAATGGGACAGGATGTTTTTACACTTGGATACCCCAAAAAAGACGTCGTAATGGAACCGGGAACCATTAGCTCAACAACCGGATTGGACGGAGACACTACTGCCTATCAATTAGCCATGTCGTTAAACACAGGGAACAGCGGGGGGCCAATCTTCAATACAAAAGGTGAAGTAGTTGCTGTTGTTAAAGGAAAACACAACGGTAAAGAAGGAACCGGATATGCGGTTCGAGTAGAATATATGCTTGATTTGATCGAAGAATTTGAGACTGAAAACTCTATTCGACTAAAAAAGCCGAGATACAATCAAATACAATACAAAAGTCGAGTGAATCAGATCAATCATATACGACAATTTGTATTCCTTGTAGAAGCGGTAAAGTAATCTCTTTTGCTGTACCGTTTGTTTCTTTTTTCATTGCACTAACAAACAGCAGGGTAGAATCCAAGTGAACAAATCGAGACGAATCTATTGCCAGCAGAGGTAAGTCCTTGTTTGTGAAAAATAGAAGCTCCTGCATCTATACATTAAACCTACGATTATGAAATTATTTCTCTCAGCAATATGTCTATTCGCATTTGCGATGACAATCCCAGCAAATGACATCGAACAAATCCACCAGGAATTGCAAAAGAATCAACTCGCAATTCAAGAATTAGATAGATCACCTGCCCCATCCGGGAAAAAATACCTGTACATCAGTTCATCGTTCGGCAAAAGTAAATTGGAAGATCAATCTCAGCTTCAGGAAATCAAAAGTGCGCTAATCGAAAAAGTAGAATGTGTAAATACCTCTTACAGTAGAGGGAAAAAATTTGATCAGTTTGATTTGGATAAAAGGCGTCTGGAAAAATTGGAAAAATTAGCTCCCTGGTTACTACAGCGTAAAATGGTCAACTGGGTTACCATTGCTCAAACCGGCGCCTTGCAGTTTACGGATGCAAAAAGAATGTTTCATGGTTTTAGGATTACTTACCGACCTCAATACGATGAAAAAATGGCAAAAGAAGAAGCCGATTATATTGACGAGGTTTTAACGCGCGGATCTCTAGCTCCTAGTCCCGAATTGCGCGGAGATCGAGATTTATCAAGTCCAACCGAAGGAATAATTACCACTTGCGTAATCAAGACTTCTTCATCTTTCGGAGAAGCTGAAATCGTCGATACACTTGTTTTCAAGGGAGGCGCCTCCACGCTGTCTTACGCCAAGCCTGACTCAACGATATTTAATGTTCTAGAAAGGAACAAAGACTGGAAAGACAACATTATCGTCCACGATGTTACAGGCAGCATGTCGCCGTACACAATACAGGTGTTGCTTTGGCACCAATTGAACTTTGAGAGCAAAAGAAATTTAGGGTATGTATTTTTTAATGATGGTGATAACATGCTGGATCAGGACAAGATCGCCGGAAAAGTAGGAGGAGTTTACTTTGCTGAAGGAAATTCCCTGGACCAGGTGAAGAGAGTGGCAAAAAATGCAATGTTTTCAGGATATGGTGGTGATTTACCCGAAAATAACATTGAAGCTACACTTCGTGGTATTGAGCAGTTCCCAAAAGCAAAAAATGTGGTCATGATCGCAGACAATTGGGCAACTCCTCGCGATCTCGAATTTGCCGACAAACTAGCTCTGCCAATAAAAATCATTTTGTGCGGCACGCATTGGGGGATCAATACTGCTTATCTGGACTTGGCAAAAAAGACCGGTGGATCGGTTCATACTATTGAAAAAGACATCGTTGATCTAGCGAAACTGCATGAGGGTGAAAGCTTTGAATTAAACCATATTACTTACAAAATTCTAAAAGGAAAATTCGTCAAAATCGCCTCCTTGTGACAATCATTAATGAAAGGTGGTGTGTTAACCTATAGAGCAAAGGTTTAGGAAGTTCAATTCGTTGGTTGGGAAATTTTAGGCAACAATAGCCTAAACTACAGGTATACAGAATAGTAACATCTATTTCTTACTGATGAAAGTCCTTCCAACATTGTTTATAGTTTTAGCTCTTTGCGCTTCACAAGAAACTCGTTCACAGAGTTTCAAAGAAGATTTCTACAAGGCACACGTTTTTATTGATTACGAAATGTATGATCTTGCTTTGCCTGCTTTTTTGGAATTGAACAGAAACTACCCTGGAAATGCTAACATTCGGGGTATAATTGGTTATCTATACCTTCAAACTCCTGATCAAAAGCATAAATCGCTAGATTATTTGGCAAATTGTAAGTCCGAACTCTCCGCATACTACAAATTTGGAAATCACAAAGAATCGGGAACTCCATTAGAAAGCATATGGTTTTTGGGAAAAGCCTATTACGAAAACAAGCAATACGACAAAGCAATTGCCCTATTCCAAGAATACAAAGACACCTTAAGAACCGGAAATAAAAAAGACCGCATGATCGTTGAAGAAGACATCAGGCTAAGCCAGATTGCCAAAAAGAACACTTAAATCATCCTGATGTATTTTATTTCATCTCGAAGTCGTCCATAAACTTCGTCGTAAAATTGCCTTCGTTAAAGCTTTTATCTTCCATCAATTGCTGATGAAACGGGATGGTTGTGCTTACCCCTTTTCCTTCGATTATATACTCGCTCAACGCCCTTTTCATCTTTGTTATTGCTTCATCTCTGGTTTGAGCAACTGTGATTAGTTTGGAAATCATCGAATCATAATACGGTGAAATGGTATACCCTGCGTACACATGGGAATCTATGCGTATTCCATGCCCTCCAGGCTCATGGTAATCCGTGATTTTTCCCGGACAAGGGATGAATCCTTTGTACGGATTCTCGGCATTAATTCGGCACTGAATTGCATGCAATCTTGGGATGTATTCTTTGCCCGTAATTTTTTCACCCGCTGCTAATTTGATCTGTTCTTTGATCAAATCAAAGTCTATCACTTCTTCCGTGATCGTATGCTCCACCTGAATCCGGGTGTTCATCTCCATGAAATAAAAATTCCTGTGCTTATCAACCAAGAATTCCACAGTTCCTACGCCTTCGTATTTGATTGCCTTTACTGCCTTCACTGCTGCTGCACCCATTGCTTCTCTCAGTTCATCCGTCATAAAAGGAGAAGGGGTTTCTTCCACCAATTTCTGGTGCCTCCTTTGTATTGAGCAGTCTCTTTCGGACATATGACAGGCATTACCATACATATCTCCTGCAACCTGGATCTCGATATGACGAGGTTCTTCCACAAATTTCTCCATGTACATCCCGTCGTTGCCAAATGCTGCTGCCGATTCTGCTCGAGCGGAATCCCAATGTTCTTCCATCTCCTCTTTTGACCAGACGATTCGCATTCCTTTACCACCGCCACCAGCTGTTGCTTTCAACATTATAGGATAGCCAATGCTTTCTGCCTGTTTGTATGCATCATCAAGACTCTTTAGAAGCCCTTTGGATCCGGGAACACAAGGCACTTTTGCCTTTATCATCGTTGACTTGGCGGACGACTTGTCTCCCATTTTCTCGATCATCGCTGCAGAAGCACCGATAAACTTAATTCCGTGGTCTTCACATATTTGTGAAAACTTTGCGTTTTCCGAAAGGAAACCATATCCGGGATGAATCGCGTCCGCATTGGTTATCTCAGCAGCTGCGATTACATTCGCCATTTTAAGATAAGATTCCGAACTGGAAGGCGGACCGATACAAACTGCTTCATCGGCAAATCGAACGGGAAGACTTTCTGCATCAGCGGTTGAGTATACAACCACCGATTTAATTCCCATTTCTTTACAGGTCCTTATGATGCGCAGGGCTATTTCCCCTCTATTGGCTATTAGAATTTTCTTGAACATACCGAACTAAATTAAATTGTATTGCTCGACCTTACTACTATGCAGGCTCGATCAAGAATAAGGGTTGGTCGTACTCGATCGGAGTTGAATCGTCAACAAGGACTTTCACCACCTTTCCGGCAATATCTGACTCAATCTCATTAAAAAGTTTCATTGCTTCAACTACACAAAGTGTGTCGCCCACTTTTACCATGTCTCCAATTTGAACAAATTCTGGTTTGTCAGGCGCCGGTTTTCTGTAAAACGTTCCGATCATTGGTGAGTTGACCACGTGGTGATTGCTGTCTTCGTCACTCGATTGAGCGGGAGCCTTTTCTGCAGATTCGGCAGCCGGAGCTGGCGCAGCAGGACTTGGCGTTTGTGCAGGTGCCGGAGGAGCCGCAACTACCGGCGCTGACATTGGCGCAGATACCACAACTTGTTCCGGTGCTTGGTTCGTTTTCTTTCTAGCTAGCGACTCTGACTTAATGCAGATTTTAAAGTCCTTTTTCTCAATTTCAACTTCGTTTACGCCTGCTTTTGCCACAAACTTAATCAGCTCTTGAATTTCCCTAAGATCCATATACTAAAGTTATTTGTTTTTCCTTGCTCTTATAGAGCAAATTAATCACTTACAATGTTTTTGATAAATCGTTCGTAAAGATATAAATTCTGAACATACAACTAGGAGACCCGATTGTCTAATAGGCCCATTTGAGATATATTGCCCCCCAAGTAAATCCTCCACCAAAAGCCGCAAGAACAACATTGTCACCTTTCTTTAATTGGCTTTCCCACTCCCAAAGGCACAAGGGTATGGTTCCTGAAGTCGTATTGCCGAATTTTTCGATGTTGATCATCACCTTATCTCTCGTCAATCCCATGCGATTTGCTGTAGCATCTATGATTCTCAAGTTTGCCTGATGCGGAACAAGCCAAGCCACATCATCACTTTCGAGATTATTTTTCTCCATAATCTCAGCGGATACATCTGCCATTTTGGTCACCGCGTGTTTAAATACGGTTTTACCATCTTGAAAAACAAAATGCCTGCGATCTCCTATGTTATCCTCAGTAAGGGGTTCAGCGGAACCTCCCACTTCCTGAAGAAGATAATCGACCCCCGATCCATCATTTCTCATAATGCTATCCTTAACTCCATAACCCTCATGATTCGGTTCAAGAAGAACTCCTCCTCCTCCATCTCCAAAAATGATGCATGTAGCTCGATCCGTATAATCGATTATTGATGACATGATGTCTACACCGATAACAACTACCTTCTTGTATCTTCCACTTTCAATAAATTGTGTGCCTGTAGTTAAAGCGTATAAAAACCCGGAACAAGCAGCCGATAGGTCAAAAGCCCAAGCATTTTTTGCTCCTGACTTTGCACAGATCATATTTCCCGCAGAAGGAAACCGATGATCGGCTGTTACCGTTCCAACGATTATCAGATCGATCTCTTCCGGAGAAATCCCTCTTTTTTCACAAATTCCCCGAACCACTTCGGCTCCAATGTCTGATGCTGCTTGACCTTTGGAAACAATCCTTCTTTCTTTGATCCCGGTTCTGGTCGTAATCCATTCGTCAGTGGTATCGACCATCTTTTCAAGTTCGGCGTTCGAAAGCACTTTTTCAGGAACATATCCGTGTAATGCTGTAATGGCCGCTGTTACTGTAGTCATCTAGTTAAATGCTTCTTTAATTTTACTTGGCAGATTGGCCAAAGTAACGGTTTTTGAGGCTAAAATCATATTTTTTATTGCCTTCGGACTAGAAATGCCGTGCCCAATTAACACATTCGCATTTACTCCAAGAACAGGAGTGCCTCCATAATTTTCGTAATTGAATCGGCTGAAATAATCATCCACCAGACCTCTTTTGCTGATGAGTTTAAAAAACGCTTCCGCCTCTTTCAATACAACATTGCCGGTGAAGCCATCGCAGACAACCACGTCCGCTGAATTATCAAAAAGATCCCGTCCTTCTACATTACCAACAAAATTGAATTCATTTGTTTCGTCCATGAGTCGATAAGTGGCCTGCGTTAACAGGTTTCCTTTTTCCTTTTCCTCGCCTATATTGAGCAAAGCAACTTTCGGATTCTTTATCCCCAAAACATGTTCGGCATACAGCGAACCAACTACAGCGAACTGATAAAGCACATCAGGCTTACAATCCGCATTAATTCCCACATCCAAAATGATACCATTACCGCCGTCCTCCTTAGGAAGGTCTGACGCAATCATCGGTCGGATTACTCCCGGAACGGACCGCACAATGTGCATAGAACCTACTAGCATTGCACCGGAGTTTCCGGCACTCGAAAAGGCATCCAACTTTCCCGATCTTAGCATTGCAAAACCAATCGCAATACTGGAATTAGGTTTCCTGGAAAAGGCACGCGCAGGATGCTCTTCCATTTCGATTACTTCACTGGCATGTACAATGTCAAAAGCGTCATGATCCTGACCCTCTTTCTCTAAAATCTCTTTGATTTTTGTTTCGTCACCTATAAGGACGATTTTATCGTCTTCTTCCAACTCCGACAGAGCTTGAATAGCTCCGACCACAGTTGAATCGGGAGCGTAGTCACCTCCCATTATGTCTAAACCGATTTTCACGGTAGAAAGCTACGAGTATTTTTAATGCGATAAAAAATTACACCGACTGAATTACAGCGATGTATCTTTCTCCATTACCACTTTACCCTTGTAGTATAGTTTTCCCTCTGACCAATATGCCCTATGATACAAGTGTGCTTCTCCAGTAGTCGAACACGTCGCAATTTGCTGGCTTTCAGCCTTGTAATGGGTTCTCCTTTTGTCTCTTCTTGTTTTAGACTGTTTTCTTTTAGGATGTGCCATTTTTCTATCTTTTATTTTTCTTTTATCAAACTTTTAAGGGCCGACCATCTAGGGTCTTCCTTTTCAATTTCCTCTGAATCTTGCTCAACTGGTTCCTCAGTAACCAAATACTTGTTCAAACTTTTGATCATCTCTTCGTCGCACTCTCCGTCCCCGTGTAACTTTCTTACGGGAAAAGACAACTGCACAAACTCATAAATAAAGTTCTCAACGTCAAGCTGATGCTCCGAACTGGACAAATATATAATCTCCTCGGTATTTTGCACTTCTACATCTGAGAATTTGGCGATCAGACCGTATTCCCCTTGAATTGGCAAGTTTACACTTCCAGCACATCTATCACACCGGAATTCCACATTACCACCAACATCAAAGGATAAAACAAGCATTGTGCTTTGTTTTTCAATTGTAACAGTTACCTGACAATTTGCCTTCTCGATGTCCGAATTTTCGCAAGTTTCAAAGAACGTCTCCGTTACCTCAAAATGAAATTCATGGCTTCCAGGCTTCAACCCAACAAAGGGTATCTTATATCGCTCTTGAACCACTCATTTAAATTTAAGGGACGGCAAAGATAACTAATTCAACTAGTTTACAAAAGGACTTTACTTAATCTTTTGATTGGTTGGCTTACCTACGGGAAGAGGATTGGAATGAATTTCTTTATACAGCTCTCTGTTCTTGTAGATATCCCTTGCCATATATACCGCATTTCTAAAAGAGGATGCCGATGCTTTGTTTTTACCAACAAGATCATATGCGACTCCATGATCAGGGGAAGTTCTGACTATTGGCAACCCGGCCGTGAAATTAACTCCAGAACCAAAGGTCATCGATTTAAATGGAATCAGCCCCTGGTCGTGGTACATGGCCAGAACACCATCAAATTCTCTAAAAGTAGAGCTGCCGAAAAACCCATCTGCAGGAAATGGGCCATACGCTAGAATACCCATGCTCTTGGCTTTTCGAATGGCAGGGATGATGATCTTGTTTTCTTCATCTCCAAGCAAGCCATTCTCCCCAGCATGCGGATTTAAGCCCAATACACCAATTTTTGGTTTGCTAATCATGAAGTCCTTCACCAATGAATTATTCATTTGACCTATTTTGTTAAGCACTAATTCTTCACTTAACGCAGAAGAAACAGAATTCAAAGGAATATGCCCCGTGACTACCCCGACTCTCAAATCTTCACCACACATTAACATCAATGCCTCATCAACATTCGATAATTTTGCCAAATACTCAGTATGCCCGGGGAAGTCAAAGCCTGAAGATTGTATGTTTTCTTTATTGATAGGAGCGGTAACGAGCACGTCAACTTTATTCGATGCGAGATCGGTAGTGGCCGCCTTGAGCGATTTATATGCATACTCACCTCCTATTTTAGAAAATTCTCCCGGATTCAAAGTGAAATTGTCCTCCCATACCTGAAGTACATTCACTTGCTTTTTAGACGCCTCCTGGGTCGAGCTGATATAATTGATCGTAACGTTGTTCAATTCCAGTAGGTTGAGATGTTCTGTAAAGATCTTTTTAGACCCGTAAATTATTGGCGTAACATTGCTCAACACCCTTTTGTCAGCGAACGCTTTAATAATGATCTCCGGGCCTATGCCGTTAATATCACCTACACTAATCCCTATTTTAATATGCTGAGACATACTTAAGTCAATCCTGATTCAGTTTTGTTTTTGAAAAATTGGTAAAGCAATCGGACACCAACTCCAGAACCCCCCTGCGTTCTGTAGTGAGAATTTTCCTTTAACCACGCAGGGCCTGCTATGTCAAGATGAATGTAGGGGTAGCTTGTAAAATGTTCTAAAAACTTGCCTGCCGTTATTGCCCCTCCCTCTGGTCCGCCAATGTTTTTAACATCCGCAATTTTTGACTTGATCTGGTCTCCATACTCCTCCCAAAACGGAAATCTGGCAATACGCTCGTATACTTCTAATCCTGCTTCAGACAGCTCCTCAAATTCTTGTTCATCAGCGGTTCCCATAGCAACAATTCCTGCACTACCTATTGCCCGCGCTGCTGCGCCAGTCAATGTAGCACCATCAAGCACCAGTTTTGGATTGTATTGACTTGCATAGGCCAATGCATCGGCCAAAATCATTCGGCCCTCAGCATCTGTATTTAATACTTCAACGGTTTTACCACTATACATCTTGATCACGTCTCCCGGGGCATAAGCCGATCCGCCCGGTCGATTATCAGTGGCCGGTATTAAGCAAATTATATGTACCGGCAGGTTGTTGGCAGCAATGGCACGCATTGTACCGATCATCATGGCCGCTCCCGCCATGTCACATTTCATAATGTCCATACTGTTGGCTGTAGGCTTTAGGCTCAAGCCGCCTGTATCATAGACCACTCCCTTTCCAACTATAACATATGGACGCTCATTGACCGCTTCTTTTGGGCACCATTCCACTATTGAAAATGTTGCGGGCTCAAGACTTCCTTGGTTTACCGCTAGAAGTCCGCCCATTTTAAGCGCTTTTATCTTGGACTGATTAAATACTTCTACCTTCAGTCCAACCTCATTGCTAATTCGTTGTATTTCCTCCGAGAGTTTAACCGCAGTAAGGTATGATTGGGGTTCGTTCACCAAATTTCTTGTCTCAAAAACCGACGCAACAACTTGCCTCAGCTCCTCTAGATGTTGCTTTTTTACATCGGCATGGGTTACCTCAATTGCAGCTAGTGAATTGCTTCGCTTTTTTGCATCGGAAAAGTACTTTAAGAACTGGTAGTTTGATAATGCCAACCCCTCAGCAAAGGCCAAAACCAGCTCAAAATTTACGGTCCCTGAAATATGAAGTCGCTTTATCTTTTCTTCATTGCAATATGCCGTTAATTTCGATCCTGCAACTCTAACTTTTTCAATGTCATTTTTATGGTCGTTTAATATAACAACAGCCTGTTCGTTGCCTTGGTTAACAAACATTGTTCCTTTGCTTAAAATGTTTTGAGCAACACGAGACTTTGATCCAGCTGGTAATTTTAATTTGGCTACATCTTCCTTTCTAGCAATAAGATGGACCTGAACTGAATGCTTACTTGGGGTTTTGACGTTTTTTATTACCATGTACTATCGTTTGAGGATGTAAAAGTAACCATTAGATGAATCCAATTACTCTGTATTGTCGGATTTAGCTGTGATCTCCTCCATACTCAATCCGAAAATTACTGTATCGTCACAAAATAAATTGGCTAAATTTGTGTTTAATTCAAGGCTATAGCCATATCCGAATGAAGCAAATTATTTCATTGTTCTTGTTTTTTGTGCCGATTGCAATTTTTTCGACTCACAATCGAGGAGGAGAAATTACGTATAAGCATTTGTTTGGGCTTACCTATGAATTTACCATCTCAACATGCACCAAATCCTCCAGCCCTGCTGATAGGCCAGAACTTGAAATAGATTTTGGAGATGGTCAGATAGACACGGTTGCCCGAGAATCGATTACCCCAATTCCCGGCTACGATGCTCAGAAAAACGTATACAGAATTACCCATTCGTACGTGGGCTCCGGGACCTATCAAATTTGCGTTAGCGATCCGAATAGAAATGACGGGATAATCAACGTTGGGGGCACGGTAAGTTCCGACAACATTGCTTTTTCCATCCAATCCCAGCTGGTGATCAGTCCGTTTATTGGCGCCGGAAATAATTCAGTGACATTTGCCGATTGCCCCTGTCCGGAATACGCTTGTGTTAATTTCGCATATTGTTACAATCCCGAAGCGATAGACGAAGATGGTGACAGCCTAGGTTATGAACTCGTCGTGCCATTGGATGAGAATTGCTCACCATTGTTCTTGGGAGTCAACTACACCTATCCCAACACACTTGGAGGCGGATCAATTTCTCTAGATCCTTTAACAGGGGACTTCTGTTGGAATAACCCCGGCTTAACAGGGGAGTACAACATTGCAATAAAAATCACTGAATATCGGCATGGAGTGCCGATCGGTTACGTAATTCGGGACATTCAAATAACCGTTATACCCGGTTGCAACAATGAGCCTCCGGTCATAGATCCGATCCCGGACACCTGCGTTGTTGCAGGCTCTAACATATCCTTTGATGTGACTGCCACAGATCCTGACTTTGGTGATAACATAACCCTTACCGGGTCCGGTCTGCCTTTCACCGTTTCATCTAGCCCAGCAAACTTCAGTTCAATTACTGGAAGCTCCCCTATAACCAGTCCGTTTTCCTGGACAACAGACTGTAGCCATATTCGCCTAGCGGACTATCAGATTTTCTTTAAAGCTGAGGACAACGGATTTCCTGAGCTATCATCAACACAATCCATGAACATTAAAGTCGTGCCCCCGGCTCCTTCCGGTTTAACCGCAGTGCCATTAGGAAACTCAATCACCGTATTCTGGAATGCAAATCCATGTTCCACCGTTTGCGAAGGCTACAACATTTACAGAAGTTCCAACGCTCTGCCAATACCGAATGATCCATGCTGTTACAATCGTGATTTAACCCCATTTAATTACGAGCTCATAGGTTCTGTTTCAGGAAGTGGTGTGTTGAGCTATACCGATAATGGATTGAATATAGGTAATCAATATTGTTATGTCGTAACTGGGCTTTATGAAAACGGACTTTTAGAAAGTTGTCCCAGCGATTCTGTTTGTTCAAGTCTTATTCAGGATGTCCCGGTAATCACCCATGTTTCTGTTGTTGAAACAGACGTATCGACAGGGCAGGACTCCGTAATTTGGGCCAAACCAACAGAATTGGATACTGCACTTATCCCAGGACCATATTACTATAAGGTGTATCATGGAAACGGTTTTACGGGAGCAAGCACTTTGGTTTATACAACGGCAGCATCGGGTTTTTTATCGTTGACCGATACCTTTTTTGTTCACTCCGGGATCAATACGGTTGACAGTGCGAATGTGTATCGAGTTGAGCTTTACGCAACAATTAACGGGGTTCCTGATTCGCTAGTAGGAGGGACAAATGATGCATCGTCGGTCTATTTATCAACAGCGCCTAACGACAATCGGGTTATTTTGAGCTGGACTGAAAACGTGCCTTGGATAAACAATTATTATGAAATCTACAGGTCCAGTACATTTGGCGGCCCCTACGCGTTTATTGGTACCTCTTCAACTCAATCCTATGTGGACAGCAATTTATTGAATGGCGTAGAATATTGCTATTACGTTCGAAGTGTCGGAGGCTATTCCGTTCCAGGAATACTCAACCCTTTACTGAATCGCTCACAAAGAAAATGCGAGACTCCTATCGATCTTACACCACCCTGCCCTCCAACTTTGGATATCGAACCCGACTGTCCAGATGCGACAAGCACACTAACCTGGAACAACCCTAACAATTCATGTGCTGATGATGTTACCATGTATACCGTATATTATACCGATACTCTTGGAGGTGAATTTACCGCAATTGGAACCGTCAATTCCGCCACAGATACGACATTTACTTTTTCAAACAACGGGTCTATTGCAGGGTGCTATTATGTGACCGCCACCGACTCAATTCAGTACGGAAATGAGAGTGATAGTAGCAATGTGGTTTGTGTGGACAACTGTCCAATTTACTTTCTTCCAAATGTATTCACGCCTAACTCAGACGGCCAGAACGATCTCTTTATCCCTATCCTGCCGTATAAATACGTGCAAGATATCGATATCCAAATTTTCAATCGTTGGGGTCAGGTCGTGTTTACGTCAACGGACCCTATGATTCGTTGGGACGGAAGATCAATGGAAAGTGGCGCTCTTGTTCCTGATGGTGTGTACTATTTCATTTGCACAGTAAATACAATACGACTTTCGGGAATCGAACCCGTTGAGCTTACTGGGGTTCTTCATCTTTTCAGCAACACGGGAACAACAAACGGAAACTAATATGTTCACAGGAATCATAGAGGAATTGGCGGTAGTTCAACAGATTGAACAGGAAGGGACAAATGTTCATTTTACATTCCAGTCATCTGTCGCTTCCGAACTCAAAATCGACCAAAGTGTGGCTCATAACGGCGTGTGTTTGACCGTTGTTAAAATTAACGGCTTAGAATACATGGTAACGGCTGTAGCGGAGACTCTTGAGAGAACTAATTTGTCTTCCTTGCAAATTGGAGATGGGGTTAATCTTGAACGGTGCACCAAAGTTGGAGACCGATTGGATGGGCACATTGTTCAAGGACATGTTGATACCGTTGCCACATGCACAAACGTTGTCGATCTTGGAGGAAGCTGGAAATTCACCTTTGAATACGAAAAAAACAAAAGCCACATTACTGTTGAAAAAGGCTCCATAACAATAAACGGTGTAAGTCTTACGGTTGTTGATAGTCAAGACAATCTATTTTCTGTATGCATTATTCCTTATACATACGACCATACAACTTTCAATCAGCTTCAACCCGGTTCAAAGGTGAATGTTGAATTCGATATCATTGGAAAATACGTGGCTAAACTTCAGGAGTTGAAAGAGCAATAATTAAGTTCTCTAAAGCCACTGAATCATAGCCGCATTCAGCATACAGCTCTTCCTGACTTCCATGCCCAACAAATTGATTTCCGATACCAAGGGTGTGCACCTCCCTATCAATCCCATTCGTGTTCATCCACGCAAGGATCGATGAGGCCAATCCTCCATTGATCACACCGTCTTCAATCGTTATTATTTTTTCGTGATTGGTAAATGCATCCATCAAAAGGTTGTGATCAAGTGGTTTTAGCGACCGCATGTCGTAATGAGAGAATCCATGCCCCTTTACTCGAACTTCACGAACAATATTTCCGGCATGCCCTATGGACAATACGGCTATTTCTCCGGATCTGCACAAGACTCGTCCTTGCCCAATATCGACCTTTCGAATTGGCTGCTTCCAATCCAGATATACCCCTCTACCGCGTGGATAACGAATGACTACCGGGCCTTTCATGTTTATCGCGGAACCCATCATGTCACGCAGCTGCAATTCATTCATCGGAGCTAGGATCTTTAGGTTTGGAATTGGGTTTAATAAAGACAAATCAAATGCACCATGGTGCGTGGCTCCGTCGTTACCGGCGATTCCGGCTCTGTCTACACAAAATATCACATGAAGATCTTGCAGAGCCACATCATGGATCACTTGATCAATTGCTCTTTGCAGAAATGTCGAATATATGGAGCAGATTGGGATCATGCCGTTACGCGCCAACCCTGCTGAAAACGTTACGGCGTGTTGCTCTGCAATACCAACATCAAAAAATCTGTCGGGATATCGCTCGGAAAACTGCGTCATCCCCGACCCCCAGGCCATTGCAGGAGTAACCCCGACGATTCGATCATTCGATTCCGCCAGCTCGATCAATGTCTCTCCAAAAACATCCTGATACTTTGGGGGCAGCAGTTCCGAAGTTCCATGAAGTTCTCCCGTTTCTGGATCAAACTTACCCGGAGCATGCCAAAGTGTTGCATCACCTTCCTGAGCAGGTGTATAACCATGTCCTTTGACTGTCTTTACATGGATGATATGGATTCCTTTCGAATATTCTTTTTTTGATAGTTCTTCTATCAACAAGGGTAAATTATGTCCATCAATAGGACCTCTATAATTCAACCCAAGTTTTGTAAACAAGTTGCTATAAGGGTCTATTTTACTCAATTGCTCTTCTATGGCGCCAACGTTTTTGTCAATTGACATCCCATTGTCGTTCAATATCACAATCAAATTAGCAGAACTAGCCGCAGCATTATTGAGCGCTTCAAAAGCCATTCCTCCTGTTAATGCACCATCACCTATTACCGCGATATGGCGGCGCGATTCTCCTTTAATCCTGCTTGCCTCCGCCATTCCCAGTGCTGCCGAAATTGAGGTAGAAGAATGTCCACATCCAAACGAATCGAACTCACTTTCGTCCATTTTAGTAAATCCGGACAAACTGCCCTTTTTTCGAATTGTTTCAAAATCCAAACGCCTTCCCGTCATTATTTTGTGAGCATAGGTTTGGTGACCAACATCCCAAACTACCTGATCGAATGGGGTGTCAAAAACCTTGTGAATCGCCACTGTGAGTTCTACCACCCCCATACTTGCACCAAAATGTCCGGGGTTCTTTGACATTACTCTCGTAATGGTTTCACGCAGCTCCGAGCACACCTGATGCAGTTCATCCAAAGACAAGTCTTTGAGCTGATCAGGATGATCTATCAATTTTTGAACAAGTGTTTTCAAAACTTTTCAAATGTAAGGACAAATAAAATTAGTTCCTGTGATCGCAGCTCCAATAAGCACCGGGCTTACATTCCACTTCTCATGGTCCAGCCTCCTAGCTTGAAAATCCAACGCTTCAATCGAAATAACAAATAGTAAGTTACCGGGACAACAACTAGGGTAAGGAACGTCGCAAACGTCAACCCGTAAATAATAGTCCAGCTCATTGGTCCGAAAAATATGACATTGTCACCTCCAACAAATATCTTTGGATCATTCGTTGTAAACCAGGAAACAAAATCTATGTTCAGGCCAGTAGCCAGGGGCAAAAGACCCAATATGGTGGTTATAGCTGTCAGCAAAACAGGTCTTAGCCTTGTTTGGCCCCCTTTAATTATCGTTTGTTTTACTTCATCAACCGAAAGCTGTTCCGTTTCGCTAAGTCCCAACTGATCTTTTCTCTGTTTCCGAAGCAAATTCGTGTAATCAATTAAAACGATAGCATTGTTTACCACAATACCAGCAAGTGAAATGATCCCGATCATGGTCATTATGATCACAAAATCCTGCCTAAAAATTACCAATCCTAAAAACACACCCGTTAAACTTAAGAGGACAGACAATAATATGATCGACGGAGCTGAGAAGGAGTTGAATTGAGTTACTATGATCAGGAGGATCAGAAAAACCGCAATTAATAAAGCCGTACTTAAAAAGCTCATTTCTTTGGCTTGCTGTTCCATCTGACCGGTAAATTTCGCGGCGAATCCATTTGCTGAAAACTCCTCTCCTGCTTCCGAGTTCAAAAACCGATTAAGTTCGACTTTCATATTCTCAACTACCTCCGTAGGATTTGCTCCTTCCACGACACTTGAGCTGATCGTAATCATATCCTTCAAGTCTTTTCGTTTAACCGAGCCATAAGTGATGTGTTTTTTTGGAGACTTTACTACCGACCTGATGGGGATGCTCAATTTTTTCCCCCTGTTGTTCATAAACATGATCTTTTGATCAAGCAGAGCATCTATGTCTCCCCTGAAGTCTTTACCAAACCTTAAAGCAACATCGTAGTTTTTATCTCCTTTCTTAAACATTGCAATGTCCTTTCCAAAAAGGGCGGTACGAATTGACTGTGCAATCTGATAAGTGGATACCCCTGCTGCATTTGCCTTTTCTTTATCCACAGTTATTGGAAGTTCGGCTTTACCTGTTTCCACATTCAGTTTGAGTTTAGCAACACCATCCACAGGATACCGTTCCAAATGTTTTTTTACCGATTCCGCCTTATGCAAAAGATCAATATACGGCAATCCAGGGCGTCCAGTAATCTCAATGTTTACCGGTGGTTCCTGAGGAGGACCATCCTGATTTTTGTCTGCAACTAACTTAACATCGGCACTAAATGGAGCTCTTTGAATTGCAGCATCCAATGTCTTTTTGTATTCACTCGTTTTCCGACCGTTCCTATCCTTGAATTCTGCAAATGCAATCGTGATTCTTCCCTTGTGAGGAGTCGTCCCAAATTGTGGCCCCGCCATCGGATCACTTGTTCCTTCTCCTACCTGCTCAATGATGGATTCAATGAACTTGCTTTGACCAGCGGTGTCTTTTCCGGCTTCAATTTCATTTGAGAAAAAGTCGAGGGTCACCTGATCCACAATCTCTTTGACCTTCTTCGTCGTTTCATTTGTTTTCGCAATTTCTGTACCTACCGGATGTTCGATAAATACATTAATGTATTGTGGTTGATTTTCTGGAAAAAACAAAATCTTGGGCGGCAAAACGGTCACAAGAGCAAATGACACGATGAGTAGTGCAAAGGTTCCCAGCAATACCCAAGCAGGCCTCCACCGCTTCAAGCTTTTCGCTAAAAAACTAAAATATTTACGCTCTAGATAGGGAAGCACCCTTCCTTGGAAAACTCGTGTTCCGGGAGACAACAACAACAAATTGAAAATGGTAATTCCACCAACAACCAGAAAGAAATTACCCCAGGAAATGGCCCCTAAAGTTTGAAAAACCAATCCCAGGCCGATTCCTAAGAAACCAATGACCAATGCGCGTTTTACCTTTGGCTTTTTTGCGTCAATTTTCATAGCAACAGCTGTGAGCACAGGGTTAATAACTAAAGCTACGAATAGTGAAGATCCAAGAACGATCATCAGGGTTATTGGTAAATATTGCATGAATTCTCCCATGATTCCCGGCCATAGGGCGAGGGGGACAAAAGCCGCTAATGTCGTTGCCGTTGAAGCAATTATTGGCCAAGCTACTTCTCCAACTCCTTTCTTTGCTGCTTCGATGCCCGAATACCCATCGTCCATCCATCGATAGATGTTTTCAACTACAACAATTCCATTGTCTACCAGCATTCCCAGAGCTAATACGGAAGAAAATAGAACCATAATATTCAGCGTAACACCAAACATGTTGAGTAATGCAAAGGACATAAACATAGAAAGAGGAATGGCAACTCCTACAAAAAGGGCGTTCCTGCCTCCAAGGAAAAACAACAACA
>MDSW01000659.1_pt1 | contig 19056 bp, 20 predicted proteins | sample 811171 | NCBI WGS metagenome assembly MDSW01 (sample SAMN05326641, study PRJNA326480) | marine metagenome | isolation source: seawater | place: Atlantic Ocean: North West | collected 2012 | reverse complement strand
GGATTAGAAACGTGGAAAATATACGGGATTCTTAACTATTGGCGGAATAAACAATGAAACTAAGTTCAAGCGACCAGAAAATCGTCAACGATTTCTTTCGAGAACACGTCAATAGGAGCTTCAAGAACCCTATGAACTCAGTTAGGATGAATGTCGACCACACCTTTGAACATCGTGAACGTATATTTCAGATATGCAACCACTTGATAGATAACAAGATTCCTTTCTGGACAGAGGTCAGACTGAACAATGGCTGTATACCAGACATAGTAACGCCTACTCATGTCGTTAAATTCATCGAAGTCTTCGGAACAGAAACTCTAGACGACTTCAAAGCTAACAAGTTAGCGAAGTACCAAGGAGCTGGGTTCGATCTAGCTGACTTCAAATTTGTCGACACTGACTCAGAACTACTATTACAGGAGCTATGGTGATTCTATGTCGACTCCAATAGAAGAGCTGTCCCGATCAGCCGATCATGATAGGTCAAAGAAGAAGCCAGCAAAGATGCGAAAGAGAAGTTCCAAGAAGTCATCTTTCCTTGAAGGACTCTTGCCAGACAACATCAATCTGACAATCAACATGAATGATGAAGACAAAGAAATCGTCTTGAACAAGATGGATGAAATGAAGGATGAACTGATTTACAACTGGAGAATCGTTCAAGTCCTGATGTTTTTGGGCATCATGTTGGGATTTATAGGTTCAGCACTATAATTACTGATTTTCAAGAATTTTTTGGGTCGACTCGAAAAAACGTCCCTCTGGAAGGTACCTTATAGGCCATTGCAGAGAAAAAAGGTACTCTTACTAGCCAGAACAAGAAAGTCGCTCAAATCAAGCGCAAATAGCAAAAATAGCGATTACCAATTTTCTGGCTCAGAAATTGACCTTTTTTGCCTTTCTTCGGCTTTTTTCTTGCGATAGCACTTACCACACAGCTGATCCTTGTACATTTGCTTGGTTGGACCTAGACAAATCTTGCATCTGCCTGGTGTGAAGTCCTTTCTTCGACCGCGCATATCAGTCTACGAGTTCCATATGATCGTTCATGAAACTTGTTAGCTCGAAGAAGACAATCTTTTTCTTCCCGTTGCATAGTTCCTTGAAATCTGGATCATCTCCGACGTGAAGAATCTGTCCGCCCTTGTACGTCTTTCCCTTGTACTTGGCGGTGTCTCCTTCTACACCCTGAATGTCTGCTGCGTCTATTTCCTTCCAGATCTTCTTCATCATCTGACCACGCTTCATTGCGCGAGTTCCAACGATATCTGCTAGAGGACCTGTTGCTTTGTACTTCATGTCAATTGCTCTGACCATAGTTTCCCCACCATTATTACATACTTAAGCATACTTGAAAGCCGCCGTTATCGGCGATTCCCTAAATCCAGGCCTATCAAGTAGCTTTTTCACCTTCACAGGCCTTGTCAAATTGTACCCAATCGCGATTACAGCTATTAACCCAAAAGCGAGGTAAGGAAACCCATCGTTCTCTGCCATTCCAATTACTTCCTGTTCTGAGATAGGTAAACTGCACCAGCTAATGCTAATGCTCCACCTACCATAAGAGCAGTGTTGTTAGAAGGAGCAGCTGCAGTAGGCACTATTTGTGTCGACTGTGCTTGATATGTAGGTGCTGGTTGATATTCTTGGGACCTGTTGTACGTTCTGTAGAAGTCGCCATCGCTCATCTCTGTGTTTATTGATGTGGCTGAGGCTTGAGTCGTCGAAGCTGGTGTCGCTTCCACGATATCATTGTAGTTCTCGGCAGGTTCTGACACCGTTGAAACTGGTGTTTCGTCTACGATAACTGTTTCTTCTGGAATAACTGTTTCAGCAGGTAAGGGATCCTCGGCAACTGTGTCGGTGATATCCCCACCACTTCCATCTGCTGCAGGAACTTCTGTCAGTGGTTCGTCGCTGACAATTGTGGATTCGTATTCATCGATTAACGATTGTGTATCTTCCAATACAGCTCTTTTCGCGTTTGCATATGACTCTTCGTCGGCTCTAACAGTAGGTCCACGTAGCAGAATAGTTTGAGTTTCGTTATCGATTAGAACTATTTGTAGCGTTTTCTCAGGCATATCGGCCCAAGAACCTAATCCGAATAGCCCCAAAATTCCGTTTAATGTCGTACCAGTAGACACCTCTAATTTTACAGTGTATTTACCTTGGGATTGCGATACTTCTACAAACGAGTCGTACATAGCCTTTTTCTCAGCAAGGGAAGTCATTTGATTGAAGTAGCTAATTGCTGCATTTCCATTATTCTGTGAGAATTTTTTGTCGTGAATGCCCACATTTCCGCTTCTTACTGTGACCATGTAGACCTTCATGGTAGGATTGTAGTTGACACTAACCGTGTATTTTCCAGCCACGAAGTCATTTGGAGTAGCTTCTGGGCGGAATTGATTACCTGCATCGATCAATGCCTGATTTCTGTTGTCTATTGCTACCATACCTGGGTCTGTGGAAACCTCTGTGTTGAATGTCGATCTGTTAGCAAGCTCCTGATTTAGGATGTTTTGAGTCATTGTCTGTATTGCTATTGGGTTGCTACTTTGGCTTTGAGCCTTGGATTGAGCCTTTTGCATAGCTCTCCTTATGCTTGGGTCTACTCTAGATGCAACTTGTGCGTCAACCCAGTTCTTTGCCGCATTCACTGATTGCCCTTTCGAGGAACCTTGTGTGGTTTTCCTAGTTATTCCACCCTGCTTGACCTTAGTACTGTAAGTTCTAAGAGGATCTACATATGTAGTCTCCAAATCATACCCATTGTACTTCTGTGTGGTAGTTCCGTTGGCTCTAGTCGAAACCGCTGCGTTTGCTTGTGCAGAAGCTGCTCGGTTTCTTCGAGCTATTTCGTCGATTGACATTCTGCCCATAGAGTAGTATCTTTGATTTTGGTGGCTCTTTCTTCGAGCATAACCTGCATTTATGCCATAAAATGGATCATTTAGCTCAGGATTAGATACTCCAAACCAGCCACTCATATGAACTGCCTCCTGATTATCTTGTAGAATCCGTATGCTCCTAGTGCGTGTACTATTCCGATACCGCCGTATCGTGGATATTTGGCAATCCAACTGTCCTTTCCAGGGATTACTTTCAGAACTCCGTGATTAACTCCAAGCACGGGATGAACGTAAAGTGCTGTGCTACCAGCTAAAACAGCCTTAGCCATTGGGGAACCACCGTCTGATCTCTTTGCAGCAGCGTATGTGCCACTCAGAACCATTCCGGTTACGCCTATTGACTTGGTGATTGCAGTTGCTTTAGGCGCTAATCCTTTTTCGTCTGCATAAAATGGGCTAAGATAGTGGTACAACTTAGGCTCATCTGGCTCTGTATTCGCTATCGGATTGGGTACAACGTATCCGACTGTTCCTGATGCGTTGGATGATGCGGATTTTGCTCGTGGTCTTGCAGTAACTTTTGGCTTAGCCGCTTCTTCTGCCATAGGTGGTCTGTAGTTTCCCGCGTCTCCGCTCAAAAATCCAGACATATCGTACTCATCGGGGTTGTCCATAGGCTCGTCATCATGTCCGCCATATAGATTAGCACGGTAAAAGCTGCTCATTTTTCACACCTATCTGTACGCTCTCGCTATTAGAATAGCACTTCCAATTCCTAGGAATGCGTATTGAGTAGTTTCATATGGTTGTTCGATTCTCTTTTTCGTCCAATCTATGACTCCTTTTGAGCCTGGAAAGCCCATTCCGAAGTAAATCATTCCTAGAGCGATTGCTCCTGCTCCTCCTAGAGCTTCAATTGGGCTTGTCGATTCACCTAAGGAAGTGACTTTCTTGTATTTCACGTGCGATCTTGGGTTCTGATATTGCATCATTTCACCTGCTGGAGCATAGGCATCCATAGACCCATTATGAGTCGAACCAAAGGCTCTAGCAATAGTATGTTGATGCGTACGACTGCCTACCATCTACCTATGGCACGGGGGCCCTTAACTTAAGCAGTTCGATACTTACTGCATCTGTGGGGTCTGCCCGTACATACCTTGTTGCTGTGGATATCCTTGCATTCCGTAGCCACCTTGCATACCATATTGGGGTGCTGGTGGTAGACCTAATGACCCGCGAATCAATGAAGATCCAAAGTTACCTAGAACACCACTGAGGCCTTGGTTCTGTTGACCCATCATTTGCTGTTGCATCATCTGTTGCTGATACATTTGCTGCTGGTTCATCATCTGATTACCCATAGCACCCATCTGCATACCATACTTGTGCTGGTTGATTAGCCCAACAGCCTCTGCGTCTGCTGCATTGATTCTCTGCTGTGGTGTGGTGACGACCCCTGCTGCGTCGGTTCCTTGCACCATGTTCGTGAGAATAGTGTCTATGTTCTCCTGTGTTATTGTAGAGTATCCCAAGTCTGCTGCTGCAGTAGCATCTATTGTAGCTGCTATTGCAGGAGAGTTGAACCATTGGTATAGTTCTCTCTTCATAATTGTGGAGATCAACTCCGCTAGACCACTCATGAAGGCAGGATTCTGTACTAGGAACAGATCTACCTCATTCGGGTGACGTGCCATCAAGTGGTACATCAGCTCTACTTCTTCGGTGTTTACACCGCCTGTCATTTCATTAACCATGCCTAGACCCATTGCTGCAAGACCGGAGTCCTGAGCTGCCTGTCCAAACATAGCCAGTTGTTCTTGATTTATGCCTCCGCCTACACCAGGTATGGTGAGTGCGGTCGGTTGTGTCTTGTTGCTGCCAAACAATCCCATGTTATACCCTACCTATCCTATTGTATTGAAGGTTTCCTTTACCTCTGACCCTGCATTTGCTCCATAATTCTGTAGTATTCTGCCATATCCATGTTAGACATAGTGTTAGACCTAGGCGCTGTTTGAGCTAATACTCTATTATCAAATACTAGCATAGTTATATCATTCTCCTTAGTTATAGGGTTCTTGTAATGTACTATCTGTATCCCGTCTTTTAGAGCCTCTTGGAATATAGGAGTCCATTTGACTATCAGAGGGTGTTCTGGCTTCTCATCGGCCCTCATGATGGGTACGAATGCCACTCCCTTCTTTGCCATCTTGGTGAAGAACCCAGGGTCTTCTTGGTCTTCTTGCTCTATCCATTCCATTAAATTGTGATAAAGCATCATGTGCTGGGGACAATATGTTCCCTTGAGGTCTCTACCGCGACCAGGAAGCACCCCAGCGGTTGGTGTAAATGGCTTGACCTGCAGAGTTACGGGGTCTCGGAAGTACTCATCGAACAAGTCGCCGTAGTCTGCGTTCATGCACTCTATACCACAAATAACGCATTCGTGGGGTTTTGTATGCCTAAACTTGCCTCTTGTCCATCTTTTTAGCGAAAAACCCGACCTTTTCGTTGGTTTTAACGAATTTATCGCGTTTTTTATGTTCTTTCTGCGTGCTTTTATTGGGTTTGGGTGATCAGAAAGTCTGAAATCGACCTGTGAAACCACATCATTGTATCCATTCTCTTGTAGTGCTGGGTTGTGCATTGCATCTAAAATTTCTCTATTGTTCATATTACCAGTCCTTTGTATAGTGCATCCTGTACATTCCATCCATATCTAGCGCTAACTGCGTCCATGTATACAGGAATGTTCATCGATTGTAATTTGTACAGGTCGTTTCTGAAGACGTCGAATATCTTGTGCCTTGCTATGAAACCCTTCTCCCAAGTAGTGTGGTCTTGATCCGTCATCCACTCGTCTGCTTTGTTGGCCAGTAAGATTACTCTTTTCGGATAGTAATCCTTGGCTCTCCACCATCCCCTCCAAGTCAGACCCTTTGGAAGGTTCTTCTTATCTGAAAGACCTCTTACAAGATATCCTAAAGCAGTTTGATTGTCGACGTTGTGTGCATCGCTCATGTGTCTATGGTCAATAACAACCACAACACTGCTGCAATTACGGTTAATCATGTCCCTGAGCCATGTAGAATGATACTCAATATGGCCTCCAAGGTCTCTCGAAACGATTGTTTTGGCTAATTTGCCATCAGAAACTACTCTTTTCCTCGTAGTGTCTGGCATTTTGTATGTTCCTAACCACGACTTTTTGTGATGAGTTCGGTCCGATTCGCCTAGTTTCTGTATTTCTCCTCTAGTCGTCAGTTGCCTGTCGAGGGTAGTTTTGCCTGTTTCTGACGCACCGATGACGCTTACATCATATGGGACAAAGGTCATCACTCTGTTAAGTAGCTTCCATATTCCGTGAGCGATAACAATGTCAGTCGATGCCATTCAATCACCCCGTTATCCTACTTAGAAACCAATCTACCATACCACTGTAGTCAGTCGTTCTGACTATAGTATAGTCAACGACTGCAGCAACGGTAAAGGATGTAGCAGAGGCTAACGCACAGTAGAATGCCCATTTGACTGTCAGGTATCTATACTGCCAAGTGAGACCTATAGCAGTTGTTTGCATCATTGCCTGCTGCTGTTCATCCCTCTCATCATTGAAGATTAGGCCCATGTTGATGACACCATCCCGTTTTTGTCATTCTGTCGCATTGTGTTCCCATCCCTGTAATCGCCCTGCACTGTATCAATTCTGAGTCGTCGGATCCAAGTCCAGAGACTCTGGGCGAGGAGCCTGAGGAACTTGGAACGTCTCTAAAGGGGGCTGGCTGATAGTCAGTGAGGGACCAACAGGTATTGGGCCGACTCTGTGTCGATCTAATCCTAGCTGCTTAGCAAGTGCTTCCAAATCGTATTGAGGAGCGTTCTGCTGAGCAGGCATCTGCTGTTGCATTTGTTGAACCTGCTGGTATTGTTGTTGCAGTATCTCTTGCTCAGTCGGTGTGACCACACTATCTGCTTGAGCCATCATTGCGCTCTGCTGGAACTGCTGAATTTGCTGTTGTAGCATCCATTCTGTTCTCTGCTTATCGACTTGATACTTGATTTCAGCCATCCTTCTCTTGTTCTTATTCTTCATGCGCTTTATCTGACGCCTGTAGTTAGTCGAATCCTCGAACATTGTCCTGTATAGGAAATAAAGCGAGGCTTGGAAACAGAATGCTAGCATACCGTAAAGGAATGCAGACTGCCATACGTTAGAGAACTTACCCCATGACCAGCTCTCGTAAAGCATCAAAGTCAGTGCTAGGAAGATAGATTGTACGAACATAGAGCCGATTAGCCTCTGTTCCTGTTCCTTTTGCATCTGAACTATGTCTTCGGCGTTCATTCCACCGTCAAATTCACTGCTTCTATTGTTAACATCTGTAAACATAGCGTCTGTAAGCGGGCTTCTCGTTGGGTCTATTGGCATTTCAATCACTCTCCTTTCTCCTGTACTAGGTAATAATGCATATTCGGATCATTGTAGAAAACGGCTGGAGCTCCGGTATCGTCTTCGACCATCAGAACATAACTAACGCCTGTTGCGCTTAGTTCTGCTATCGCTGCTCTAACCTTTTCTTCAATATTGGAATCCATCTTCTCCGATCTCCGGTCCTGAGTTCATCTCTATGATGTTATCAATGCGCAACAACTGTGCTGCAATAGTCGTGGCACTGTCTAGTGCTTGTGATACCACGTTAAGTGGTTCTACAACGCCTTGTTTCACCATATTGACTCCTCCGCCATTTTCCACGTCCACCCCGTAGGAGTGTCCGGCTGCAGTAGAGTGGAGTTGGCGTAGCTTGATAAGAGTGTCGAGAGGATCCAAACCGCTGTTTTCGGCCAAACTTGCTGGAATTACCTCAAGAGCTTGCGCAAAAGCCTCCACTGCCATCTGCTCTCTTCCACTTACAGTGGAAGCAAAGTCGCGCAGGTGCTTTGAGAGGTAAAGATATGGTGCTCCTCCACCAGCTAGTACTTTTCCACCATCGAGAGCAACGCTGACAACACCTACTGCGTCATCGAATGCACGTCCTATTTCTTCGACAGTCGTGTGGGTAGGTGCTCTAAGAAGAACAGAAACGCATCCAGCGTTAGGTGTTCCTGTTAGTTTAATGATAGCCTTCTCTCCGACGTTGATTTCTTCCAACAAATCTGATGTAGCCAGATCTCCTGGTTTGATGCCGTCGATTGAGGAAACAATTCTGCCGTCGCATGACTTAGCAATTGCTTCCATATCGCTCGTCGCAACTCTTCTTGCCGCATATATTCCCTTTTCAGCAAATATCTCAGCAACAAATGGGTCGATGTCTCTCTTACAAAGGACAACGTTTGCCCCACTAGCCAAAACAGTCTCTGCAATTTCTTGCAACTGTCCCTTTCTGCTCTCAATGAACTCTTGAACTGCATCATTGTTCGCTACTTGAATCTGCAACTGCTGTGCAAACTCTGGAAGAGAGATGTCTACGTTAATTAGAGCCATTTTTGCTTCTTTAACTTCGTTAGGCATATCGTGGGTCATCTTCTCTCTGTCGATTAGTATGCCTGCGATTGCCACAGACTCGCCAACCTTACCATTTGGTCGCTTTACGATGCTTATGTTGTCAAGTGTGGTGGATTTGGCCACGTCTAATGCTATTTGGGCTAATGAGTCACCAGAGGTCTCTGCGCTCTTGCCTGTCATGGCAGTCTTAGCAACTGATAGAAGCAGTTCGTCATCAACGTCTATGGCGATGTCTTCAAGAAGCTCTTGTGCCTTCGTATTTGCGATGTTATATCCCTTAGCAATACGTGTTGGGTGAATCTTCATGTCCAATAAGTCAGATGCCTTATCCATCATTTCTCCGGTAATCACGACACTTGAGGTAGTGCCATCGTAGCAGTTCTCCTCTTGAGTTCTCGCTACTTCTGTAATGATAGTGGCCGTTGGGTGGTTAAGCTTGGTTTCCTTCAAGATGGTCGCACCATCGTTAGTCATCAACACAGATCCTGCTGCGTCTACCATTTCCTTATCCATCCCATAGGGACCGAGTGTGGATTTGACCAAATTGGCGAGTTGCTTAGCAACTTGAATGTTTATTTGGTGTGCTGTGACCTGCTGTGTGTTCTGCTTTGCGTCTACTGCTTGTGCCACGTTTATTCCTCCTTCTTTCCAAAGCCGCTGCTCTTAGGAACAGTCGAACCAATGTTGTTAGGAATAGATTCCGACTTGACGTCAACTGTCTTGTCTGATGTTTCGGCTTCTACGAAGGTAGTGTCTATTTGGGGTGTTCCGCCACCGATTACTTTTGCACCACTTGGTAGTGTCTCTGTTTCTGGTGCGGTTGTTTCTTGTGAGAGAACTGTTCTGAATCGGTTAAGCAAATCCATTGAGAACTCGATCATCTCGAATCCCTGAGGACGGATGTTCCTCTCTAGGATTTGATATATGAACAACATCTGACCTCTTGTCAGATTTATGTCCATCGGCTCCTGAAACTCAGGAGACAGTATGTTTATCGTTTGCTCTGCGGGTGTTTGTTCTATCTGCTCGTCTGGCATGAACCTAGTTTGGCTTACTTACTACTATAAGCATTGAGGTCAACATTTTAACGGTCTGTAGCGTTTTCCCAACCTGGTCGTGACTTGAGATTGAGATAGCATTGCTTAACCACATTATACTGATTCTTTGTCCCTGCGACATCCACTTCGAATTGGGCTTTGAGACCACCAATGAAGGAATTACCTGCATTGTAGGAGGCTTCGTCTGACCAAATCTTCACTTTGTACCTAATGACGAAGTACTTTCTAGCGTACGCAGTCCCTTCATCGTCTATGTCTTGGTGTTTCTTTTCCATAGTCGCGTCAGTGACAATGGCGTATGCGTCGTTGCAAGTTATGCCGTAGGGCGTATCCCATGCTATCTTGAGTGCCATGCCTATCTCTCCCTTAATTGCTACTATAAGTCATTCTGTTGGCCACTCCCAGCCACCAATGTCAGAAACATACGAACCATACTTGTTCTGCATGGCTTGCCTGTATCCATCTGGACCCATGATGTTGCCATCACTATCCAAGTCTGTGGTCAGCCATGTGTCGAACCAACCAACATCCCAGTTGGTTGTGGGAAGACCATCTGTAGAATCCGGATCCCAAGTGTATATGTCGTCCTTAACTATTGTGAATCTACTATCTTGAGCACAATAAGGCCATACTAGGTCTATTACATCCTGCTCCTTCTCTACTACAGTAACGCTAGTTACATCACTAGATGCTAATAGGGGTATATGGATCATACCTATACCTAGACCTGCTATTAGAATATGACCTGACATACGAGAGGTTAACCAATCGTGCTCGCCATACTCCTGCTCGGTGTCTTGCATTATGTTTAACCAAGAATTACCGAACTTTCTATACAGTACAGTATAATCTCCCTCTGCTATGTTTCTATAATTAACATAGTTGAGCCAAGATTGTTCTCCCGTTGACTCTGTGCAGTTGTGTATCTTGTAGTCGCCACTCTCGCCATCGGGTATTCCCGTCACCTGCCATCTCATGTCATTGACTCTCCAATGTAATTCTCAATGAAGTCGCAGCAGTAGTGCCGCTTGAGTTGGTGGCAGAAGCCTCAATATCCCACCTAACGGCATCGTTAGTTGGAATGCCTGGTTGTAGCAACAAATACCCCCTACCACCCGAATTGTGTTGTAATACCGCATCTTCGCCTATTCCTGAACTCGTCGCATCCTGATTCGTTGATGCGGTTCCGATACCAGTCCAAGAAGAAACTGCACCAGCGTTGTCTTGGACAGTCGCAAAGGTATCCGCATCCCAAGCGAATGATGTAGCACCTGTGGCTTCAATGTAGCCATACACCCTAATCAACAACCTACCACCGTTGTTGTTCACCGCAGCCGAGTAGTTAGCGTTATAGTTCAATGTCATGGTGGCTGATCCGCTGCTAAAGTCAGACTGATGCAGGTCATCAACAGGTTGCTCACCACTTGAACCCAGATTCAAGTTCTCTGCTAAGACTGCATCTTGGGTTCCCCCATTCGCGTGATATATCGCCACTCCGGTTGGTGCAGAACCACCACCACCGCCTGCTTGCCCTTGTTGGGCGATGGTTGCTAGAACGGCTGGCATTGGCATGGCTTATACTCCCTCGACACTCGGTTTATTATTCATCCTAATACTATCCATGCAGAAGTGCTAACTGCTATGCAGGTCTTTGCTTGATATCTCGTAGTTATCGTTTGGTTGCTAGTTGAACCATTCATAGTGTCCGAGCCGTCTGCTGATATCGTGGTAGTTCCAGCGTGGTCGCTTATGATGATATATTGCTCGCCTTTTGCAGGAGATGCAGGAAGAGTTACCGTATATGCACCTGTGACTCTAAGATAACGACCTGCGTAATCACCCTCGTCTAAGGTAGTGTTACTGCCTATATCTCGCATCTGTCCTCTCCACAAGGACACACCCGCAGCGTTGTCATCGTCTTCATGAACACCAATTTCCACAAGGGTCTTATGCGAGTTATTAACAAGTGCAGAAAGCCTCATTTGACCATCAGCCGTGCCGTCAGTCACGTCAATCATTCTGGCTCGTACCTTAGCGTAATCTCTGAGGTCTTCAACATCTGAACCCGCAGGGGAAGAGTCCATTCCTTTGAATAAGATTTGGCCTATGTTGTCATTATCTGCCTCGTCTGAATGCTTTCTCATAAGGGATAGAGTAGGTGACGAGCTGTCTGTTGTATCATCATTCATGAAGATGAAAGTACCTAATCCCTTTGTCTTGAATGCTAATCCTACATTATCGTTGGTTCCTGTGGCAGCGAACCCTGGTCCTACTGAGGTAGGTGCAGAGCCTATATTTGACCCCACTACATCATTGCCAAACAAAGTTGCTGATGTGGAGTTAGTTATTGCGTTATGTACCTCTATGTAGGCATCAGCGCTAGTGGTTTTCTCAAACAATAGCATCTCGTTACCAGAATCGTCATAGATTCCGTGAGCATCGTCGAACTTGATGTTCCTGCTGTTGGTATCCAAGTCCCCACCGAGTTGCGGGCTTGTATCCTCAACTACGTTGGATATTCCGCTACCGCCACCACCAGCATTTGCATCCACATACGCCTTGATGGATTGCTGAGTTGCTAGAGCAGTATCGGAGTCGGAAGCCATGTCGTCTTCATCTAAAATCGTGGTGACTCTACTGTTAGCACCACCCAATCTGACACCGCTATCGCTTATGTCCAAGCGTGATGAACCGCCTGTTTCGAATGTCTGCGTATCTGTGCCGAATGCTATTGAGTTGTTCGTATCACCCGAATGCCTAATCTCACCAGGGATTGTTAGATTGCCACTAAATATTGCCTCACCTGCATTAGATGCGTCAAATCGCAAGAAGTCAGTAGTGACACCACCATCATTTCCTCGAATGTAAATGTCCTTGTCTTGAGTAGTGTTTGATAGGACAATATCGCCCGAAGAAATCATCGATACTCTGTAGTATTCTGTTCCTGCCGATTTGTACCTCCAATCTGCACCCGCTGCGTCTAGTATGATGTCGCCTCCGACATCTAAGGTCAAATCTCCTGAGTCTGAAATAGTTGAGCTGTTGATTGTGATGTCGTCGACTGTCAATGAGGTCAGAGTTCCAAGACTAGTGATGTTTGTTTGTGCAGCCGTAGTAAGTGTCACGTCAGTGTATGCAATCTCCTTTGCAGTTCCCCAATCTGAGTCTCCTTGGTCTGCTTGGTAATGGTAAATCTTCATCTCTGACTTGTCAAACGCTAGTAGGTTCGCATCTCCGCCTGACGCATCGCTCCATGTGTTTAACACAATAGCGTCTTGATAGTTACTGCCGCTTGTTGATCCATCCTCGAGACCCTCTTTCGAGGTGAAGAACACATTGAAGTCATTAGCGTAGCTCAAGTCCTCTGGAGCCAAGTCTCTGTCATCTGCAGCATCTAACCCTGCTGCCCTACCTGTTGTATTCTGGTTGAGCGTAGCGACTCTTGCTGCAGCTAGTGTCCCCGATGATATATTGGAGGCATTCGTAGTATCTGTGGTAGCTGAAGCAGCCAATGAAGTTCCACCAAGAGTTATCGCATCTGCTTCAAGTGTACCATCAAAGTACCCATTCTTGAACTGCCTTGTAGAGCTACCCAAATCGACTCCGTCGTCATCAGGAGGTAGCCAAGCAGTAATGTCCGTGTTTCCTATAACAACCGTGTTGTCCCCACCACCAACTGCGCCCTTTCCGATTACGATTTGGTTCGTTGAGTTGTTAGCACTAGTGTCTGCGCCAGATCCGAGGACAAGGTTGTTGGTACCCGTCGTGAGTGTGTCGCCTGCATCGTATCCGACGATGGTGTTGTCGCTTCCCTCCGTCAATGCGCCACCAGCACCGTATCCTATGGCAACTACGTTATCCGCGCTGGTAAGAGCGTCGAGACAGTCGAGACCACCGATTGCTACGTTCTTCTCACCACCTGCGACTGAACCGCCGAGTGCTGCTCTTCCGATGGCTATGTTGTAATCCTCGGTGTCGGCGGCATCGTACGCACCCGAACCGATTGCTATATTGGAATGGCCAGACGTGATTGCGGCTCCCGCTTGGTATCCCGCGAAAACGTTGTTGTCGCCGGTCGTGACTGCCGTTCCGGCATCGTATCCGACTGCTACGTTGTAAATACCGCCGTCTGTGACGATTCCTGAGACGAATTGAGTGAGTGAGTCCAATGCGTTCTCACCAAGACCGATGTTTCTCTGTGCCTGGTCACCGGTAGGCCCTGTGACTGCGTCGCTCAATGCTCCCAGCTCAGAAGCACCCGAACCAGATGGTACAGCCCATGAGAAAGAACCATCCCCATCAGAGCGAAGAAACTTGCTTGTGTCGCCATTACCAGAGACGTTCAACTCCGCAGCGCCGATTGTGTTGTCTGTAACGTCTATGGTCGCAGAATAATCGCCACTTGTAGTTCCGGTTTCGCTTGAGATGGTGATTGATGCACCGCCGGTTAGATCCACTCCGGTTATATCGCCGGATCCACCTGCAAGTCCTGAACCACTGGTAATTTGTATGTCGTCACCATCGTCGTTTGTGAAGTACAGCTCGTTAGGGTCGGAGTTCTTCACCCATATTTGTCCGTAGTTTGTAGATTCTGCTAAAGCATTAGCTACCTCTAGCAGCTTGAGAGGCCTAGGGAAGTGAGCTTGGCCCTCATTTGCAGCATCAAAGGCCACACACGTGGTCGCTACCCCACCATCACTGACTCTAAGCTCAAAATCTTGGTCCGCTGTTGCTGCGCTTATGACGAAGGTTCCTGAGACGTTGTGTAATCTACCAATAGAAGTTCCGTCGTCTTTGAAATATATGTCACCGCCACCCGCATCTAGAACTATATCTGCTGCGGCATCCAAAGTCATGTCGCCGGATGAGAGTGCTATCGTGGTCCCATCGATGTTGAAATTGTCGATATCAATCCCAGCATCTGCTGTGATTTTTGATGAGAACGTCTTGGAACCTGAGAAAGTCTGGGTTCCCGATAGATGCGCCGTGTCTGCATCTAAATTAGCCGAAGGCAGGACACCGGTCACATAGTTCTCTAAATCGATTGCAGTTCCTTGCCATGTCCCTGTCGATATCGTTCCTAGTGTTGTTACGTTAGTCGAACCTTGGTAGCCGTCCTTCAAACCATCGGGGGTAACTGCCCTTGTTGTGTCTGTTCCTGTTGTCGTCTCCGCTGTTGTGGCTAGTTCGACTACACCTTGTGCAGTTGTGCTAGCGTCAGGCAGGTATGCTGCGCCAATGACGCTTCCGTTCCAAGTTCCAGCGGATATTGTCCCTGAGTCTGCTATTCCACCACTAAACGTCGCTGCACCGGCTTCCGACATATCTAATGTCAAGGCCGTTATCGTGCTGGCTCCGTCTATTCCTTTGAATATGATGTCATTATCAGCGTCTTCGGACTTGATGATGAAGTCAGAACTGGCTCTCTTGAAGCTACCAAAGGACGTTCCGCCGTCTTTGAGAATAATATCCGTACCATCTGCGTCTAGAATGATATCTCCAGCAGAGTCAATCGTGAAATTCCCAGACTCAGTACCAATGCTTGGACTGAATATACCGTTCTTAACTCTAAATTCGTTTGCCATGCGCGGTTCACTTTCCCCTGCGCAAGGGCGTTGGCTGTTTTAGCAATCACTGACCTGAATCAGATAGAGATGCTATCCTGTTTGCCACCACCCTTACTCTATGATTTGCCGATCCAGTAGCTGTTGGATCGTATGTCAATGAAACGTTATTCCCTGATGTAGATTTACCAAAGACACCAAGTTCTGTGCTGTTATACAGAACTGCGTAGATTGTCATGTACGCTTCTGCTGCACTAGCACCATTCTCATCTCCTAGCACTAGTATCTCTGTAGTCATATAATTATCGTTAGTTACATCTTCTACTACTATTAGATACTTTACTGCTTGATAGGTTGTACAGTCGAATGTGTCAATTACTGTCGCACCGGCTGTATCTGCAATATTTGTTATCTCGACTGTACCATGTCCTATTGCTGAGTGTGTAGTTCCGGCTTCTTGGAAGAATATGTGCTTGTCGTCGCCTGGGTCAAGAACGATATCTGCAACAGAATCCAAGTCAATGTTTCCTGAGCTGCTTGATGTGATCTGAACACCTGTGTGACCATCGAGGTTTGCTGTTCCGGCTGCTGAGTCGAGAGTTAGATCCCCAGCAGCAGCAGACCATGTACAAGCTGCAGCAGAGGTAATTGTTAGTGCGCCGGAAGATGTGGACCATGTTGATGCCCCACCGGCAGTGATTGTGATTGGGTTACCAGCAATTGTGGCTCCTGTGGTGCCGTCGTGAGTAATTGAGAAATCGTCTGCGTCTGCACCCATAGCGAATACAGAAGAATTCGAACGCAATCTAAGGTCGTCACCGACATACAAGTCTGCTGCGATACCTGCTCCACCAGCAACAATAAGCGCACCAGTGGTGGTGCTTGAGGAAGCTGTAGTTGATTGCAGCTTAACTTCGTGCGCAGAGAACTCCCATTGACTTCCTGTGTGGTTGTAAAGTAGGGTTGGGTTGTTAGCGAAGCTGGTACCGCTTTCATATGTCCCCGCACCGAGGATTATTCCTGCGCCGTTCAAAGCAGATGACGAAGTGACGTCTGCTGCAAAGTTGAAAGTAAGGTCATCTATGGTGACGGTTGTGGAGTTCACAGTGGTTTGTGTACCGTCTACTTGGAGATTACCTTTGACCACAACAGTCGAAGCAGCGGCAGTAGCCCCACCTTCGATAGTCATCACATCAGCGTATGCCCCACTTCCGGTCGTAGCTACACCGAAACTCATCAGACCCGATTCGCTTCCTGCAGTAACCGCGCTTGCCTTGACCTGTATTCTTCCGTATTCCGTTTGGTTGTTGTCAGCATCGTCTGCGTTGAAAGAAATGGTTCCCGCTACGTCGTTGTTGGCAGCGTCGTCGTTGGTGTCGAGGGTCAGAGCGAGCGATGGTCCTGTGGCATCGTCGTTGGTGCTCTTGATGACCATGTCGGGTTTGTCGGAGGTCGAGGAAGTGACAACGAACGAAGGTGTGTCTATGTTGACTTCCGTTGATGCGTTGATGTCTAAGGTCGGTGCGGTCAAGTCTATTTCAGTGGGTGCTGCAACTGCTGTTACACCAGAGCCAGCACTACCGACATACTGGTCATAGTTGCTGCCGTCTTCGAAGTATAGCTTGCGTGTGCTGTTGAGCAAAATACCGTTATCCGCATAATGAGTGAGAGTAACATCTTGATCATCGCCTAGGTTGATTACTGCTCCGTCAGCTAGGAATATATCTGACCAGTTTTTATTGGCAGAACCAATAGTGGCCCCATCGTCGGCATCTGGTTCAATCGCTGTGCCAAAAGTGCTGGTTCCAGTGGAAGTAATAGCACCGGAGCTGATAGTACCGACGCCACTCATGTTGTTGGTTGAGTCTGCAATAGTAATTCCAGTCGCTTGAACACCTTTGCTAGTGCCATTGGATCTAATCAGCACATTGTCCGTTCCGAAGTTGGATGCAGCAGAAACGTCCCCAGACCCGCTTGCGGTTGAGGCAAGGGTGAACAGTGGTCGACCTGATGTCGAAGTGGATGGTGTAACGGTTATGTTGCTTCCAGCAATTAGTCCGAAACCACCCATCTTTGCATTGTTGCTACCTGCTCCAACCCCCGCTGTATGGAATATCAGAGTGGCGCCAGTCACGTTCGAGTTTGATGAAGTGGTTGGTAGTCTGCTTAGTGTGATTTGAGTTGTAGAGTTAACTGCTGTAACATAAGTGTGTGGCTTTATGTTGTTGCCCTCGACCAAGTCTCCTACAGCAACTCCAGCAGTGGTGAAATTGTTGCTGGTTGTTACAGTGAGAGCATTTGCGTGAGGGTTGGAGCCAGAGTCCGATGGAATCGTACAACCACCAACAGAGCATGATGCTCCATCGGAGCCAGCTCCGGTTGTGATTAATCCTTGTTGGATTGGCCCAGATACATACACAACTTGTGAGGAATTGGGACCTGCTGCCATGTTTACTCGCCTCCTATCATCCTTGTATTATCTTTGGTCGCTCTAACGCCCTTATGTGAGCACTGACGTTTATCTTCGTGTTGGTTTGTGCGACGAAATTAACATAGGCTATGACCATCCAATTGCTAGTACCGTCGTTCCACTTTAGTGCTACGAACTCTCCAGGCCTGTAGCCAGTTGAATGGTGCCAGTGAGAATCCACCGAGTACATATCCACACGTGAGCCAGCAATGTCCCAAGTGGCTCTTACTGTCTCTGCAAGCTGATAGACGACTGTGTCTTCGGTGCCGTTGGCGTCCTCCACCACTTGGACCTCTCCTTGGACTTCCACCGATCCATACATACTGTAGTTATCGTCATCCAAGTTGATGAAGCACATATGATACATCTGCTCAGCAGCGGAGTTCGCATCCTCGACCTTGTTGAAGCTGACGTGGGCGTTTGTTTGGTTCAGTGAGAAGACGCTTGTTTGAACATCCGTCCCAGCATTGTCCCAAGACCTATCGCCTGAAGCGACATCTGCATCGTGTTGCATTATCGCTTCCGGCTTTTGAATGTGAGTGAACTTAGCGTTTTCTCCGATTTTAACCCCTGCGCCTGATGAAGAGACTTCTTTGTCGCTGAGGAAGGAAGTGGAATAACGCAATGTAGGGACTGTCAAAGCGCCCCCTGCGATTGTCAACAAATTGCTACTGTGAGTCAAAGTGACATCGCTTCCATTGAAAGCCAATCTTCCTCCAGAACTAAAGTGAATATCGTTGATAGTACCTTCACCAGCGGCACCCAAATCGAAAGTGTTGCCAGTAGACGGGCGAAAGGTACCATCAGATTCTATCAACCACTTGACGGTAGCAGCCTCGCTTTCACCAGTCAAGAACTCTAGGGCCGTTGCGTTGCTGCTTGATGAGAAATCTCCTTCGGACTTGGCTTGAATACCAGCTGCTACTAGGTTGGCATCTGTTCCTGTTCCTTCGTCTGGTGCGGCGAAGGTTATCTTACCGAGAACGTCGTTTGCGGCTATGTCTGTTTCCGCAGTTTCGAAAGCCAAGACGATTGGTTCGTCGTCCCCTGTGGCGGTTTGCGTTAGAACTACTCTTCCGTCCGATTCCTCAGAGATAATCTTGGGAGTGATTATCCCATTCTTTACACGGAATTCGTTCGCCATTCATCACACCTTTATTGCTTTCCTTGCTACTTTAATAGTCATCGCATTACTATTCGCTGCTGTAAATCGGAGTCGGCAGTTGCCTGACGACACGTCTGTACTGAACGTCCCTAAGGCCGCTGTGCCTGTAAAGATTACGCCATATGAATTGTGTTTGGAGTTACTGCCGTCGTGGATAACCATAGCCTCCCCTGTCTGATATTCGTCTGGGTCAGCGCCGGTGTCGGTTATATGGTATTCGTACTTTGCACTGCGATAAGTTGCAATAGGCCATTCATCTATCGTGGTGGTTGCAGTGCTGCTTGTCGAACCGGATGCAGTTGTCAAGATGAACTCCTTGATGGTCAAATCGGCACTTATTGTGGCATTCCCACTTGAGTCGAACAAGAAGTTCAAAGGTACTGTTATGGCGACCGTGAATTTGTTGCCATTGCTGAAAGTCCCACCGGACTCCTT
>MDSW01149740.1_pt1 | contig 19061 bp, 16 predicted proteins | sample 811171 | NCBI WGS metagenome assembly MDSW01 (sample SAMN05326641, study PRJNA326480) | marine metagenome | isolation source: seawater | place: Atlantic Ocean: North West | collected 2012 | reverse complement strand
AGCAGCGGTTGAAGAGGCGGTGAGTTGATGCCCTGTTACGAGTATGAAGGTGTTCGCCCGGTGGTACACCCGACTGCCTTCGTTCATCCAACCGCTGTTCTCATCGGTGATGTGATCATCGGTGAAGGGTGTCTCGTGGGCCCCAATGCCGTCCTCAGAGGAGATATCGGCCGCCTCGAGATGAAAGCAGGCAGCAATATCCAGGACACCTGCGTCGTGCACTGCTTCCCCGGCAAGGACGTGATCATCGAAGAGAACGGTCATGTCGGACACGGCGCCGTACTGCATGGTTGCCGAGTCGGTCGAAACGCCCTCATTGGAATCAACGCTGTCCTGATGGATGATGTCGTGGTTGGAGAGAATGCGATCATTGGTGCCTTGTCCTTCGTGAAGGAAGGGACGGAGATTCCTTCCAGCACGCTCTATGCAGGCTCACCAGCCAAGCTCATTCGTGAATTGAGTGAAAAGGAAATCGGCTGGAAGACCCGTGGTACCGAGGTCTATCAGCTTCTCGCCCAGAGACATGCCGCAACGGGTCACTGCGTCGAGCCGCTGAAGGCCGTCGAACCGGATCGACAGCGGGTTCCTGATGTCCTGTACGAGACCAAGAAGACTTCAGGACGCTGAACTACGCGATCTTTTCGTCACGGTCCGTTGCCTTGAGCATTTCGAAACACCAGGCCGGACCGACCAGTCTGTGACCACCGTTCAGGATGACTGATCGACCTTTCTTGTCGAGTCGCTTCATCTCATCCCAGGGAATGCTCATCGGAGAGGCTCCGAGTGCACGAAGCCACGTGACGGGTCTGAGATGCAGAAAGGATTCATCCACCGTGGCATGAATGCTCAAGCCCATGTTGATGATGCCCAGACTGAAGGACTGGAACTTCTTCGTCAATGCGTCTGTTCCATGTTCCTGCTCTGGATACGTCCTCGCGATGGGCTTCCAGAGACCATGAAAGACGCCAAGAAAGATCGCGGGTGCTTCGAGAATAGAAATCACGATCAAGAACGTCACGGCTGTCGTGCTTCCCGGAGACAGCAGTGTCCATACCAGGGACAGCGTGAAGGCCGTTATGAAGAAGAAGATCAGGAGGAAGACCAGAAGATTCTTCATCGCGAGGCTTTCCATGCGGTGCGTGCCACGTCGGACAGGTTGAAATGATCCGATGAAATCGGCGACATGGCTGCCAGATCTTCCATCGTCGCACCCATTTCAATGGCGATGACCGCTGCTTCACCCACCGACCGGGCCGCAGGGCCTGTTGCGCCCGCGCCAAGCAGCAGGCCGGTTCCGGGATCATGCACCATTCGAATCAGCTCGGTTCCATGGCCAAGACCCGTTGAAGCCGTTTCATGTCCAGCGTCCATTGCCATGGATTCGTTCAGGCCACACCAGCTCATTGGCAGGGGTGATTCGAGCACAGTGGGAATCACCACAGGATCCCAGTCTGCCTCAAGCCCACAGGCGGTTTCGGCTACGAGCTGTCCATGGAGCCTGGCCGCTGCCGCTTCGAGGAATCGACCAGTGACACCACCCGCCGCAAGGATTCGTGTTTCAGCTGTTGCACCGGTGTCCGTAGTCTTGATCCAGTTGTTCTCATCCAGTTCGATCGAGGTGCTGTGCAGATCGAGCGTGTCGATCTGACCTGCGAAGGGCTGTGCGGCCACGATCTGTTCGAATTCACCCAGCACCGTTCCATCATCCAGAACGACCAGCGCCGCATCATTGTCCTGGGTGATGTCCGCGAACTGCACATTGGTGAGCAGGTCCACTTGATTGGAGGCAAGATGTTCGACGATGACGGCAGCCAGAATCGGATCGACTGTCGGCAAGAGTGATGTGCCGGGACACGCCAGGACGACGTCGCCACCAGCCGCGACATTCTTCATGGCCGTTTCGATCGCGACTGGTCCAGTGCCTGCGACCAGGACTCGTCCACTGGAGGGTGCTCGCCAGGAACCACTGGATTCCAGGCCGAGCAGAGTGTCCGGTCCCATTCGGCAGCCAGTACAGATGATCGCTCGTTTGAAGCGAATTCTCGAGACATGTTCACCAGTGATCTGGACGGATCGCTTGTCGACGAATCGTGCCGTGCCTTCGAGGCATTCGACATCCGCGATGTCATCGCACGGCGATGGATCCACCAACATGGTCTGTCGCCCAAGTTCACAGCAACGCCGGGCGGCAGCACGGCCTGCTGGCCCGCCACCGATGACCAGAACGTCGGCATCCTGTGTGAATTCACCTACGACCAAGGGAACAGCTCCTCATCTCTGGTGCACTGTACTCCAGCAGGCTGGCGCACAACGGCGGGGACGCCCTGGAGGTCGTCCCCGCCGATCATGAACAGGAGTTGGTTGAGAGTCAGCCGACCTTGGGCTGTGCAGCCACATACTTTTCAAGTGTCTGCTTGAGCTCATCCTTCATCTGGCCTTCAGGTGCCAGGGAGACCGCCTTTTCCTGGACCTCGATGGCTCGCTTGAAATCACCCTTGTCGAACCATGCACGGGCCAAGGTGTCGAGAACCGAGGGATCCTGGCCATCAGTGAGGTTGTTGGCACGCTCGGCGGCCTTCAGGGCAAAGTCGAGATCACGATACTTGATCGGTGGATCGGTCAGAATGCTCCAGCTGAGCGAGTTGAGCATCTGAGCGTTGTCCCAGCTGTCGACAAGCAGTTGTTCGCCCGTCTCATAGGCCTTTCGAGCATGGTCATCCGTTGAAAGCATGATCATGAACTTCGAGTACTTCAATTGCATCATGTCGGGCTTCTTGGCAATCGCCGAGTCGAGGAGTTCGATCGCCTTGTCGGGATCGTTCTGGGCCATGGCTTGCTGGAGCTGGTTGCCCAGCTGATCCATGAACTTCGCCTCTTCCTGCTGTTTGCGGAATTCCACAGCGAAGAGATCGACATCCCATGTTCCAGCGGTGTACGACTCGAGAACGGGATCGATACTGCCAGGATGGCCGATCCAGGCGATATGACCTGTCTTGTCGACCAGGTAGGCGCATGGAATGCCGTTCTGGCCGGCGGGTGTCATCCAGTTGCGGGCGATGGAGTTGTTCTTCTCCATGCCGACCGTGTAATCCATCTGATCGCCCTGATCTTCGACGAACTTGGTGACCTTGGCCTGGATGTCATTTCCCTGTTCCCAGATCGCGATACCCATGATCTTGATCTTGTCCTTGTACTGCTTCTGCAGCTTGGTGAGATGGGGAATGCCTTGAATGCAGGGACCGCACCAGGTCGCCCAGCACTCGACCACATAGGAATCGCCTGGCTTGAAGGCGTCGATGCCCTTGCCCTTGATCCAGGTGATCTCGTTGATCGGGGGCGCCTTGTCTCCGATCGTGAGTGTCTTCATGGGCTTGGCCTCTTCGGCCTGTTGGGCAATCACGGGTTCCTGGGCCATCGCACTGCCGGCGATGGCAGCGGCGGCAGCCACGAATAGGGTCATTGTCTTGAGCATGGAATTCTCCTGGATCATGTTTCGGTTGGATGCGAACAGGGGACGATACCCGGCTAGAGCATGAATCGCATCGGATTTTCCAGATCATCAATGACATGACCAATGAAGGGCACTTCACGGCCTCCATCGACGATCCTGTGGTCCATTGAATGGCTCAATGGAAGAATGAGTCTCGGTACGATTTCATCATCCACGACCCAAGGCATCTTGCGAGCACGTCCGACTGCGAGACATGCGACCTGGCCGGGTGTGATGATCGGTGTCGAATAGCGAGTTCGTCCCATCGCTCCAGCATTCGAAATCGTATAGGTACCACCTCTCGTGTCCTCGATTGCGAAGCTCGCATTGCGTGCATTGTCCGTGATGACCTGCAGATGATCAGCAAGTTCACCGACACCCATTCGATCGGCATTGTGAATCACGGGCGCGACGAGCCCTCGTGGGGTATCGACTCCGATCCCGATGTTGACATAGCGATGGAAGATGATGTCACCACTGGATTCGTCAAGGGTCGCATTCAGGATGGGGAACGCCGCAAGTCCACGACAGATGGCTCGGATGACAAACGCCAGAGTCGTGATTCGCCGATCTTCGGCGGAGGGATCATGGAAGCTCTTGCGGAGTGATTCAAGTTCGGTGATGTCGGCATCATTGCAGTCCGTGACATGGGGAATCGTGGTCCAGGATGTACTCATCACCTGGGCGATCGATTTTCTCACCTGGCTCAGGGGGGAGCGGATGATTTCCCCATAGCGGTCGCTGTCGACACGGCCTTCGATGTCGAGTGCCAATGGCGCTGCCGGCGCGGTCCGTGTTGGTGTTGGCGTGACAGGTGTTGCCGGTACGGGTGGGGGTGCTGTGACGACTGGTGCCGGAACAGGATCAACTGGAGCAGCTTGAGCCGGTGCCGGGACAGCCTGGTGCTGCTCGAGATCACGTCGAGTGACCCGCCCGCCTGGTCCGGATCCATTCACATCAGCGAGGTTGATGCCCATCTGCTTGGCCATGCGACGGACGGATGGCGAAGCGGGCTTGCGGCCGGTCCGTGCTGGAGTGGAAGCGGGTGCGGTGGCAGGCCTTGATGCGGCAGCCGTGTCGACAGGTGGTGCTGTCTGTTGCGTGGGCGTGGGGGCCGTACCGCCCTCGGCTTCGAAGGTGAACATGACGTCACCCACATGAACCAGCTGGCGTTCTTCGACATGGACCTTGTGGACTCGTCCGGTGACCGGTGAGGGAATCTCCACGGCCGCCTTGTCCGTCTCGACCTCCATGATGTGCTGGTCTTCCTGGACCGATTCTCCTTCGGAGACCATCAGGCGCATGATCTGGCCTTCGTGAACACCTTCACCGAGATCGGGCAAGCGGAATTCCGTCATGGTGGCCACGGCTACTCCCATGCCAATGTTTCACGGACCGCTTCAACGATGTCGTCGGCATCCGGGAGGAAGTGCTGTTCGGTCTGGAAGTAGGGGAATGGAATGTCGAATCCGGTCAATCGACGAATCGGTGCTTCGAGATACTCGAAGGAATGCTCGTTGATTCTGGCAATGATCTCCGAGGCGATTCCGCAGGTGCGATGGCCCTCGTGAACGATCACGCAACGACCGGTCTTCGCAACCGATTCGCAGAGCGTTCTGGTATCCATCGGTGAGACGGTCAGGAGATCGATCAGTTCGACATCGATTCCATGCTCATCTGCCAGATCCTCGACGGCTTCCATGGATGGCCGCATCATCGCACCGTAGCTCACAAGAGTGAGGTCCTTGCCTTGACGAACGATATCCGCGACACCGATGCTCATCACTTCCCGCTCATCCGGGACGTCTTCGCGGAAAGCACGGTAGACCGCCTTGGGTTCATAGAAGATGACGGGATCCGGATCATCGATTGCGGCTGCAAGAAGCGCTCGTGCGTTTCTCGGTCCGGACGGGATCACGACCTTCAGTCCAGGGGTGTGTGCCCAGTAGGTCTCTCTGGACTCACTGTGATGTTCCACGGCACGAATGCCTCCGCCGAATGGTGTTCGAAGCACCATGCGCATCGGAAAACGGCCCATTGTTCGATTGTGGAGACGAGCCATGTTCTGCTCGATCTGATCGAAGGCCTGCATCGTGAATCCGGAGAACTGGATCTCGACGACTGGCTTCAATCCATAGACGGACATCCCGACTGCTGTTCCGATGATTCCGCATTCTGCCAGCGGGGTATCCATGACCCGGTCACGACCATAGGTTTCGTGGAGACCCTTGGTGACCCTGAACACGCCGCCATTGACGCCGACATCCTGGCCCATGATCAAAACGCTGTCATCAGCTGCCATGGCTTGATCAAGTGCAAGGTTCAGAGCTTCGACCATTGTTCTCTGGGGCATCAGTCCACGCCCTTTCGATCAAGTCTGCGAAGGTACTCGTCACGCTGATCCTCGAGTTCCGGCGGCGTCGTCTTGTACAGGTGATCGAAGACCTCCCGTGGCCTGGCCTTGGCGATCTTCCTGAACTGTTCCCGAGCTTCGAGGACCTCTGCGTCGCATTCCGCTCTGACGGCTTCCGCGCCATCCGAATCCAGAAGCCCGCGAGTGTTCAACAGGCGTTCAAGGCGGACGATGGGACAACGCTCCTGCCATGGTTCGATCTCGGCGTCATCCCGGTAGACCTTGGGATCGTCAGCGGTCGTATGCAGACTCAGACGATAGGTCACGGCTTCGATGAAGGTTGGTCCATCGCCGCGGCGTGCCCGCTCGATGGCTTCCCGCATCGCTGAGATCATCGCCAGAATGTCGTTGCCATCCACTCGGAGCGATGGGACACCGAAGCCGATGCCGCGTCCGGCCAGATGGTTGGTTGCGTATTGCAGATGAGTGGGTGTCGAGATGGCCCATCCGTTGTTCTCACAGACGAAGACAACCGGTGCCTTGTCGACCATCGCGAAATTCAAGGCTTCGCTGACAGCACCCTGCGACATGGCGCCATCTCCGAAATTCACGACCATGCAATCCCGGTTCTGTCGTCTGCGCATCCCCATGGCGATGCCGACTGCAGGAAGAACATGGGAGCCGATCACGATCGAGAAGGGCATGTCGTTGACATCTTCAGGAGGTGGGAAGCCCTCGTGGTATCCCGCCCAGAGCAGGAAGAGTCGTTCCATTGGCCAGCCGCGGTGGATCTGGGCACCGAACGATCGGTAGCTGGGACTGAACCAGTCCTGCCGGGTCAGCTCCCAGACCTGGCCGATCATGCAGGCTTCCTGGCCAAGATTGGGCGCGAACGTTCCCATTTCGCCTTGTCGTTGCATGGTCAGCATTCGTGAATCGAAAGCGCGTGAGAGGACCATGGCGCGATGGACGGCCAGGAGCGATTCATCACTGAGACCGGGATCACGTGATGGATTGAGCGTGCCCTGCTCGTCGAGGACCTGGAGAACCTCGATGCTGCCGAGATCGATTGGGTTCGTATCCATGCAATCCTGCGAGTTGGTCTTCATTCCAGACTGGTTTTCAGCCGCGAGATCACGCGGGCCGGCCGTCATGCTCATAGGCGAAAGATTGTAGCAGGGGCATGGCGAGGGGCTTTCCGCTGGCGACATCCTTCTCAGCAGCCGATCTGGCGTCTTCCGTGGGTACCAGGGGGATTGGGCTCTTGATTGGGAGGTTCCTCACGATCCCCCATGCCAGCAGCAGAATGGCGGCAGCCAGGGTCACTCGGATCATCCATCGTCCCGCGGGTCTGATGACGCCTGATATGGCCAGTCTGGTTTCGGACAGGATCAGGAACAGGATCAGTGGAATCCCGATGATCAGGAGCATGGGATTCAGATTCCATGCGGCTTCCAGGCGACCATTCGTCACGTGGTGGATGGCCCGGCCGGTTCCGCAGCCCGGGCAATACAGTCCTGTCGAGGCGTTCAACGGACAGATCGGGGCGTAGGCCACCGTGTCAGGATGGCGGATGCCAAGCACGATGAAGATCGTGATGATGCCCGCGACATAGCCGATCGCCAGCAGTCTTCGGCGGGGGGATGCTGACGTCAGAGGCATGTGGTCAAGGACCGTTTCCTGCGACTGCGGCGAGTCCGGCAAAGATGTACACACCGAAGCCGAGCAGATTGAAGACCAGTCCGATGATGAATCCCCACATCATCCAGTTCCTTGCAGAAGCCGCGGCAGTCTGTGCTCCTGCAAGATCGTTCTGGGCGACCTTCGTCGGAACCTGGGAAGCAAAGACGATCGAAACGATTCCGAATGGAAGACAGCAGAAGAGCGTGACCAGGATCGGCCCAACCAGGTTGACGGCTGGCACATCCTTGATCGTCTCGTTGTGAAGTGGGGGCGGTGAAGAGGAGGCGGCATCCTGGACACCCGAGAGTTCGGACATGGAGGAGGCGATGACCCACTCCTGGCTTCCAGGTCTGCAGACCTGATCGGATGGCAGGACCTGTCCGGACTGGTAGTACTCGACCAGCTGCTCTTGGGTGTACGGGCCATAGCGTTCACCGTTTCGTGCTACCCAGAACTCGCTCATGGTGGATCCCCTCTCTGAAAGCCGGATTGTCCGGCAGGCCTCCAGTGTATCGGGGAGATCCATCCTCAGACGACCGCCCGGACATCGGGGCTCTACTGGTCGTCTGCTGTTGGTTTCATGTGTTCAAATTGATTTCTGCAGTCTTCGCAGAAGTAGATCGAACGACATCGGGTCGGGCCGAATGTGCTGTCGAGACGGGTGTTACGGGATTCGCAATAGGGGCATGGGATGATGGATGTTCCCAGTTGAACCAGATTCGAAACATTGGTGTGGCAGCTCGTCGTGGTGATTCCATGCGCTTCGAGCCTGGATCGTCCTGCATCGGAAATGCGATCCGGAGACCAGGGTGGATCGAATGACCATTTGACAACGCATTCATCGACTCCATCGAGTTCCTGAATTCGTCTCACCACATCCCGTTCGATGACATCCAGTGCGGGACATCCGGTCCAGGTCGGGAGCAGCTCGATCTGGGTGCGGCATGCCACGACCTCAACCGTCTTCACGAGGCCGAGGTCGACGATACTGACCGGAAGTTCGGGGTCGGGAATGTCATACAGAACATCGAGTATGTCCTGTTTGCTTACCACGTTGCTCCTGGCGAGAGTCGCCGGACCTCCGTCATTTCGTCGAGCTGTTCGTGGAAATGGGAGGCATGTTGGCCTCGACGACCACCGGTCACGCCTCGCTCGGGCAAGGTGAACTGTGCCGTGAGCCCAGCGGAAGCCAGGGTCTGTTGAATGGAATCCAGCCACTGGTTGAACATCTCGTCCCGACCACAGGCAACGTCGGGCTGCTCGGCCACTCGGTGGCCCGGAACCTCGAAGAGCATGCCTGCCAGTTCCGAAGTCCGATTCAGGGCGGACTGCAGCCGTGCATTTGATTCTTCGTTGCCACGGCCAAGTCGCTGGATCCAGGCGTCGAGATGCTTGATCTGGAGCGCCTGTTCCGGCTTGATGCGATTGCATCTCGCTGCCAGATCCTTGTCGTCAACAGTGGACAGTCGATCGATGCCCAGTGATGTGAAGACGGCGATCAACCATCGCTTGACCAGTGCATCGGCCCAGTCGAAATCGTCGGGGTGGGTGACGAGGTCACAGCACAGGTAGTCGGATGGCTCGCGTTCAAAGGCGATCACATCGGGGTCCAGTCCATACCGTTCGCCCAGATACTGATAGAGCATGAGCGCGTGGCTGAGATCGTCCTGAGCCATTGCGGATGCGGCGATGTCCTCTTCGAGGATCGGTCCGAGTCCAGTCCAGTCGCTCTGGACATGGCCAAGCAGAAGCTTGTCATCGGCATGAGCAAGGATCAGCGTCGCCAGCGGATTGGTCAGCATCTCTTCCATCATGGAAATCCACTTCAAAGCTCAGAAGTGCTTGTGGATGTCCTCCTTGCGGTACTCCTCGTACTCCTTGGAGTCCCGGATCCGGGTCCACTTCGATCGGACCCCCTTGCTGTACCCCTTGGCGAACTTGTAGTCCATGTCATGAAGACGCCAGACCAGTTCTGACTTCGAGGACATCATGTAGATCTTGTCGGAAGGTACGACACGGATCTGGTGGATCTTTCCGTTGGCGAACTCGGCAGTTGCACGGTCGATCGCTGTTTCCGCATCAGGTGCATTGACCGTTCCAGCTTGCTGCAGATTGCCTCCACGACGTGGGAGTGTGAAGACCGTCCAGCTCGAACCATCGGATCCACTCGCATCGCTTGGAAGGAGTGGCGTCTTTCCGCAGGGACCATCGGTCAGATAGTCGGCATGATGAGCGATCAACGCGACACAGGCCTCATCGAGACCATAGTGCTCACCGGCAAACTGCATGGCGAGTTCAAGATCCGGTGCATTCAGCGAGCCGGCCCACTTGAAGGGACTGTCAGCCTTCTTCTGCGTGTAGACCACCCAGTGCTGAGTGTCCGGTGTCGGTGCCGTGAGGTCACCTTGATGATCGAATTGGCGTTCCCGGATCTTGGACATGGGTCACTAGGCGGCTGGAGGCAGCGAGGTGGTACCGGTGCCGATGGCACGCCGCACCCAGGCACCCTGTTCGTAGGAGAATCGTCTCAGTGACAGACGATGTGCATTGCACGGACCATTCCCACGGATGACACGCCAGAACTCGTCCCAGTCGGGCTCGGTGAAGGACCAGTTTCCTGTGTCCTCGTTCTGGACAAGGCCTTCGTCGGGTGTGGCTGATGTCACGAGTCCCTGTTCATCCTTGGTGACGATGTTGATGACGAGACCAAGGTCCAGGGCAGCTGGTGCGAAGCGGTTGACGAAACGCTGTCGGAGAGAATCGTTTCGCTCGACTTTCATTCGCCACTTCATGGCGGGTCTCTGTTCGGCGTCCGGCTTGTCGGCGGGACCGAAGAACATGAGTGAGATCGGCCACCACCGGTCGAAGGCGCCCTGGGTCATCTCCTTCTGGGCCTTGGTGCCACTCATGAGTGTCAGGACCATGTCCTCACCACTCTTGAAGTGAAAAGCCTCTTCCATGTTGATGCGGTTCATCGTGCGGACATAGGGTCCGTAGGCGCCGTCAGCCAGAGTCTTCTGGTTCATGATGGCGGCCCCGTCGATCAGCCACTGGATCATGGCGATGTCCGCCCAGGTCGGAGCCGGGTAGTTGAAGCAGTTGTGGTACTTCGTCTTTCCCATGACGAGATCTCGAAGCATGTCGTCACGACTCTTGCCGAGTTCCTGTGAGACGCGGTAGAGCATCTGCCCGTGGCCGACTTCATCCTGAACCTTGGCGGTCAGGGCCAGCTTGCGTCGCATGCTGGGGGCCCGGGTGATCCACTCTCCTTCAGGGAGGGCGCCGATGATCTCGCTGTTGGCATGATGTTCAGCCATGCCGAGCATGCCCATTCGATAGGCGTCGGGCATCCAGTCGCCCGGTTCGATCAGCCCGCCATCGGCGATGTGCTGTTCGAACTCGGCGAGTTTCTCTGGGTCTTCATGCCCCGTCTGTTCAAGGGGCTTGACAGGATTTGCAGCACCACTCATGTCGTTCCTTCCAGATCGATCAGACCTCTGGGTGTTCCAATACCGTTGCCAGCCCCTGCCCGACACCCACACATAGTGTAGCTACGCCCCTGGCCACATTTCGACGATTCATTTCATGAATCAGCGTAGTTGCCAGGCGGGCGCCGGAGGCACCGAGCGGGTGGCCGATGGCGATTGCGCCGCCATTGACATTGACACGTTCCAGATCGAGATCCAGTTCGCGCACACAGGCGATGGATTGGGCGGCAAAGGCCTCATTGAGCTCGAAAAGGTCGATATCACTGGTCTTGAGGCCGGCTCGGTCCAGCGCTTTTCGTGTGGCTGGGACCGGTCCAAGCCCCATCGTGGCAGGTTCGACTCCTGCGGAGGCCGATGGCCCGACAATCGCCAGCGGTGTCAAGCCCTCGCTGCGAGCTCGATCGAGTTCCATGAGGACCAGAGCGGACGCGCCATCATTGACACCGGAACTGTTGCCTGCGGTGACGGTGGCAGCCTCATCCTTTGCAAATGCCGGTCTCAGTTTTGCGAGCTTCTCGATCGTGGTGTCCGGACGTGGATGTTCATCGGTGGTCACCAAGAGCGGATCGCCTCGCCGCTGGGGAACCTCGACCGACATCAGTTCCTCTTTGAACTGACCCATTTCATGGGCCAGTGCCCATCTCTGCTGGCTGAGGACTGCAAAGCGATCCTGTTCTTCCCGGTTGATGTTGAACTGTCGCGCAACGTTCTCGGCGGTCTCTCCCATTCCATAGGGATGATGAAGTGCGGACAGTGCCGGATTGGTGAATCGCCATCCGATCGTGGTGTCATGCATCTCGGGTGTCCGAGCAAATGCTGCCGTGCTCTTGGCCATGACGAAGGGTGCACGGCTCATGCTTTCGACGCCACCGGCGACCATCACGTCACCATGGTCTGCTTCGATCATGCGTGCAGCAATGTTGATGGCCTCCAGGCCCGAAGCGCACAGCCTGTTGACGGTCGCGCCCGGAACGGAGGTGGGGAGGCCTGCCAGCAAGGCGGCCATTCGAGCCACATTCCGGTTGTCCTCGCCCGCCTGGTTGGCGGCACCCATGTAGACCTCATCGATGATGGCCGGATCAATGCCCGCCCGGCCGACCGCTTCACGGATCGCCAGAGCAGCCAGATCATCGGGGCGAATGGAGGACAGTCCACCTCCATAGCGCCCAAAGGGGGTTCGAACAGCGGAAATGATTGCAGCGCGTCTTGCCATGATGGCTGGATTCTACGAGATGACCTCGATTGAGGCGAAGATGACCGTGTGGCTGTTAGGCTGCAGGGTGTCGTGACAGGTATGGAGATGACGGGGTGCTCTCGAGAGCGGAACAGATTCAGTCGATCTACCAGCAGGCCATCCAACTGGATGGAACTGAACAGTCACGATATGTCCTTGAAGCCTGCGGAGATGATCAGTCGCTGTTGATGGAAGTCCGCCGGCTTCTTGCCAACGACCTCGCCGATCAGACTGTGATCGATGCCGAAGAACAGGTCTCCGTCGCATTGCCTCAGCAGATCGGTCGATATCGGGTTCGTCGACTGCTGGGCACCGGTGGCATGGGTGCCGTGTATGAGGCGATGCAGGACAAGCCGCGTCGCAAGGTCGCCGTCAAGGTGATGCGGAACGGATTGTCTTCTCGCAAGGCCTCACGGCGATTCGAGTACGAATCCCAGATTCTCGGCCGTCTCTCTCACACCGGTATCGCCCAGGTGTTCGAGGCGGGAACCTATGACGACGGCACAGGTGGTGTTCCCTACTTTGCGATGGAGTACATCGCCGGTGCCAAGACGATTCAGGAATATGCCCTTGAACGTCCATTGGATCGCCGCCAGATTCTGGAGTTGTTCATCCTGGTCTGTGATGCCGTTCATCATGGTCACACGAAAGGGGTGATTCATCGAGATCTGAAGCCAGGCAACATCCTGGTGGATCGTGACGGTAATCCGAGAATCATCGACTTCGGTGTGGCTCGCGCCACCGATTCCGACATGGCCGTCACGACGCTTCAGACGGATGTCGGTCAGTTGATCGGCACCATCCAGTACATGTCGCCGGAACAATGTGAAGCTGATCCGGACATTCTGGATACACGCAGTGATGTCTATGCGCTCGGTGTCATCCTCTTCGAGCTGCTCAGTGGGAAGTTGCCCTACGAACTCAAGACGGTTCCGGTCTTTGAAGCGGCGAGCATCATTCGGGAAAAGAGCGCCAAGCGTCTGAGCACGCTTGATCGTGGACTTCGTGGAGACCTCGAGACCATCGTTGCCAAGGCGATCGAGAAAGATCGCGATCGTCGATACCAGTCCGCGCTGGAGCTGAAGCAGGATATCGAACGGTATCTGCGTGGAGATGCCATCGAGGCAAGACCGCCGAGCATCGCCTATCAGCTGCGACTGCTGACGCGTCGAAACAAGGCCATCGTGACGACGGTGGTTTCCATCCTGATCGTCATGATCGCCGCCACGATCTGGAGCCTGCTTGAACGGAGCCGGGCACTTCATGCCAAGTCCCAGACCGCGGCTGCCCTGGTCGAGGCCGAGGCGTCGCGCAAGGCGGCCGAACTGGAGGCCCTGCGATCAGAGAAAGTGGCGGGCTTCCTCAAACATCTCGTTTCGATGGCCAGTCCAAAGGTCGCTCAGGGTGAGCTGCTCACCATGAATCAGATTCTTGACCGCACCAGTGCGGACGTTGATGAACAGTTTGCTGATCTGCCGCTCGTGAAGGCGCAGATCAGGAACATGCTTGGATCGCTCTACTTCAATCAGGGCAGAATTCCCGAAGCTGAACGGAATCTCAGGGATGCCATCACGTTGATGGAAGCGCATGAATTGGATGACATCGAGAAGATTCTCGAAACAAGACTGCTTCTGGTCGATCTTCTGATCCTGTCGGAGCGTCTGGACAATGTAGACAACTTGTCCGAATCGCTGCTCTCCGAATGTCGCACACGTCTTGATGAAGATTCACTGGTGACCTTGCATGCGGTCCAAACGCGCATGGCCTATTGCTTCAAGATGGCCCAGTACGAGGATGCTCAGATTCTCATCGACGAGCTGTCCGAAGGGTATGCACGCCTCCTCGGGCCCGACAGTGAAGAGGCCTTGACGATCCGGGGCTATGAATTGGGCATGCAGGTGATGCATGCCGTGATGTCCAGCTCCTCGGAAACCAAGGCCGAGTTGATGGAACAGTGCAAGGCTGATTACGAGGTGTTGAAGAACACGTGCGAACGCAGGCTGGGTGCACGTCATCCCGTAACCCTCGAGGCTATCCTCAGCAGTGGTATTGTCGAGTATCTGGCTCAGGACATCGTTGCAGCTCAGGAGACGCTGTCGGGTGCCGTGAAGGATGCGAAGCTGGTGCTTGGTGAGAATCATCCCAAGACCCTGGAGGCCCAGACGTACATCGGTCAGATCCTGCTCATGCTCGGGAACATCGACGACGCCAAGATCAATCTCGAGGAAGCCCTTGAGGGGTTCGAGCGGACGACCGGCCTGGAGACGCCCACGGCTCAGACGACAGCCGGAGCTTTGGCGAACATCTATCTGTCAGAGGAAAACTACGAGGAGTCCATCCGGATTGCAAAGGGTGTGACGCAGGCACTGGATCGACAGCTTGGTCCAAGTCATCCTTCCACGGTTCAGGCTCGAGCGGTGTATGCGGCGGCATTGTGCATGGGGGGTCGACTGGACGAAGATCGAGCAACGGTCAGGCAATCCATCCAGGATCTGTCCTCGATGTTCGACAGCCTGGATTCCCGCGTAATCAATCAGCGGCTGACGCAGGCTGTTGGTTTTCTCATGCTGGAGGAAGACGAGGACATCGAAGAAGGTGTGAGATTGCTGAATGGCATTCTCGAGGAACAGTTGGCAGTCAATGGGCCGGATGACGAGACCGCTGTGAATATCCTGCTGTATGCGATGAGACATGCTGGCAAGACCTCTCAAATCAACCCGTTCCTCGAATGGCTTCGCATGCTGCATGATCGTGTCAGGAAGAATCACGGTCCCGAAGACAAATGGCTTCTGAGTTGTGCCAAGTCAGCCTGCTTCATCGTCTGGGAAACCGAGGGTGAGCATGACGAGGTCGTTGATCCGATCATCGAGGATCTCACTTCCAGGGTGAGGGCCCTTGAATTGGAGGATCCAAAGGTTGAACTGAACCTGAATTTTGCTCGTGTGATCCTGCTTTCGCGATCTGGAGCATCTGAGAAGGCCCGCGTACTGGCAGAGAGCACGCTGCAACGTGGCCAAGGCCACCTTCCGGAAGACGATCGACTGATGCGATCGTTGCAGGAGTGGATTTCAGACAATCCTTGAATCGTCTGGTGCTACCATGTGCGATCACCAGATAAGGGAGTTCCCATCATGTTCGTCCGTACTGCTTCCGTATGCCTGCTCGTCATTGGCCTGTGCACGGCCCTGGCCATGGCTTCAGTCAACAGCAAGTGTCCGATGACCGGCAATGACGTGAAGCCGGGCATCACCATGCAGATGCATGGCCAGCCCATCGGGTTCTGCTGCAAAGGTTGTCTGGCACGCTTCCAGAAGCTGAGTCATTCCGATCAGCATGTCAAGCTCGACGAGCTGGCCCGGAAGATGGCGGAAGAACGCAAGGCTGCTGAAGACCAGAAGTCCAAGGGGGAAGCGGCGTCATTCAAGGAAGAGTTGATCCTGAGCCGTGCGTACATCCTGCCTACCTGTCCTGTCACAGACAAGCCCTTGACGGGTGACAAGGTCGTGACGCAGGTCATCGATGATCGGGAAATCTCGTTCTGCTGCCCCTCCTGCATCCAGAAGTTCCAGGCGGATCTCCCGAAGTACAACACCAAGATCAATGATGCAATCATCAAGCAGCAGCTCCCGGCGTATCCGTTGAAGAACTGCCTGGCCAGTGGGCGACCCATCGATGTGAAGAGTACGCCGACCAACATGGTCTACGGCAATCAGCTCATGCGTTTCTGCTGTGGAGGCTGTGCCGCCTATGTTCAACGTGATCCCGCCTTGCTGATGAAAGCCATGACGAAGCTGGATGCCGGTTATACGGCCAAGCAGATGCCGGGCTACAAGCTGGATACCTGCGTTGTCAGTGGTGAACCATTGGAAGACAAGACCGTCAATCTCGTGATCGGTGGTCAGCTTGTCCGACTCTGCTGCACAGGCTGTGAAAAGAAGTTCAACAGCAGTCCGCGGGCCTACCTTGCCAAGCTCAAGCCCTCGGGGCAGACCGCCAAGGTCGAGGACTGATTCCGCGATCTCAATTCGCAGATTGACGGTCCGTTCCGTTCAACTGTTGGAGCAACAGTGATCTGATGGCGCGTGATTCTTCACGGGATCGGATCCGATCCTCCTGTGAGACCAGTTCTCCGGCGGGCTGATTCGATCCATTGCCGCGATTCGTCATCCAGTCCCTGATCATCGGCGAGACGGATTCGAGCGCCATTGCCTGCTGCTGCCGTCTTGCTGCCGCCTGGGACCGTGTCAGGGTGTTCCAGATCTTGAGGCGTCCATTGCCGTCGATTGAAATCAGTCGATTGCCGTCCGGAGAGAAGGCAAGCTGGGTGACTTCGACATCGTGGTCACGCAATGTGAAGATGAAATCACCCGTTCGAGTGTCGTGAAGCAGAATGTTTCTGCCATCGACCGATGCGATGCGATCAACGGATGGATCGATGTCCCAGGTGTCCAGATCCGCCACATTGCCGGCGAGGTTGGCGCCCTGTTTCCAGGTCATTGTTGCCCATGTTCTCAGGGAATCATCTTCGCCCGTTGCGACGAGGACATCTCCCTCCGGCGACCAGTGCAGGGATCTGATGGCGGACAATCCCGTCGGCAGGGAGACGAGTTGATCTCCAGTCGTCATGGCTCTGATTCGAATGGAACCATCCTGGAGTCCGGTTGCGATCCTGGTCTCGTCCGGAGAAATCGCCATGGCAAGAACCGGCGACTGATTGATGATCAGATTGCGGTCATCTTCACGACCGCTCTGACTGTCCCAGAAACGGACGGTGCCATCATTTGACGAAGAGATGAGTCGGGCGCCATCCTGGCTGAAGATCAGTTCACTGATCGGTTGGTCATGGCCAGTCAGTGTTCCAACCAGCTTCTCGTCGATGACGTTCCACAAGCGGATATCACCGGTGCCGTCAGCCGTGGCGAGTCTCGTCCCCGTGGTATTCATGGCGATCGAGCTCACGGCTTCATTGTGGCCCTGAAGGGTGGCTCGCGTCCGTCCCGTCATGGCGTCAATCAGCCTGATGTTGTTCTTGTTGTCGGGCAACACCAGCAGTCCAGTCGTGGAATCGAGAAGAATGGGTGTGTTGTTCCACCAGGCATGCTCTTCCGAGAAGAGAACATTGCCATCATGAAGATTCCAAAGTCGAATCGTGTTGTCTCTCGATGTCGAAACAAGACGACTCCCGTCTGAAAGATGTGTCAGCGAGATGATTTCACCGTCATGACCCTGCAGTTCAGCCAGCACCAGGCCACTGTCGAGATCCAGTATCTGGATGTCACCATCCCGTGTGCCGTTGACAAGCCACGGCATTCCGGGTGTGAATGCAATCGAGGTCGCGACGTTGTCCTCGAGATCGACCTGTTCGATTCGAGGAAGATCGCTGGCCGACCACAGTCTTGGCCCATCCCTTGAAACGGCCAGTATTCGAGTGTCATCATCAGCGAACGCAACATTCGTGATCGCCGAGTTGTGATGACCGATGCTGTAGCTGGCGGGGTTGGCTTCGGCAAGATCCCAGATCGTCAGGTTGCCCGTCGAATCTGCTGTGGCCAGCTTGGACCCATCACTGGAGAACGCCGTTGCTGTGGGGGAGTCCACCTCGAGAACCTTGTCAGCACTGTTCTCGTCAAGAAAGGTGATGTTCAGTTCTCTGGCATCGTTGGATGTGGCCAGGATGGACCAGTCATCGGTCATTGACCAGGCGCCGTCCAATGCGGCGAGCACGTCACCTTCCTGAAGATCGAGAATGGTGTTGGAATTGGTCTTGTTCATCACCAAGAGCGCATTGCCATCCGGACTGAATGTCATGGAGTGAATGGCATTGACACCACTTCTGATCTTCTGGATCTGTCGCCCTGTGAGCAGATCCCAGATATAGACATCACCACCAATCGTTGCCGTGGCAAGACGAATTCCACTTGAGTCGAATTCCGCTGCTGTGACGGCCAGTGGATGATTCAAGGGTTCGATCTGTGATTTGGACCCATCGACATTGAGAAGATGGACCTGCTCGCGATCGATGGCGGCAAGACGGAGCCCGGTCATGTCGAGCGTGGTCTTGTTCGAACCATCCGGAAGCTCGACTTCCGCAATCGTACGGGCGGTGCTGCTGTCAATGATTCTCAATCTGGAATCCGGAATGCCATACGCCAGTCGCCTGCCATCACCGCTGAAGACCCATTCAGGTGAACCCGAGGGAACGATCGGCAGAGTCGTGATCACGCGAGCCTGTCGTGTGTCCACCAGGGGCCGTTCGCCAGCGGGATCTCCCAGAAGGGCGGTCTTGCCATCCGGGGAAAACAGTACGGCCTCGGGATCCTGATTCGGTGTCGACAATCTGACCATCGGATCGGGTTGGAAGTTGTCATGGTTCGCTGCGGAATTCCAGGTGGAGAACGCGACAGGCGACATGGTGAAGACGAGATCCGATTCGGGACTGACGACGGCACGAACCAGACGATCATCCGGTGTGATGAGATTCGCCAGACTGCCCTCGGCCTGTGCCCAGAGATATTGCCATTCGAAGGGGCGACCATTGGCATTGCCCTCAGCGGCCATTCGCAGGCGGTATCTCGCATCAAGGCCTTCGCCTGCATCCATGGCATCTCTGGCATTGTGCAGGTTGGAGGTATAGGTCGCCTGTTGCAGATAGAGGAGATCACGCTCCATCTTCTCGGCTCGTGCTCTTGATTCTGATTCGGCGACTTCGGCTCGTCGCAGCGCTTCCATGTAGGTGATCTGGGCTTCCTGAAGTTCCTGATTGACCTGTTCCCGTTGAGCCTGCTGTTCGGTCAGATCACGCTGGGCGCTTCT
>MDSW01155661.1_pt1 | contig 19062 bp, 18 predicted proteins | sample 811171 | NCBI WGS metagenome assembly MDSW01 (sample SAMN05326641, study PRJNA326480) | marine metagenome | isolation source: seawater | place: Atlantic Ocean: North West | collected 2012 | reverse complement strand
TATAATATTTTTAAATCATATAATAATAAAGGTTTTTTTCCGATCACAGATAAAAGAATGACAAGATTTAATATAACATTAAATGAAGCAACTAGCATGGTTTTAAAAGTTCTAAAGAAAGCTGAAGGTGGAGAAATATTTGTTCCTAAATTAAAGAGTTTTAAAATAACAGATTTGGCAAAAGCAATTAATCCAAAACATAGATTAAAAGTCACTGGAATAAGACCAGGAGAAAAAATTCATGAGCAAATGATATCATCAAGTGATAGCTTCAGCACAGTTGAATTAGATAACTTTTTTGCAATTCTTCCACAAGGTAATTCTAAGTTAATAAACAATTTCAAAAAAAAAAATAAATCAAAAAATGTAACCACAGGTTTTGAATATTCTAGTGATAAAAATGGAGATTTTCTCTCTTTAATCGAGTTAAAAAAAATTATAAAAGAACACGAAAAAAAAACTATCTAAATATAATTATGATAAAAGTTTGTGTTATAGGTTTAGGCTACGTAGGCCTACCTATATTATTAAGATTATCTACAAAGTACAATTGTATTGGTTTTGATAATAATACAAAAAGAATAAAAGATTTAAAAAAAGGAAAAGATATTTTTAATGAATTTCAAAAAAAAGATTTAAAGAAAAAATCTGTTAAATTCTCAAATTTAATTGAGGATGTAATGAATTCTAACATCTATATTGTAACTGTCCCAACACCTATTTATCAAAATAAAAAACCAGACTTATCACATTTAAAAGATGTTTGTTTAAATCTTTCTAAAATAATTAAAAAAGATGATATTATAATATTTGAGTCTACAGTTTATCCAGGGTTAACAAATGATTATTGCATACCTATTCTTGAAAAATCAAATAAGCTCAAAGAAGGGGAAGATTTTTTTGTTGGATATAGTCCTGAAAGAGTGAATCCAGGTGATAAAAATCATGATTTAAAAAAAATTAATAAAATTCTAGCATACCCTTACAAATTTAAAAAAAAAGATATTGTCTCGATATATACTTTAATTTCTAAAAAATTAGTCTTTTCAAAAAATATAAAAGAAGCCGAGACAGCAAAAGTAATTGAAAATATTCAAAGAGATGTAAATATTGGGCTCATTAATGAGATATATTTGGTATGCAAAAAAATGAAAATAAATTTTAATGAGGTTATGAATTTAGCTAGTTCAAAATGGAATTTTTTAAAATTTGACCCAGGACTTGTAGGAGGCCACTGTCTTCCAGTAGATCCATATTATTTTTCTTATATAAGTAAAAAAAATAAAATTAATACACGTATAACATTAGCAGGAAGGTTTATAAACGACTCAATGGCAAAAATAATCAGAAATCAAATAAAAAAAGAGATAAATAAAATTAATCCAAAAAATAAAAAAAAAATTTTAATATGTGGAATTACTTACAAAAAAAATGTTGCTGACCTCAGAAATTCTCTGCCATTAAAAATTTTTAAGCAACTAAATAAAAATAATAGCAACATCAAAGGGTTTGATCCTCTTATAGATAAAGAGCATGCAAAAAAAAATAAATTAATTTACGATATAAAAAGTTTTTTTAATTTTGATATTTATGTTGTTTTAACCAAACATAGAGTATTGTTAAATTTATTAAAAAAATTAAAAAAAAATAAAATAATAATTTCTCCAATATAATTTTGAATGAAAATTATATATATAGCCGAAACATCAATTACTAACAAAAGTGCATATACTCATCATGTAATGAAAATGTGTGATGCGTTTTCTCAATTAAATCATGATTTAATTTTGTTAATTCCAAATTTTGAAAAGAAGATACACTTTAATAAGATTAGAAAAAATTTTTTATTAAATGGTAGAAAAGGTTTTAAAATAAAAACAATACAAAATAGAAAACTTACAAATTTTGTTTTAAGAGCGATATTTGCTTTTAAAGTATCTAAATTTATAAAAAAAAACAAACCAAATATTATTTTAACAAGAAGTTTTATTTCAAGTATTTTTCTTACATTGTTTAAAATAAATCACATATTAGAAATTCACTCTGAACTTCAATCAATTACCAAATTTTTAATGATAAATTTAAATTATATAAATTCAAAATACATTTTAAAAAAAATTTTAATTTCTAAAGCTCTTAATAAAATCTATAAATTTAAAGCAAAAGACATTCTTATTTTACACGATGGAGTTGATATAAAAAATTTTAAATATTCTAAAGAAACAAAAGAAATTAAGACTGTTACCTATGTTGGAAGTTTTTATAAAGGAAGAGGAATAGATATTATTCTAGAATTAGCTAAAAAATTCAAAAAAATTAAATTTAATCTTTATGGTGAAAAAAATAAATTTACCAAGGTCAAATTAAAGAATGTAAAATTTTTAGGTTATATTAATTATAATGAAGTTCCTAAGGTACTTTCAGACTCAGATGTATTACTCATGCCATACTCAAAAAAAGTTTATGTGAGAGCAGATAATATAAATACAGCAAATTATTGTTCTCCATTAAAAATGTTTGATTATTTAGCGGCTGGTAAAATTATAATGTCATCTAAGTTAGATGGTATATGTGAGGTATTAAAACATAAAAATAACTCAATTATTGTCAATAAATATGATCCAAAAAGTTGGATAAAATATATGGAAGATATAATAAAAAAAAAATATAATTTAAGCAGCATTAGAAAAAATTCACTAAAAACAGCTACGAAATTTACTTGGTACTCTAGAGCAGAAATAATAACAAAATCATATATCAAGCTTTCAAAAAATGATTAATTATAATACAACTTTTTAAATGAAAATTTTAATTACAGGTTCAGCAGGATTTATTGGTTATCATTTAGCAGAAAAATTATTGAAGAATAAAAAAAATAAAATCGTAGGTATAGATAACTTAAACAATTATTATGACGTTAAAATAAAAAAAAAAAGAAATAATATTTTAAAAAAAAATAAAAATTTTATCTTTAATAAATTAGATATAGTTGAGAGTCATAAAATAGAAAAATTATTTAAAAAATATAAGTTTGATTTTGTTTTTCATCTAGCCGCACAAGCAGGAGTAAGATACTCAATTGATTTTCCAAGAAAATATATAGATAGCAATGTTGTTGGATTTTTTAACATAATAGAAAACTCAAAAAAATATCAAGTAAAAAGATTATTTTACGCATCATCAAGCTCAGTTTATGGTGAAAATAAAAATTTTCCTTTAAAGGAAAATGAAAAAATATATCCAAAAAATATTTATGGACTTTCGAAGAAAGTAAACGAGGAAATTAGCTACATTTTTAATAAATTTTATAATTTAAAATTAACTGGCTTAAGGTTTTTTACCGTTTACGGTGAATGGGGCAGGCCAGATATGATGATTGTAAAGTTTATTAGTTCTTTTTTTAATAAGAGTACTTTTAAGTTATATAATTTTGGAAATCACACAAGAGATTTTACTTACGTTGGTGATGTAGTTGAAATATTAAGCCAATTATTAAAAAAAAATCGTTATCTAAGTTCAAATGATATCTTAAATATTTGTTCAAATAAACCTATCAATTTAAATAAAATTATATTGCATTTAAAAAGTCAAAATATTAATCCAAAAATTAAAAAAATATCTCTTCAAAAGGCAGATATATTAAAAACGCATGGAGATAATTCAAAAATTATAAAAATAACAAAATTCAAAAATTTCAGTAATTGGAAAGAAAGTTTAAATAAAGTCGTAAATTGGTATCAAAATGAAATGATATAAAAATGCGCATTTCGTATTTATTTAACTCATCATTACCATCTTCTAATCCAGGCAGCATTCAAGTTGCCAATATGTGTTCTGCAATGACTGAACTTTCACATGATGTTAATATAATTGTGCCTAAAACAGGATTGGATATTTCAATTTCAAAATTTTATGGATTAAAAAAAACTCCTAAAATTAAACAAATTAATTTTTTTAAAAAATTTCCTTTAGGTATAAATTATTATTTGTTTTCAATAATATCAATTATTTACGCAATTTTTATTAAAACTGATTTATACATCACAAGAAATTATTTTACATTATATCTATTAACCTTACTAAGAAAAAAAACAATCATTGAAATTCATGATGACCTATCATCAGAAGGCAGAATTATTCAATTTATTTTTAAAAATTTTGATATTTTTAATAATAGAAACATTATAAAAATTGTTGCTATTTCAAAAGGAGTTGAAAATTTTTTAATTAATGAATTAAATGTTAATCCAAATAAAATTCAAATATTATCAAGTGTATCGGGTCTTAAGTTTAAATTTAAAAAGTTGGTTAAAAAAAAGTGCTATAATGTAGGATATTTTGGCAGTTTAGAAAAAAGCAAAGGATCTCAATTTTTAGTAGAGTTATCAAAACTAGATAAAAATAACAATTATTTCATCTATGGCGGGAATAAACAAGATGCAAAAAAATTATATAATAAATATAAATCTTCAAATCTAAAAATTCATCAAACCGTAGAATATAGTAAATTAAGTAAATATATATCTGAAATGGACGTATTGGTTATTCCCTCAAATAAATTTATTATAAAATCATTGGGTGGTGTCGGAAATATATCTAAATATACGTCTCCCATGAAACTATTTGATTATCTGGCATCAGGTAAAATAATTATTACAAGTGACCTAAAAGTTTATAAAGAAATATTAACAGATAATAAAAATTGTATTATGATCAAAAACCTAAATAAAATTAATTGGTTAAATACAATAAATCAAATAAAATTTAATATAGAGAAAATAAACAAAATAAAATTAAATGCATTTAATTTATCAAAAAAATATAGTTACAAAAAAAGAGCACAAAAATTCTTAAAACTATAAAATTTTATTAATTTTTTATTACATTATAAATTGTATCAAAATATTTTTCCAAATTACTTTTGATGTTAAATCTATTAATCCTACTATATCCATACATGACTTTATTTTGAGTAATTTTTTTATTTTTATTAAAAAATAATATTTTACGCGATAAATCTAAATAATCACTTACTTTAAATAATCCACCAGCCTTACCATTTAAAAGTATCTCTCTTGGTCCAGTTTCACAATCACTTGAAATCACAAATTTTTTTAATGCTGTTGCCTCTAACAAAATATTTGGCAAACCTTCATGTAAAGATGTTAAAATCAAAAAATTAGTTTTTTTTATGAATGGATAAGGATTTTTTTTATAACCTATCAGTTTAACTACATCTGTTAATTTATTATTATTAATAAATTTTATCAAATTTTGTTTTTGCAACCCTTCTCCCAAAATCAAGACACTTATTTTTAATTTATTTTTTAAATATAAAGCACTTCTTAAAAGAGTTAAGTGATCTTTTTCCCTAGACAAACGGCCTACAGAAATTAACTTTAGAGAAGCTGTTTTATCAAAGTAATTTTTAGTTTTGTTTTTTGATAATTTTATTATTTCTTTTAAGTTAAGTGGATTATATATACATTTTGATTTTAAATTATAGATTTCAAGAAATTTTTTTTGAGACCCAATACTATTTACAATTCTTGCATCTGCCATTTTGTAAACATACTTGAACAAAAATTTCATTATAACTGATTTTGACCAATCACCAGGAAAACTATTTGATCTTGTTATTATTTTTACCGATAAAATTTTACATATCAAGATCGCATATAAATTAGCTTGAAAACTTAAAACTATTAAATTTCTATTATTTATTATTGTTTTAATCAAAATTATTACTGAAATTAAGTATTTTAAATTTCTTCCAAACCCACTCCATATATTCATTTTAGGAGTTATGAAGTTAACTCTACTATCAAATTTTTTTTTATAATTTAGAGAAGATGTTATTAAATGAACATTTTTGAATTTATTAACTAAATAATTGCTTATAATAAATAGGTTTTTATCAGCACCTCCGCCCTCAATAGAAGGCATAAAAATTATTAATTTTTTTGTTTCCATATTTTCATTTACAAATGATATTTATAATAATAAAAAAATTAAATATATTAGTTTAATTATATTAACAATTAATATCCTAAAATGAAAAAAATATTTTACTGGTCTCCTTGTTTAAATAGGGTCGGCACTTTATATTCTACAATTAATTCTGCAATTTCAGTTAAAAAATATTCCAAAAACTTTGAGCCAATAATCATAAATTCATGTGGAGAATGGGATAATTATACTGAGTTATTAAATAAATACGATATAAAGATAGAAAATTTTTATGGAAAAAATTTATTTAATTTTTTACCAAAAAAAGGATATTTGGCCAGCAGGTTTTCCTATTTGTTTATTTTTTTAATTTCATTTTTCCCTCTATTAAGATTATCCTATAAAAATAAAAACGAAATATTAATTGCTCACTTAATCACCTCTCTCCCACTAAGTTTAGCTTGTCTATTCAACACTAAAATAAAATTAATTTTAAGAATTTCTGGTTATCCAAAATTAAACATTTTTAGATATTACCTATGGAAATTGAGTAATATAAAAATTTCTTACATCACTTGTCCAAGTCAAGCTCTTTTAGAATATTTGAAAAATATTAATTTATTTAATGTAAAAAAATTAACCTACTTACCAGATGCAATCATTAATATTAAGGAAATTAAAAAACAATTTTCGGTTGATAGCAAAAATCAAGGTAAATATATCCTTGCTGTGGGTAGATTAACTAAGCAAAAAAATTTTTCATACTTATTAAGTGAATATGAAAAATTTCTTCGAATTAACAAAAATTATAAACTAATAATATTAGGTGAGGGTGATGAAAAAAATAAATTAATTAATATTTGTAAAAAAATGAATTTAATAGAACATGTAACATTTAAGGGACAAGTAAATAATGTTTATGATTATATGAAGAAAGCATCTGTTTTTGTATTAAGTTCTTTATGGGAAGAACCAGGATTTGTAATTATTGAATCAGGGTTTTGTAACTTATTTGTAGTTTCAAGCAATTGTAAAAATGGTCCTGACGAATTTCTAGAAAGTGGCAAGGGTGGTATATTATTTGAAAGTAATAAAAAAAACGCACTTTATGATGCTTTGTTAAAGTTTGAAAATATGTCAGATGAAGAAATTCTTACAAAAAAAATTTATTTAAAGAAAAAAACAAAATACTACTCAATCTTCACACATAATAGAATTCTAAATAACATTTTAAATGAAAACAAAGTATAAAATTTTTTTAGCTAAAATTATTTATATTTTTTTAAAAAATTTTATAAAAAAGAAAAACTTAATTATTTTTAGAAATGGTTTAAAATGGTCAATTGATATATCAGAGGCAATAGATCTACATTTATTTCTTTTTGGAAATTTCGAAAAAGAAATATCATCAACGGCAAAACTACTGGATTTAAGTCAAAATAAACACATTTTAGACATAGGGGCTAATTTTGGAGTTCAAACCCTTCAATTTGCAAATCAATTTCCCGACTCAGTAATTCATTCAATTGAGCCTACAAATTTTGCTTACGAAAAAATGCTTAAAAATATAGATTTAAATCCAAACTATAAAAAAAATATTTACCCAGAACAATTTTTTATATCAGATAATATTACCGACATGCCTGATCAAGTTTATTCAAGCTGGAGTTTAAGTTCTGATAATGAAACGCATTCCAAACACAAAGGTGTTAAAAAAAGTATTTCATCATCAAACAAAATAACACTTGATAATTTTATAATAAAAAAAAAAATCTCTGGTTTAGATTTTATTAAGTTAGATGTTGATGGTTTAGAATTAATGGTTTTAAGAAGTGGCGTAAATTATTTAAAAAATAACAAACCTCCTATTTTTATGGAATTAGCTCCGTATCTTTATAAAGAAAATGGATACCAATTAAGTGATTTATTAGAGTTTATATCTAAAATTGGATATAATTTTTATAAAATTAACCCTATAAAAAAAATTTTAGATATAAAAAGTTTTGCTGAGACAATTGAGGATGGTTCTAGTAAAAATATATTACTCAAATCAGATTGAATTTACTAAATTAAGAAACTTTTTCATATTCTCGTTATAATCAAATCTTTTTAATCTTTTTTTGGCATGCTTAATTTTTTTTTGGCAATTTTTTCTATTTTTAAAATAGAATAATATTTTTTTCTTTAAATCTTCTGCATTTTTCATTTTAAATAGTAATCCACCTTTTCCATTATCTAAGATTTCTTTTGGTCCCGTAGGACAATTAGAAGAAATAACAATTTTATTTAAAGATATCGCCTCAAGTAATACATTTGGAAGTCCCTCAAAAATTGAACTTAAAATGAATACGTCTGATTTTTTAATATAAGGAAATGGATTTGTTTTAAAGTTAATTATTTTTATTTTATTATTTAAATGATTCTTATCTATAATCTTTTCTAACAAATATTTATTTTTTCCCTCTCCTATAATTAATAATCTAAATTTAATTATATGCTTCAATCGTTTAAATGCATCAATAAGTGTAAAATGATCTTTTTGGTCTTCTAATCTTGCAACGTTTATAAAATTAATTGTGTTTTTTGTAAAATAGTTAAGTTTAATCTGTTTTTTTGATTTTTTTAAAATTTCATTAAAATTTAACGGATTGTATATGCAAGATGATCGAATTTTAAATTTTTTATTTAAAATATTTTTAAATTCAATACTATTTGCTATTACTACGTCTGCTTTAGATAGAAAAAATTTATATAATTTTTTTTTTATTATATTATTTGACCATCCTGTTGGAGAACTATTTGAACGGACAATAACTTTTATTCCCAAAATTTTACATAAAAAAATGCAATAAAAATTTGCTTGAAATGAAAAAACTAAATTATTTCTATTTTTAAGAATTTCAATAAATAGAAGAATTAGGCTCAATAAAAATTTTATTCTTCTCGGCAATATTTCTATATTTAAATTAAATAATGAAACAAATTTAATATTATTTCTAAATTTATTCTTAAGTCTGCACGTTGTTGATACAATAGTGACTTTTTTAAGGTTTTGTGCTAAATAATTAGAAATAAGAATGAAATTTTTTTCAACACCACCAACATCTATTGTTGGCATAAATAGAATTAAATTTTTCTTATTCACTTTATTAAATAGTTTTTATTGTTAAAATAAATCAAATATACAGGCAATATGCAATTAGCAAGTATAATCATTCCTTATTATAAAAAAAAGAATTATATATATAAATCAATCAATTCGGCTTTGAATCAATCTTATAAAAATTTTGAAATAATTTTAATATATGATGATCAAGATAAAGAGGATTTGGTTTTTCTTAAAAAAAAATACGGTAAAAATAAAAAGATAAGGATAATTGATAACAAAAAAAATATTGGAGCTGGTATGTCTAGAAATATTGGTATTGAAGTCTCTAAAGGTAGATATATTGCATTTCTAGATGCTGATGATGAATGGAACAAAAATAAATTGAAGGAACAAATAAATTTTATGTTAAAAAATAAAATTTTAATTTCTCATACATCCTATAACGTACAAAATAAAAAAGGTTTAAATATCAAATCTAGAAAAGCTAGAAATTTTTTTGAAACAAATGATTTGCTCAAATCTTGTGACATAGGGCTATCAACTGTTGTAATGGAAAAAAAAATTTACGGTAAAAAATGTAAATTTTCTAATCTAAAAACCAAAGAGGATTTTATTTTTTGGTTAAAAATATTAAACAAAGGCTATAAAATTTATGGATTAAATAAAAGTCTAACTATCTGGAAAAAAACAGAAAACTCTCTTTCTTCTTCAACCTACCAAAAATTAAAGGATGGTTTTAAAGTCTATTACGATTATATGAATTTCAATTTTTTCAAATCTTTATTTTATTTAACTTATTTAAGTTTAAATTACTTGAGGAAAGATCTTTAATAATGGATATTATTTTTTTTTCAATTTTTCTAATTTTAATATATCCAATTAATAAATTTATTAATTATGTAAACTTTTTACCCAGTCAAACAGGTGAGACTCATCAAAATTTTTTAGGAAAAAAAAATGTTCCATTAACTGGTGGTTTGTTTATTTTAATTTATATATTTTTTATTTTCAAAAGTGACATTTACATAAATATTTCATTTTTTATATTTTTTATTCTTGGAATAATTTCTGACAAAAAATTTATCATTTCACCCTCAATAAGATTTATTCTGCAAATGTTTTTCATATCAAGTTTTGTAATATTTTTTAATCTAGAAATTCAAGATTTGAGACATCCATTTCTTACTTCTTTACTTGACAACAAGATTATTTCTTTTTTGTTCATTATTATCTGTTTTCTTGTTTTAGTGAATGGATCAAATTTTATTGATGGTCTTAATGGTTTGCAATTAGGTTATTATTTAATAGTTTTAAGTGTCCTATTTAAAGACAATTTTTTCGGTCAAATAGGTATTAGTTTTAATGGTTCTATTTTTCTAATAATATTAATAATTTATATATTGGTTTTAAACTTTAAAAATAAATTATTTTTAGGTGATAGCGGATCATATATTTTAAGTTTATTAATTGGTTTTATTTTAATTAATATTTATAATAGTGATAAAAGTATTTCACCTTTTTATATAGCTCTATTATTGTGGTACCCGTGCTTTGAAAATTTATTTTCAATCTTAAGAAAATTTAATTTTAATCGTTCACCACTTAAACCAGACAACAAGCACTTGCATCAATTAATTTTTCTATATTTAAAAATGAAATTTAAGATTTCGAAAAATTTAGCAAATAATTTATCAAGTATTACTATAAATATTGTAAATCTGATAATAATTTTCATTGCCAGCACTATGTATAATCATACTCTGCTTCAATTATTTCTTATTTTCATTAGCAGTATCATTTATGTTTACTTCTATATTAGAATTTTAAGAAGCATTTCTAAAAGATAGTTAAAGTTAATTTTAACTAAAAAACAGATTAATCATACCTGACAATATTAGGAAACCATCTCTTATTGCATTAACCTTTTTTTTTCCACCTATTCTAGATCTTTCATATGATTTTGAATTTACCAGCCTAAAACCACTCCTTTTTGCTTTGATCGGTAACTCAATACAGAATTTAAAATCTTTGGATTTTAGGTTTAATAATAAAGCCTCTTTAGTTTTCCCTAAGACATAAGTGTATAATATGTCTGTAATATTTAAATTAAAAAAAATCTTACCTAAATTAGTAAACATAAAATTTCCAATTAGAGTTACTAGTGTATCATCTTCGCTACCACAATCTTTTTCATATCTAGTTCCAAATACAAAATCAGATTTAGTTTTTTTCAATTTGTTTAACATAATTTTTATTTCTAGAGGGTTGAATGATCCATCTGCATTAAAAATACAAAAGTATCGCGTTCTCACAGATTTTATTCCTTGTATTAAAGCGTCACCGTAACCTTTATTTTTTTGTAAAATAATTTTACAATTAAAATTTTTAATACTTTTAATAGTTTTTTTATCTCTTTTTTCCAATATTATATGTTTTTTTATTTTAAACTTTTTAAGTTCTTCAAGTACAGATGGCAATGACTCACTTTCATTCTTTGCAGGTATTACTAGAGTAATATCAGAGTACATATAATTTTAAATTACTTAGAGTTAAAAAAATTAAAAAATATAAATATAAAAACACTTTATTTTTAAAATTTTTTAAAACTTCTATATTTATTTTTATATTTGATAAAGTAAAAAATAATATTAACAAAAGGGGATCGTAATATTTATGATAAACTGTTATTTGTGGATTACTCAAAATTAATAATATTATTAAGATATAGTTATCTAATTTTAAGTTTAAAAAATTAAAAACTATAAAAATTGAGATTAAAGAGATTAAATAAAATAAATAATTATTTTCAAAAAAAATATAGGATGTTTTAAAAAAAAAACCACCACCTGTATAATCATATTTATAATCAAAAAAAAATAAACAAATTAAAAATAAAGATATAGAAAATAAGATATTTTGTATTAATTTTTTATTTAAATTAAATTTAAAAATTTTCAATGCGTAAAAAGGAAATATGTAAAAAAAAATTATTGTGGTAATTAATAGTATATTATTAAATATATTTTTAAATATAAAGTTTGATTTTTCATCTAAATTTGTTGCAGCAGTTTTTAATAAAAAATTAGTCTCTAAATTCATCAAATAAATGAATGCTGGAAGACTTAAAACAATATTTAAAATAATTATTAATGATATATTTTTTAGATTATTCTTATAAAAAACTAAGTATTTAATAAAAAAAAATATAGAAAATAATGAAAAATTTGGACTAATGTAAGCAGATATAGATAATAAAATAATATTTCGAATACAGTTTATAAATTTTTTTTTCTTATGAAATTTTAAGTACTCATAGATACTCATAGTAAAAAAAGCCAATCCTAAAATTCTACTATCTGGCCAAACAGCGAGGGTTCTAAATGTTGGTGATATAAAAATTAAGCTTACTAAAAAAAAAATTATTATTTTATCTTCAATAACAAGTTTTAGTGATTTAAAAAAATAAATTGGCAAAATCAAACAAGCATTTAAGTGTATAAATCTTATTAAAAGATCACTAAAATTCAGTTTTTCAAAAAATGATAGAAAAATAATTAATATTGGAGAGTGTCTTGTGGTATATTTATCATAATTCATTAAAGTATCTAAGAAATTTAAACTAAAATCTTTAGATATTTTTTTTTGATTTGTGTAATCTATTATCGCCCCTCCAGTTGAGTTTTCTCCAAGAAAAAGGCTTGCTATTAATGATAGATAAAGCAAAAAAAATAATGATAACCAATTTGAACTTTGTTCTAATATTTTTGTATTTATTTTCATTATTTATCAATAAACAATTTATATTATTTTAAGAAAAAATTGAAACTTGATTAAAAATGTATATCAGATTAATTCCAGAACACAAAAATGACTTTATCACTATATAAATTAAAATAATGTCTTTAGATTTTGCAATATTTATCCTTTTTTATTTTTTGGCGATATTTTCAACAATTGGATATGGGTTAGTTATTGAAAGAGTTTTAAAAATTGAAGGTTTCAATCTTAATATTGGGTATACAGGACTTCTTGGAATTTTATTTTTAATTACTTACTCTTATTTTTCAAATTTTTTATTACCTCATGGGCTTTATCACAATTCAATATTAAATCTATTAGGTATATTTTTTTTTCTTTATTATTTTAGTAACAAAAAAAATGAATTGTTATTTTTAATTATATTTGTAGTTTTAATTATTAGTTTCTTTATATTTAAAACTCACGATGATTTTCCTTATTATCACTTTCCTTATACGTATCATATTACACAAAACTCAACAGTTTTTGGAATAGGTGATTTAAACCATGGGTTTAAAACACCTTCATCTATATTTTTTTTAAATTCTTTATTCTACCTTCCTTTTATTGATTATAATTTATTTCAAATCGGTGCCATTTTATTTTTTGGTTTTTCTATAATTGTATTAATTATAGAAATTAAAAAAAGTTTACAAAATGGAGAAATAGATTCAATTTTTTTTTTAAGACTTCTTTGTTTAATATTTATACTAGTTTTTTTTTATAGAATTCAAGAACACGGTACTGACAGGTCTGCACAAATATTGTCATTAATTTTTGTTATTGAAATTATAAACCTTAGAAAAAATTATGATAACTTTAATTTATTTATTAATAAAATCATAATTTTATTAACCTTAATTGTAGGATTAAAACTATTTTTTTTATTATATATTGTGTTTATTATACCTTTTATTTACTTCTTGATAATAGACAAAAAATTACATTTATTAAAAAAAATTTTTTTCAATAAGCTATTTTATTTATCATTAATAAGTTTTGTTCTTTATATATCTATATATTTTATAAACACAGGTTGTTTATTTTTTCCTGTTTCGTTTTCATGCCTAGAAAACTTCGCATGGTCGATTGAAGTTGATAGAGTTAAAGCATATCAGCTACATTATGAGAACTGGTCAAAAGCAGGTTCGGGAGCAGGTTATGAAAATGATAATCCAATTACCTATGTAAAATTTTTTAATTGGGTTCCAAATTGGATTGATAAATATTTTTTTAATAAAGTTTCAGATTTTCTTTTAGGTATAATTTTTTTATCTATTATTTTTATTAGTATTTTTTCTAGAAGAAAAAATAATGATATAAAAATTGAATATGAAATAAAATTATTTTATTTAATTATAATAATTTTATTTTTAGAATGGTTTTATAATCATCCTGCTTTAAGATACGGAGGATTCTCAATTATTGCCCTCTTATTTTTTATTCCAATTTCATATTTAATAAATAAATTTAAATCAATTACTAAAATTGAGACTAAAGTTATTTCTTTAATAATGATAGCTTTTATAATTTTCATATCACGAAATATTGTAAGAATTGAAAAAGAAGTTGTGCAATATAAATATGAAATTTTTAATAAACCGTATTATTATTTAGATCAAAGTCATTTCAGGATTCAAAAATCTCTGAACAAATTAATTTCTAATTATCAAAATTGTGACATAGATGTTTCTAATTGTATTACAAAAAAAGGATCTACAAGGATTATAAAAAAATATGGAAAATATGTGATTACGAGGAAAAATGTTAAATAAACTAATCTTGATTATAATTTCAATAACTGATCATTTTCATAAAAAAAAAATTGTTAAATTTCTTAAAAAAGAAAAATTAACAAATTTTAAGTACATTTTTGATGTTGGCGCTCATAGAGGTGAAACAGTGAAGTTCTTTTTTAAAAATTTCAATTTTGATAAAATTTACTCATTTGAACCTATTCCTGAAACATTTCAGGTATTAAAAAAAAATATTGAAAAATTAAATGCATCCAAAAAAGATAAAATTGTCATAGAAAATCTAGCTTTAGGTAAAACTGAAAAAAAAATCTCAATTAAACAAATGATTGAGAGTTCTTCATCTACAATAAGAGAAATTAATGAAAGCTCTAAATATTTTAATAAAAAAAAAAAATTACTTTATTCAAGCAAAAGTGATTTTTTTAAAAAAATTGATGTAAATCAAACGACATTAAAAAAATATGTTTCTTTAAATTCAATTAATAAAATTGATTTCTTAAAAATTGATACAGAAGGTTACGAGTTGGATGTTTTGCAAGGTCTAGAGGAATACATTACTAGTGTGAGATATATTTTATTTGAGCATCATTATCATGATATGATAAAAAAAAAATATACCTTTTCTGATATAAATAAACTTTTGATGCAAAATAGCTTTAAGCAAATCTATAAATCGAAGATGCCATTCAGAAAAACTTTTGAATATATATATGAAAAACAACCAAATTAATATTCAAGCATCAGTAATCGTAGTAAATTTTAATAATGAAAAATATGTTAACAGATGTTTAAATTCACTTCACAAACAAAATTATAAAAATTTCGAGATAATATTCGTTGATGACAGCTCAACTGATAATTCAATAATTAGTGCCAATAAATTTTTTAAAAATAAAAAAATTAAAAAATATAAATTACTAACAAACACAAAAAAAAGTAAATTTGGTAGCTTTAATCAAATAAGTTGTATCCTGAAGGGTTTAAAATATTGCAATGGTGATATAATTTTATTTCTCGATAGTGATGATTTTTTTAAAAATTCTAAAATAAAAGAAGTAGTTAAATTTTTTAAAAAAAATAATAAAACAAAAATTTCTTTTGATTTATCCTATAATTATTACAACCAAAAAACTAAAATAAAGAATAAAATAAATAACAGAAGTAAAAATTTAATTCCTTGGCCATCTTTTTCTTCTCAAAGTTGTATATCAGTAAAAAAAAATTATCTAAAAAAAATTATTAAATCAATATCCATTAAAAAATATCCTGATATCTGGTTTGATTTTAGACTAATATCAAAAGGTTTTTATGATTTTGGTAAAATAAATCATATAAATAAACATCTAACTTACTATCAACAAAACTTAGGTAGTGTTTCTCAAAAATTTTCTAAATATTCTAATAAATGGTGGGCAAGACGAAGTGAAGCTCACAAATTTATAAACAATGAAATATTAAAAAATAAAAAAACAATACTCTCTTTGGATTATTATTTAACAAATTTAATTAATTTATTTTTTATAAAAAATGTCAGATAAAATTTTAATCATAGGAAAAAGAAGCTTCATAGGAATGAATCTTTACAATCATCTAAAATTTATTAGTAAAGTTAAAATTATTTCATATACAGAATTTTTAAAAAAAAAAATTTTTCAAAAGTAAAATATATAATCAATTGTTCAATTCCAAAAAGTTATGTAAAAAATAAGTATAACAGTAAATTTGATATCGACTTTTTGATAAGTAGAAAAATTCAAAAATATAAAAAATGCAAATTAGTATTCTTAAGCTCAAGAAAAATATATAAGCCAAAACCAAATATTAAAGAGAATGGAATTCTTGAATTTAAAGATAATTATTCAAAAAATAAGTACATAACGGAGACTAAACTAATCAAAAATCTCAAAAATAGAGTTCTGGTATTAAGAATATCAAATTTAATTGGCCTTCGGAATTTAACTAGAGGCAAAAGTAATCGAGTACACAAGACATTTATAGATTACTTTGTTGAGAATATTAATAAGGGTATAATTTTTGATAATAAAATTATCTTTAAAGATTTTTTACCAATAAATATATTCTGCAAGATTGTTTTTTTGTTAATAAAAAAAAACAAATCGGGTATATTTAATGTATCAATTGGAAAAAAAGTTTATTTAAAAAAAATTGTTAAATGGCTGAATTATTATAACTTAAACAAATATAAGATTATGAAAATATCTAAGAAAAATTTACATACATTAAATAGAGAAAGTTTTTATTTAAATAATAGTAAATTAATTAGTAGCATCAACATAAAAATAAGTTTAATTGATTTAAAAAATGAATGTTTAAAAATAAGTAAAGAATTATTTTATGAAAACAAATAAAAAAGCACTAATATTTGGAATTACAGGTCAAGATGGATCCTATTTAAGTGAATTGTTGCTCAAAAAAAATTACGAGGTACATGGTGTAATTAGAAGATCATCATCTTTTAATACATCAAGAATTAATCACTTGTATCAAGACCCACATATAAATAATAGAAAGTTTATCCTACATTATGGAGATATAACCGACTCTATATCTGTCTCTTCAATAATAAAAAAAATTTTACCACATGAAATATATAATCTGGCAGCTCAATCACATGTTGCAGTATCATTTGAAGTGCCTGAGTACACAGCTAATGCAGATGCAGTTGGATCTCTTAGAATTTTAGAAGCAATAAGATTTCACAACCTACAAAAAAAAACAAAATTTTATCAAGCTGGCACATCTGAAATGTATGGGAAAGTTTTAGAAACACCTCAGAATGAATTAACTCCTTTCTATCCACGAAGTCCGTATGGTGTTGCAAAAGTATATGCACATTGGATTACTGTAAATTATAGAGAGGCTTACAATATTTTTGCGTGTAATGGTATTTTATTTAATCATGAAAGTTCAAGAAGAGGAGGTACATTTGTTACAAAAAAAATTGTAAATGCATTATGTAGAATTAAATTAGGTTTACAGAAAACTCTTTATTTGGGAAATTTGGATGCAAAAAGAGATTGGGGTCATGCTAAAGATTATGTGGTAGCAATGTGGAAAATGTTACAACAAAAAAATCCAAAAGATTATGTAATTGCAACCGGCAAACAGTATACAGTAAAACAATTTGTCAATCTTGTATTAAATGAATTACAAATGAATTATATTTGGAAAGGAAAAGGTATTAATTCAAAATGTTTTTTAAAAAATAAAAAAAATATAGTAGTAAGTGTGGACAAAAATTATTTTAGACCTTTAGAAGTTGATACGCTACTAGGAAATTCTTCAAAAGCAAGAAGAGAGTTGAATTGGAAGACAAATTATAACATTAAATCTTTAATAAAAGAGATGGTCTCTGAGGAGATGAATTCTTTGAAAAATGATAAAAAAATCAGATAAAATTTTTATCGCTGGACACAAAGGTTTAATAGGAAGTGCTATATTTAGAAAACTTAAATCTTCCGGATTTAAAAATATTTTAATTATTGAAAAAAAAAAACTTAATTTAATTAATCAAACCGAAGTCTTTAAATTTTTAAAAAAAAATAAACCAAAATTTATATTTCTTGCCGCGGCAAAAGTTGGGGGAATTTATTCAAATAATAGTTTTAAGGCAGATTTTATTTATGAAAATTTGATGATACAAAACAACATCATTCATGGAGCTTTTAAGGCAAATATAAAAAATTTAATTTTTTTGGGCTCAAGCTGTATTTATCCTAAATTAAGTAGACAGCCAATAAAAGAAAAATACCTTCTTTCAGGATATCTTGAAGAAACAAATGATGCATATGCAGTTGCAAAGATTGCAGGAATAAAAATGTGTGAAAGTTATAATGATCAATATAAGACAAATTATAAATGTTTAATGCCAACAAATACATTTGGTCCAAATGACAACTATCATCAATTGAACTCTCATTTTATACCAGCGTTGATCAGAAAAATTTATGATTTAAAAAAAGGAAATAAAAAAACTATAAAAGTTTGGGGAGATGGATCCCCCAAAAGAGAAATTATTTATGTTGATGATATTGCTGATGCTTGTATTCATTTTATGAACAAAAAAACAAAAGAGGTATTAATTAATATTGGTACTGGAAAAGATATGACGATTAAAAAATATGTAGAATTATTTTTACATATTTTAATACCAAATAAAAAAATAAAAATTATTTATGATAAATCCAAACCAAATGGGACCCCTAGAAAGTTAATGGATGTTACCCTCGCAAAAAAATATGGATGGAAATCTAACTCATATTTAAATGATGCAATAATCAAAACTTATGATGACTATTGTATGTTAAAAAAAAATAATAAAATTAAGACTTAATAAAGTATTTACATTTAAAATAAATTTTGTATAAGTCTCATGCCTGGTGATTATTGCGAAAGTGTAATACCCGATCCCATTCCGAACTCGGAAGT
>MDSW01213142.1_pt1 | contig 19073 bp, 21 predicted proteins | sample 811171 | NCBI WGS metagenome assembly MDSW01 (sample SAMN05326641, study PRJNA326480) | marine metagenome | isolation source: seawater | place: Atlantic Ocean: North West | collected 2012 | reverse complement strand
GTATGGGGATTGATCATATTAGGTAAGGCATCTACATAGGTTGATTTTAACTTTGATAATTCTCGGTAATTAAGAATTTGTTCTATGATTGGATGTGTATTTTTCAGGAATTCCAATGAGTTCGCGTCGGTGGAATATCCTGTTTTCGTTTTCTTCGTTTTTGGTAAATCCAGTTCATTGAACAATACTTCACTGAGTTGGCTAGGAGAGTTGATATTTAAGGCGTGTCCTGCGTGTGATGTTATGCTTTCGTATAAAATTTCCATGTCTGACTGTAATTCCGAGGACATGCTTTGAAGATCCTCTTTTTCTAGGGTGATGCCATTTCTCTGCATTTCTATGATTACGGGTATTAGCGGCATTTCTATGCTGGTCATGATGCTTTTCGCGAAAGAGTTATCTATTTCTGGCTGGAAACGCTGCCATAATTGCAATGTGCAATCTGCGTCAGCAGCAGCGTAAGGATATGCGTCTTCAATAGAAACTTCGTTGAATGATATTTGTTTTTTACCTGTACCGATTAACTCAGTTATTGGTTGCATATCAATTCCCAAAAGATTTTGGCTTAAATTCTTAAGACCTAGTGAGGAATTTCCAAGTATATGGGCTCCCACCATGGTGTCAAAAGTAAGATTGGTCACGTTGATGCCATACTTGGATAAGATCATAAGATCATAGTTAGCATTATGTGCACATATCTCTTTGTATGGATTTTGAAATATAGGCTTGACTTGTTCAATTACGTATTCTAAAGATAGTTGAGTGCCACTCGAATGCCCAACAGGTACATACCAAGCCGTACCTGGATTGATTGAAAAACTGATGCCTACTAGATGTGCAATCATAGGGTTCAAATCACTCGTCTCAGTGTCAAATGCTATCTTGTCTGCTTTTTGAAGAGATATCAACATATCTGTAATTTTTTCTTGATTATCTACGCAAGTATAGGATGTTTGATTATTAGGGCTGGGTTTTGAAATGGATGGGACCTCGGATATTTCCTGTCGAGCTCCTGGGATTCTACTAATTATGCTGTTGAATTCTAACTCTTTTAGTAATGTGATTACCTCGTCCATGTTATAACCACCAAACAGCGCTGCCTCAAAATCAACTGATATAGGAACTTCTCTTTGGATTGTCATTAGGTCTCTATTATTAAAAGCTATTGATTTGCTTTCTGATAAGGAGGTTTTGACACTGGGAGGATGAACTGATTCTAGGTTTTCATATATCCCTTCTAAATTCGCATATGAATTCAATAAAGTTATAGCTCTCTTCTCTCCGACTCTAGGAACACCTGGTATATTGTCAGAACTGTCTCCTAAGAGTGCTTTGAAGTCAGGTTGTTGTTCTGCTGTCAGTCCTCCATAACGTGCTATAAGTTCGGGTTCACCGTATAGTTTCCGATCCCTTGCATTTGATCCCAAATCTACTTTGGTATAGGGCGATATCAATTGAAAAGTATCTCGGTCTCCAGTGAGTATAATCGTTTCCAAGCCATGTTCTTCAGCTTGAGCACTAATGGTGCCTATGAGGTCGTCTGCTTCATATCCGTCTAGAGAAAAAGTAGGGACAGCAAATGTTTCCATCATTTGACGCACTCTATCAAATTGATGTTTAAGTTCTTGAGGGGTTTCTGCTCGTTGAGCTTTGTAATCAGGGAAAGCTATATGTCTAAAAGTAGGTTTGGGGGTATCAAATGTAATTATGCAGTGGCTAGGATTCCTGTCACTGATGGCTCTAAGAAAGATGTTTAAGAATCCATATACTCCAGTAACATCTTCTCCTGTGGTAGATACGGTTAGATTGTTCCCTTGTGCGCTGATCCCTCGAAATGCTCGATGAATGATTGCGTGTCCATCTATTAGGATGAGGAGATTCTGTGATGAAGAGGTATTGGTATCAAAAGGGATTTGCATAATAACCTTCTATTTAAAAATGATACGCCATTATTATACCTCACATGATTGTAAATTAAATGCTTCGAGATATGGAGGATGGATTGATAATGATACAATGGTTCTAGAGGGAGAATGAGATGCCAATTTACGAATATTATTGTGAAGGGTGCGGGAAAACAAATGAGTATTTGATTTTTCCTTGGTCAAAAGAAGAATCTTTGACTTGTAAAAGCTGCTCACATACAGATATCAGGAAGTTAGTTTCCAGATTCTCATTTAAATCTCATGTGGACAATTTAAATTGGCTACCTAGTAAAGAAACTTTGTCAGATGTAGACAATTCTAATCCTGCTTCGGTTAACAATCATATCAACCGAATACGTCAAGGCAAAAACAATACAAATTAGTTGATAACGGATGTATCAAGAAAATATTACTAATCTACTGCAGAAAATGTATGGCCTGATTGCTGATAAGCCAGACTATGTGAATGAGAGCGTGATATTGTCTAACGCTCTGCAGAATCTAGAACAAGTAGAATCCTCAAATAAGGATACTTTTGATTTGCTTGATTTAGCTCTATACATGTCTCCTATAGTAAATAAGGATCCTGCACATCAAGACTTACTTGAAGTCGTAAGTAGAATCATAACTCTGGAAGGTCAACACTTACGCTCCAAACAATTGAGTAAATTCAAAGGGCTATATGTGATTATTGACCCTGAAATAACCAATGGTAGAGATCCATTCTTGATTGCAGAGGCTGCCGTAAGAGGAGGAGCTAAAATACTACAGTTGCGAGACAAGCTTTCTGACAAAGGAGTTATTTTAGAATTAGCTTATAAAATTCAAGAATTATGTGAAAATACTGAAGCTGTATTAATTGTTAATGATCATGCGGATATAGCAAGAGCAGTTGGCAGTTTTGGATTACATGTAGGACAGACGGATTTAACTGTAGAAGCGTCACGAGCAGTATTGAATATCGACCAGCATATTGGTAGATCAAACAGAGAATTAGAACAATTAGAGGAATCTCAATTATTGGAGATAGACCATGTGGCTTTTGGGCCTATGTTCAGTACTAATACTAAGCAAATAGACAGAGAACCCCAAGGAATAGACCGTTTGAAATCTGCAAGAAAAGTATCTGGTAAACCTTTGGTGGCTATAGGCGGTATCAATATCGATAACATAGGAATGGTAATTGACTGCTCACCCGAGGCCATTTGTGTAACAGGAGCAGTAGGTCTAGCAAAAAATCCTGAGTCATCTGCATTAGCTCTTAGTAAACGTATGGGTTACTGAGGTCTTATAGTGAGATTAGTTTTTTTAGGCACCGGGTCCGGAGGTAGTATCCAGAGATACCATACCTGTATTTATGTAGAATTTGGTGATAGCAGGATACTTTTGGATGCATCATCAGGTAACTCTGCCCTGGTAAATGGACATAAGTCAGGGTTAGATCTTAACAGTATTAATCACTTGTTATTAAGTCATTCTCACCATGATCACTCGAGAGGATTAGAATATTTGGAATCTCATCGTAATGTTTCTGGGGTAGAGAATTCATTGAATGTTTATGGGTCAGATGTAGCATTGAGAGATGTGCAAAAATTTTTCAAAGGGATGGATAAAGAGTTCTTAATAGACGAAACAGGAGTGACACGAAAAAATAAGTTAGTAACTATGAAGTGGAACTCAGTTATGGAAGTTGACGTTTTTAACGTAGATGATATGTCTATCAAATGCCATCCTGCTAAACATATTAAGGGGGCTGTGGGATGGAGAATCGAATGTGGAGATGAATCAGTAGTTTTTTCTGGCGATACAGAGTTTACAGAAAATACTATCCGAGCTGCAGATAAAGCAGATGTTTTGATACATGAAGCTTATGGATTGAAACAAGATTCAAGTCGACTTAAGATGGTCAAGCATTCAAGTGCTTATGACGCAGGAGTAGTTGCCGCTGAAGCAGGAGTAGGCCAGTTGGTAATCACTCATATTAGTACGGATTATCATAGTAAAGAGAACTTATTGATAGAAGAAGCGAGCCAAATATACAAGGGTCCTATAGTAGTAGCACATGATCTTATGGATATGACCATAGAATGAATTATGAAGCTATCAGATTCTAAAAATTAAGAGGAATATTGATGGAAAATAGAGAAATCAGATACCAGTTTGGATCTCTGGATAATATAACTCCAGAAACATTTGGTGAACCAGGGAACCGAACTTTTCGGTTATCACTCTTTGTTGAAGGTTATACCGGATTGGTGTGGCTGGAGAAAGAGCAGTTATTTGAATTATCAAAATATTTTGAAGACTTGTGTGGGGACAATCCTGATAGAAAAGATAACACTGGATTCAGGGAATGTTTATTAGCATCTGATTACCAGCCAACAGAATTCAAATGTCGGCAACTATCTGTGAATTTTGATAAAGATTCAGATACTTTTTATGTGGAATGTAGGGAAGAAGGCGAAACTATAGATGACACATCTTCATTAAGTTTTTATTTGTCAGGAAGCCAAGCAGTACAGCTTGCTAAGGCAGGTATAGAAATTTGTGAATCAGGGAGACCAATTTGCCCTTTATGTCATAATCCAATAGATCCAGATAGCCATTTTTGCCCCAAATCGAATGGTCATTCTAAATTGTGATGACATAAGCATAAAATTGGTATGGCGAGGCTGAAAACAGAAGTTCTTATATCAGGAGATATGGTCTCTTGTGCTCTAACTGCAAAGGGATCAAACTATACTTTCCTGTCTGAATTTGTTCTTGGTGATGAAAACCTTTTCGGAATATATAAACCTAGAGATGGTGAGGCGCCTTTATGGGATTTCCCTTCAGGAACGCTATATAAACGAGAATACGCATCTTACGTACTAGATGATCTATTGGGATGGAATATTGTACCAGAGACAATTATCAGAGAAGGAAAATATGGAATTGGCTCGGTCCAAATATATATAGAACATGATCCAACCAAGAATTATTACCAAGTGGATGAAAGACATCATGATGAGCTTCGGAAGATAGCATGTTTCGATTTAGTTGCAAACAACACTGATAGGAAAGCTGATCACATTATAATCGATAACAACGATAAGTTATGGGGTATCGATCAAGGATTAACTTTTCATGAAGATATCAAAATAAGGACCGTGATTTGGGATTTTCAAGGTGAGGATATTCCTAACGATTTACTGAATGATATTGAGGCATTGAAGATTAAACTGAACAATGATGATGTTTGCAAACGATTTGAAGGGCTTTTAAGTGAACGTGAACAGGAGTCACTAAGAGCAAGAATAGATTTATTTCTTGATTTCGGAAAATATCCGGGACTAGGCTAAGGTTTAAGCATGAAACAAGAAGATGCTTTGAACAATAAATATAATATTTGCCCCTCCAATATAGCTAATTCATCCAGAGCTGATTTTGTGATTTGTACGCTAAAGTGACTAGCTCCAGCGTAGCATTCGAGCATAATGCCGGAACGACCGTTATATATTTTAGTGACTTTCACTTCGAATACATTCCTTGCGGATATATTACTCGGTTTTTCAGTGGCTACGATTATGTCTGAGGCTTTGATGCCAATGTTTATATTATCTCCAATAGCTATGTCGTACAGTGGTATTTCTACATTAAGGTCATGATACTGACACACAGTGATACCGTTGGTTGCGTCTCGCGCGGTTACTGTCGCTTCGAAAATATTTTCTATATCTATTGAAGAGGCAGTTGGTATTTTTTCAGGTTGGCCCAATACTTGGTTAGGCTCACCTGATTCGATAATTTCCCCGTTTTGCAAGACATGCATTTGAGTTCCCAATGCTAATGCTTCTTGTTGATCATGGGTCACTATAATGGTCGGTATTTTGAATTCTTCATGTAACTGCTTAATTAAATTTCTGACTGACATCCTAAGTTCCAAGTCTAATGAACTAGAAGGTTCATCTAGCAAGAGTAGATTAGGTTTTATTGCAAGGGCTCTAGCAATTGCAACCCGTTGCATTTCACCTCCAGATAGGCTTAACACATTACGTTCCTCTAAGTTAGTGATGTTTAATGTATCTGTTATCAAATTCAAAAAATCGGCGTGGTCATATGTTAAAGGCCTTGGCATCCCATAAGTTAAATTCTTCATCACAGAGAGGTGAGGAAATAATTTATAATCTTGAGGTACATACCCTATCTTACGTTGATGAGCTGGTTGCGATATGTGGGAATTGGTATCTAATAATACCTGCTCACCTATTCTGATACTACCCTGAGATGGATGTAATAAACCCAGTAGTAATTTAAGGATTGTGGTCTTCCCTGATCCAGAAGGCCCATATAATATAAGACTATCTTTGCCATTCATATGAATATCGACACATAAATTGAAGTTATCATTTGAATATTCCAAATAGGCATGCACACTATTCATAATTTACACCCTCGTTCTAGAAAACTTGGACGATAGAAAATGGATTCCAAGAAGAATTATCACCGATATCATTAGCAATATTAGAGATAAATTTAAGGCTGTGTTCAAGTCCGTTTCCATGGCGGTCATTATGCCAAGTGGCATTGTTTGAGTCTCCCCAATCATGTTTCCGGCAAACATTAGGGTCGCTCCGAATTCTGATAAACTTCTAGCCCAGGAAAGAGCTATGCCAGTAGTTAGTCCTGTCCAAGTCAAAGGTATGGTTATGTTCCAAAAAGTATGCCAGGGAGATTTACCTAATGTTCTAGAAAGATCTTCCAGATCTTTATCAATGGCTCCAAAAGATATTCTTGCAGAGCGGATGTAAAATGGCGCCGATACAAAAATTTGAGCAAAAATTACGGCTGTAGTCGTAAATGGAATTGTAATTCCTAATTGTTCTAGAGTGCCACCAAGTATACCTTGTCTGCCGAACGCCATTAACATAGCGACGCCAGCTACTATAGGGGGAAGAATGATTGGTAATTCGATGAATATATCTAATATTTTTAGTATTTTTGAGTCTGACCTAGATATTATATAAGCTACAGGAGTGCCAATTATAACGATGATAATTATGCTTATCAGGCTCGTGATAATTGAAAGTTTGATTGCCTGTAATGTGGTTGATGAAAATAGTACATTCAGAAGGGAACCTGATGATGCTGTTTTAATAATTAATGCCAATAATGGTAGTCCGATGAAAAAAACGTACACAATAATTATAAGAGCACCAAGCGCATGGCTCGGCTTTGCAGGATTTTGTTGTATGGCTTTTCCTTTAATCATTCTGTTTCAAATCCATGCTGGCGTAATATTTCCCGTGCTGGTTCGGTTTGCAGAAAAGATAGAAAATTATCTGTTGGATTTGAACTTGGATGTATGCTCGCAGCAAAGTATTCTGCCATCACATTAATGGTTTCAGGGATCTTTATTTGATATGTATCTTTCACTACATGTTTGAGCTTTGCATCGGATGCGTAAACTATTCCAACGTCAGCTTCTCCTAGCACAGTTTTCATCACGACTGATTTTACACTGTCCTCATAAGATACGACATTGTTATAAATGAGGTTTTCGAAATTGTTGATTGAAATATCCGATGTGTTGGCAATATTAGCAATTAATTTTTGACTATAACCTCCTATCGGTACAGAAGAGTGAGCTAAGACAATTTTGATATTAGGCTTTGCTAGGTCATTCAATTGCTGTATTTCACCAATGCGGCGATTGTTTACGATCATTGATAGTTTGTTACTTGCGAAAAAAATGGGGTCGCTATGGACTAGGCCTAATTCTTGGAGTGTTTCAATTTGAGAGATATCAGCAGAGGCAAATATGTCGGATTTCGCGCCATGAGAGATCTGTGTCATTAATTTTTGGCTACCTGCATAATTGATTTTGACTTCAATGTGAGGATAATTGTTCATGAATGAGTTAGATATTTGGGTATAAGGATCCATCAATGATGAAGCAGCAAATATAATTAGTTCATCTTTGACTTTTTCATGATCGCTTTGGCTACAACTTAAACCACTGATGTTGATCATAAAAATGATTAGCACCGCATATCCGATATATCTTTTTTGAAACTTAAGTATTAAATTGGTCATGTTGTATTTTGTTAATTTATTTGATTAATCCCGATTATCTTATATAAAATACAAAAATCAAATAAAGAGGGTTAATTTAGATGGCTTTAGTTAAATGTGTCACAGAAATGGGTATGGGAGTAGATGTTCATGGATTAGATTATACAAATACTGCTAAGAGAGCGGTGTTTGATGCATTGCATCATAGTAGTTTGGGATTTCAAAGACTTTTAGGAAAGACAGCGGATGATATGAGAGTTGATGTAACTATTGGTTCTCCTAAACCAGAAGCAGTTGATGGAGCTGCGGTGTTGGCTACACTACCACACGGAACTGGCCACATTAATGTGGTACATGGCGGGCTTGAAGTTCTTAACGAAGATGGTACAGACGGGACATTGGTTTCTAATGCAATTATTATTGTCAGTTTTGATGATGGCGAATAGTTAAAATTTTAAGAGGATGACTATTGTCATCCTCTTATGTACCTGCTGGAAGTTCTAGTGGGTTCTGATACAGGCTTTGATGTTTGCGACGTGGTCATCTCCATCTATATCATGTTCAGTTGATATATGGTTAACCATATCTGCTATGACTCCATCATCAGTTTCAGCTTTTGCCACGTATCGGCATGGTCTCCCTTGACTGTCTAGAGCTAACGACAACATTGCGTTGCATCGAGCGAATTGAATAGCCATTTCTTCCCCCTTTTAAATGGTTTATTCAGCACATTATAGATATTAGTGGGTCTTGATACAAGCTCTGATATTTTCTGTAAGTTCACTTCCATCTATGTTTTGACAGTCAGATACATGTTCTACCATAGCTTTTATTACTCCTTCTTCATCTTCAGCGGTTATCACCCGTTTGCAAATTTTTCCTTCTTTGTCTAGAGCGTAAGATAAGATCGCGTTGCATCGCACGAATTTAGTAGCCATTTAAATATCTCTTATTTAATGAATTTGTATGGGTATTATACTATTTTTAAAGGGTATTTGGGAATGGGTCTCAAATATTCTGAAAATGTTATTCAGGTTTTCCCCAGGCTCCTCCCCCTGGTGTCTGAATGCTTATAATATCTCCGGGCGCTACATCTAGTGTTTCTTTGCCTTTAAGCTTAAATGATTCAAATCCTGATCGGTAAAGGATGTTTTGTCCTGTTTGGCCATCTCCGCCTCCTAAGGCTCCTGGTGGTGGGTTTTGACGACGTTCAGACAGTATTGTGACTCTTGCTGGAGATAAAAATTCATAGTCTCTAATGACGCCATCGCCTCCGGAATTTAGCCCTGTTCCTCCTGAACCTTTACGGATTGCATATTGCTTAATTCTTAAGGGGAAAGCAAATTCTAATGCTTCTATGGGCGTATTCATCGTATTAGTCATATGACTATGGATTGCGGATTCACCTGATTTTGTAGGGGTTCCTCCCATGCCTCCTGCAATTGTTTCATAGTAGACAAAAGGGGTATGGTCGTGATGGTGATGGCCTCCTATGAGTATGTTATTCATAGTTCCTTGACTTGATGCTGGAATTAATTCGGGTAATGCTTTAGCAAATGCTGCTAATAATATGTCAGTTATTCGTTGGGAAGTTTCGACATTTCCCCCCGCTACCCCTCTTTGTGGAAGAGGGTTGGTCACCGTACCTTCAGGTAGAGTGATAGTTATCGGTCTTAAACAACCTTGGTTTGCTGGTGCGGCTTCTCCTACTATGCATCTGATCACGTATAAGCATGCTGAAGTAGTAACGGCTTTCGGTGCATTTATACATCCAGGCCTTTCTTTGTCAGTGCCAGTGAAATCTATATGAATTTGGTCATCTTGTATTGTTACCGTAACCTGTATTTTGACAGGGTCTTCTGTTAGCCCATCATCGTCCATGAAATCTTCAGCTCGGTATGTACCATCCGGTATATTGTCGATGGTCTTACGTGTGATTATTTCTGAATATTCAAGTATTGCTTCCATATGTTCAGCAATACTATTTATGCCATACTTTGTGGTGATGTCTTCTAATCTTCTTGCTCCTATCTTTATTGAAGCTATTTGTGCTGACAAATCACCTCTTCGTTCATCAGGTGTTCTAGAATTCCTGCAAATAAGATCTACTATTTCGTTGTTGATAGAACCCTTATGCCCCAATTTTATAGGTGGAATTATCAAGCCTTCTTGATAGAGCTCAGTAGAGAGAGGTAATGACCCTGGTGTCATTCCTCCTACATCAGCATGGTGGCCCCTATTTGCAATATACCCTATTAATGAGTTTTCCTGAAATACAGGAGCTAACATAGTGATATCTGGTAAATGGGTGCCTCCCATGTAAGGATCATTAAGAATGATTATGTCGTCGGATTCGAGTGCAGTACCGAATTTTTGTAATGCGGCCTCTACGGAAGCAGGCATGGCTCCTAAGTGGACAGGCTGGTGAGCTGCTTGGGCAACCATTTGGCCTGTTTGATCGAAAACGGCGCAGGAAAAATCTTTGCGTTCTTTGATGTTTGGAGAATACGAGGTTCGCTGTAAAGTAACTCCCATTTCATCCGCGATGGAGATTAATAGGTTCTTTATTACCTCTAAACTTATTGGATCTACTGCCATGCTATAGCCTTCATATGGTTTTCAGATTCATTCTGAAGCAGAGGTTATGAAAGGTCAACTATTAGGGTGGTTAAAGAGAACACAAAGTGATGCTATATTGACTTAAGAATTAAGTTGTTCAGTTGGTCTTTCTGTGCGACCCAACCAGGGAATACAGGTATGCTAGTGTCGAATTGGGTTATCAAAGCAGGCCCCTTTATTTTTTGGTTCACTTGGATATTCTGACGGTTATACACAGGGGTCATTAGGCTGGTAGTTTGAAAATATATAGGCCTCTTATCTATAGGCTTACTATCAATGGAAGCCTTTGGTGAATTAGCCTCAGGTATTTGTGTTGTACTTGGCAGTATTGCTTTTAATCTTACATTCACTACTTCAATGTTTTGTGATGTATCACAGTAACCAAAACGTTGCTGGTGAGCTGTTTCGAAATCAGTTGTTATTAAGCTTTGTAACTCTTCGCTGTCTTTAATGTTGGATGCAGGGAATGGGATTAGCAGTTCGTAAGACTGGCCTACATATCTTATATCTATATAACGGTTGAATATAAGATTGGCGGTATTGAGACTTTCAGATTTAAAGTCTGAACGTGCATTACTTTCCATGCCGTTATATTCTGTTTCTAGTTGCTCCAGCATTTGATGTCCTGGAGTAATCATTACAGTTCTAGAGTAATCTTTAGATATATCTGCTATAGCGACGCCTAATGCAGATAGTACTCCTGGATAAGGAGGAATGAACACTGTAGATATACCTATCTCGTTAGACAGTTCACATGCATGTAGAGCTCCTGCTCCTCCAAAAGGTAAAAGAGCGAAGTCCCTCGGATCATGCCCTCGTTCTAATGAGATCGAACGAATGGCTCGCTCCATGTTGGCATTGACCACTTTTATTATTCCTAATGCTGCATCGGTTTCAGATGAATTTATTTCTGTGGCTAATCTGGTGATGGAATCTCGGGCCTTTTCGACGTCTAGTTGAATTGTTCCCCCTAGGAAAAAGTCTGGTTGGATTCTTCCCAAGATAAGGTTTGCATCAGTCACAGTTATATCATTGCCAAGTCCATAGCAAGCTGGGCCAGGATCGGATCCAGCGGATGAAGGCCCCACGGATAATGAACCTCCCGCATTTATCGCTGCTATTGAACCACCTCCAGCGCCGACTGTATGTATTTCTATCATGGGAATACTTATGGGATATCCTGATATGTTGGCTTGAGTGGTTTCTTGAATACGGTTGGGGCATATAGATACGTCAGTTGATGTGCCTCCCATGTCTATAGATATAATTTGGTCAATACCAGCTTGTTTGGCAGTCCTGTAAGCTCCAACTACTCCTCCTGCGGGACCACTGAGTATGGTTCGGACCGGCTCTTTAGAGGCTAATTGGGAGGTTATGCTTCCTCCAGAGGATTGCATCACTCTGATTGGATGTTCGACTTTACTAGTGAGGTTGTCCATGTATTGTGAAACTTTCGGACCCACATATGAATTTATGACTACTGTGCTAGTTCTTTCATATTCACGAAATTCAGGCACGATCTCACTTGATATTGAGGCGTAAATCAAAGGGATCTGCGATTTTAATTTTTCTAGTATCAATTGTTCATGAGCAGGATTTAGAAAAGAAAACAATAGACTTACTGCCACAGATTCCGCTGCACTATCTTTGATTTGGGATATTATTTGCTCCAACAAGTCGTTATCTAGATCTTCAATAATGATTCCATTGCTATCAGTTCTTTCGGTAAGCCCGTATCTCATGTTCTGATTTGCTAATGGTTCGGGCTTTTGTACATTAAAGTCATATAAATCTGGTCTGCTTTGTCTCCCAATTTCTAGCACGTCTTCGAATCCCTTGGTAGTTATGAGAGCTGTCAGCGCACCAGTTTTCTCTAGTAGTGCATTAGTCGCAATAGTCGTCCCATGCACAAATTCTCCTGAAGTGATATTCAATTCCTTCAATCCATTAATCACCGCCTGAGATGGATCTAACGGAGTCGAAGGGACTTTAGTAACTGTGATACCTTCATTTTGTAGCAGGATTATATCGGTGAAGGTTCCACCGATGTCTATACCTACTAAGCATGTATTTTGATAAGTGTTTGACATTGGTTTATCTTAAGCTTGGTCCAAAGCGATTCGTAATCTTTTATTGATTCTTCCTTTGCTTTCATGCCCGGTGACCTTTATGAATCCTACTTCAGATGTGGTTTTGACATGGGTGCCTCCGTCCGCTTGAAGATCGAGCCCACTGATGTCGATCGTGCGTATTTCAGAGATTCCTTCAGGGAGCAAGTTGATTTTTGTTCTTATCAGATCTGGAACTTGGTTCGCTTCTTGTCGCGTAAGGAAATTTATTATAATGGGCTTATTATCATTTACTTCTAGATTAATAGCTTCTTCGATCTGTTCAGAAAATTCAGCTGTCATATTGTCAAATTCAAAATCCATTCGAGCAGTCCCTGGTTGCATATCTCCACCAGTGACTTGTGCTTTATGGTCTCGCCATACGACTCCGCATAGTATATGCAATGCCGTGTGCGTTCTCATCAGGGTATACCTTCTGTTCCAATCTATCTCTGCTATTACTGATTGACCTACAGTAATACCAGGATCATTTTCTATCCAATGAATAATTTCTCCTTTGACATTTTGTACTTTGATAACGTTTGCGATTTTCGATTCGAAAGAAAGGATGCCCAGATCGTGTGGTTGTCCCCCTCCTCCGGGGTAAAATACTGTTTTATCCAGTATTATGCCGTTATCTTCCACAATTTTTACTACTGTAGCACTGGAAGATTGAAGGTAAGAGTCTTTGTGAAATAATAAGTCCGTCATATTCCCTCCGTCCGGAGATTATATCAAACAAAATAAAAGCATATATTTATTCGGTTTATACATGAAAAGTGATGCTTGTCTTTCAAAACACAGGCTGACATAATATTCTTTAGAGTACAGTTATTCTATTCATAAGGTTGATTTGATGAGACTATCATGCTTGCAAGAAAATTTAAGTAAAGGCCTAGCTGTAGTAGGCAGAGCGGTTGCCACCAGATCTACGTTGCCAGTGACTCAAAATGTGCTAATTAGTACAGATCAGTCCAGGCTAAAATTATCTGCTACTAACTTGGAGATTGCGATTACTACTTGGATAGGTGCTTCAATTGAAGATGAAGGAGCCATAACCTTGCCTGCACGAATTCTTACAGAATTCGTAAATACGTTGGAAGGTGACAAAATCGATGTTTCTTTGCCAGAAGGTAATGGGATATTAAGTATTTCGAGTGGAAGATCGAAAGCGACTATAAATGGTATAGATGCAGAAGAATTTCCTCCAATCCCAACTGTGTTAGATGGTATTAGAGCAGTAATAAATGCAGGCGTATTAAAGAAAGCAATTTCGAGAGTTGCATTCGCAGCTGCCACTGAAGAATCTCGTCCGGTCCTGACGGGTGTAGAGTTAAAACTTGAAGGGGACGATTTCAGTTTGGCTGCTGCTGACGGGTTTAGGCTTGCTGTACAAAAAGATAAATTGACCGAACCAATAGATGGAAACATAGAGGTTATAATACCTGCCAGAACTATGAATGAGCTTAATAGATTGATATCTGATGACTCTCAAGAAATTGAAGTGGTCATGACGCCCACTAGGGGGCAAATATTATTCAGGAGTGGTGATATTGAAATAGTGTCACAACTACTGCAAGGTAATTTCCCGAATTACCAGCAGTTATTGCCTGAAGAATATTCAACGAAATCTACTTTCGATACTAATGCTCTCCAGAGAGCTGTCCGTTCAGCTTCAATATTTGCAAGGGATGGTAGCAATATAGTCAGAATGCAATTAATCCCTCCTACAGAAGAAGAAGAAGATAATGGGAAAGCTTTGATTTCTGCTAGATCCGAAGAAGTGGGTGATAACGAAGATGTTGTCGATGCTGAATCACTAGAAGGGGAAGAATCTAAAATTGCTTTCAACAGTCGTTATTTAATGGATGTATTAGCGGTACTGGATAAAGGCAATCTAGTGCTTGAGACTACCACTGCATCTAGCCCAGGGGTTTTTAAACCGCTTGAAGATGACGGCTATACTCATGTAATTATGCCGATGTTTGTTCAATGGTAATCTAGGTGAAATTGCATTTGCAATGCTTTATTTCAACTAAACTACGCGCAATTCAGATAGCTTGTTTCTGATACCTCCGTATAAATTTCCTATATTGTCCAGTTTGCTTACTATTAGATGTACAGGTCCCTCCTGTAATTGGTAAATTTCAAAGGATATTTCCAAGCAACCTCATCAATCACTACTTATAAACGGTTTACTGTATCTCGACTGATGCGGAGATCTTGGGCATACTGCACGAGTAATATGCGTCTAAAGAACCATGAGCATCTTAACTCGTAATATGTATTATGCTGTTCGTAAGTTTACATAATATTTGAGTGAGTTTTCGTAATATTTCTTTAAATATGTTGCTATTTTCGTTTACTAAGTATCAATTGAACGAGATAATAGTTTTGATATTTTAAAATTACACTTCTAAGGGAGGTAACTATGGATTCATATACACCTAATAAGGTTGGAGGTTTATGCCTCATTATCGGGCCCGCACTTGCAACGCTAATATACATATTAAGCGAAATGCTGTTTTCAACTGGAGCGGGACTCTCTCCTGCGGACTTCGGTGGCCGCGCAAATGCCGCTGCAAATGCTTTGGCATATGAAAGACTCATATTGTTGGTGATACCAGTAGCATTAGTGTGTGCATACCATGGACTAAGAGTAGTACACGGAATGTGCAAAGCTGATGGAGTAGGAGATGGGTTTACAGGATTGGGATCAACGCTGTTCTTATTCAATATCATTAGTATTGTTTTAGCAATAGGAGCCCTCCAGGCTTTTGCTTGGGTTGGAGGCAATTCCGATATCTCTGCTATGCTCGGTGGAGTACAAACTATGGGAGGATTGGTAGGCGCTATTGGCATAATGTTCTTTGCTTTGGGGCTTTCGACTCGAGGAGAATTCAATAAAATCTTTTCGTTAATAATTGCAATATTGTTTGCTATCAGTGCTGTAGCCGGCGTGGTTGCTATGAATGATACTAGTTCATGGGAAATAATCAGTGCTTACTGGGGATTAACATATATAGCAATATCTGCGTATTCGATTCATATCGGCTTAGTCATTATAAAGAAGTAATCGGAACGGGCTGGTACTTTTTAATAATTGTAATTTGCACATAAGGCGCAGGTAGACTCTGGGATCAGTCCTAGGTTAATTAATGTTTTAAATATCTTGCAACCGAAACAGTAACCTAGTGCTGATTCCAGAAATGCAAATACAGATAATATCACGAGGAATGTTGCTGATATTATAGAAAAACCCAATGCGAGGCTAATCAAAATGATAGCGGAAGTTATTAAACCTATCATTTGAGCAAACCTTTTAGGAGGGCCGGGCACAAATTTTTCATTAAATGATGTATTCGGTACTATTACTTTTGTGACGATTAGTGCTAATGGACTGAACTTTGGTCCGAAACCTACTCGTGCTGCAAATCCGCATAACAACATCGTGATGGGTATATACGCTAGGTATGTTTCAATTAGCACAAGCAAAAGTGCAGTTACCGACATACTGAGCACGCCAAGGGCCACAAATCGAGCAGCGACGTCATTAATTAATTCAGGGAAAGGGAAATACTTTCCTAATTGATTCATGTTGTTTTGCTCCGAAAGATTAACAAATTATTGAATGCATACTACTACAAACATAATAATTTGAAAATTGAAAGTCTGGGATAGACATCGGTATATCTCTTAGGTAGAATTCGCGAACTATTGGAGCGGGAAGTACGTATGAATGATGACAATCTACGAAAAACTAGGAAAACAAGGGTAATCAGAAATCCTTCACGGGGAATTTATGACAGAGAAACGGCTTATGAGATCATAGATAGCACACCTATGTGCCATGTTTCTTACACTATAGATTCACAACCTTACATAACACCTACATTTCAGTGGCGAAAAGAGAATTGGATTTATTGGCACGGTTCATCCGCTAGCAGATTTCTTAAGTCTGCAGAATCTACTCCAGTGGCAATTAATATATTCCAATTTGATGGATTGGTGTTGGCCAGGAGTGGGCTACATCATTCGGCTAATTACAGGTCAGTAACATTGTTTGGAATCGCTGAATTAATCTCTGATAGTAGAAAAGAAGAAGCATTAAAAGATTTTGTAGACAATTTGATACCTGGCAGATGGGAAACGCTGCGTCCAGTGAAGCCTCAAGAGATTAGAGCCACCATGATACTTGGAATGCCTATCGATGAAGGATCTGTGAAAGTTAGATCAGGAGCACCCGTAGATGACGCCGAAGATTATGATCTTCCCATCTGGGCAGGAGTTATTCCTTTTCGCACGTCTATAGGGGAAGCGGTTCCTGACTCTGTTTTACCATCTCACATTGATGTTCCAGATCACATAAAAGGGTTTAGATTGGGCAGAAAAATTGATTAAGTGATTATTTAGTGGCGAGTATAGATATGCTGTATACGGACTTCATCCATTCATGTTCTGAATCTGGTTGATACACTCTTTCTGAAATGGTCTCAACGGATGTGAACCCCGCATCACTTATAGATTCTAGGTAATCGGCTTTTAGTAGAGCCCCTGATAGACAATGACACCAATTGTCATCAGTGATAGCTTCATCAGGTAAATTCCCAGAAAGTACTATATCGCATATTTGGAGCCGTCCTTGATTTTTCAATATACGAAATGCTTCTTTAAACACTTTGTTCTTGTCAGGGGCAAGATTTATGACGCAGTTTGAGAGTATAACGTCGACTGATTCGGAGGCAATACCCGTCTGATCAATTTGATTTTCAATAAATTCAACGTTCTGAATTCCCAATTTCTCTTTGTTTTTGTTAGCTAAATTAATCATAGCTGGCGTCATATCTACTCCGTAGACTTTCCCGTTAGGCCCGGTTTGTTTGGATGCGAGGAAACAATCAATTCCTCCTCCACTACCGAAATCAACAACGGTTTCATTAGGTCGGATGGTACTAATAGTTAAAGGATTGCCACATCCAGCGGATACTTCAGTTACAGTGGGTATTAATGTTACGAGCTCTTCTTTGGGGTATTCTGGAGAATTATTCGCATATCCATTTGATTCCTCCCCGCAGCAGTCGTTAGAAGAAACTGCTAAATCGGTATATCGGTTAGTAACGTTAATAATGATTTGATTGTTGTCAGAAGTTTGCATTATTTTTTTACACCCATTGCGTCAGCTCCATCAACCTGTAGTAAGAAATTAGCATAATTTTCATAAGATGACATATTTACCATCATATGCTGGCCAGTCGCTGCCACATCACGGTAACATTTCTGTAATTTACTATCAAGGTACAGCGCACCGCCACCCCCGTATTTGAATGCAATTTGGGTCACTTCCTCAGAAACTTCTGTGGCATATACCCCAGAATTTCGCATTTCACTTTGTATTAATGGAGGAGGTACCATTTTTTGAGTGGTGTATTCCCATGCTTTGAGGTGACTTTCTTTGACTAGAGCCCTTGCTGCTGCTAATTTGGTCTGAGCGAATCCTAGGTCTTTTTTAAAGTATCCCCTTTCTGATACTGCTTTTAGGTCAGAATTGTATCCACGCATTTTATGCTTAGATATTTCCACTATTGTTTCCAAAGCTCTTTTTGCGATACCCAGTGCAACTGCAGCATGATCAATAGTAACAAATCCCGGACGTCCAAGATAATTCATAGGGCCACCTCTTAGAGGGACTTCGTTATTAATAGGGAAAGTAAAATCGTCTGATACAAATACCTCTTCAGCTGAATAGCTGCAGCTACCAGTGCCTTTGAGTCCCATTACTTTCCAATTATCATGAATCGTTAAATTGGAAGTTGGCACGCACGCAATTCTGGGAGACGAATGTTTCTCATTTTCTACTACGAATCCTCCAGAAACCCAAGTGCTTTGATTGATTCCACTCGAAAAATACCAAGTTCCTGATAGTATAAATCCGCCTTTTGTTCTGACCCCTTTGCCTGAGGGGCTGGGTACACTAGCTGCTAAAGGAATCTCATTGTTGTTAAATATAGTGTTGATAGCTACTTTCGGAAGGAAAGCTCCAGGTCTCCCTATAGCGCTGTTACCTATCATTGTATTCCATCCAATGGCGCCATCTATGCGACTTAATTCCTCGATAACATCCATATAGGTAACGATGTCAGCATCAATACCACCAAGTTCTGATGCTAACTTCATAGTGAAAAGTCCGTTGTCTCTAAGTATTTGTACAACGTCCATAGGTAATTTGCCCAGACTATCCGCATCTGCACATTTTCTTTCGAGCTCTGGTGCTAATTCTTTAACTTTATCTAAAAGTGTCTGTTCTTCCATCATTTTCAAGTTTCCCCAAAATAACTAAAAATTTGCTGGCACAGTACTATGTGGATCG
>MDSW01052905.1_pt1 | contig 19076 bp, 20 predicted proteins | sample 811171 | NCBI WGS metagenome assembly MDSW01 (sample SAMN05326641, study PRJNA326480) | marine metagenome | isolation source: seawater | place: Atlantic Ocean: North West | collected 2012 | reverse complement strand
GATCTGCACTTATTGCAAACTTGTGCATCATTTTACATATTGCGTTACCAGTTTGGAAATAAACTCCAGTTGGTCCGCCTGTTCCTATTGTAAAAAACTCTGCTGACTTTGCTATCGTAGCCAAAGGCGTTGATAGAGCAAACATCATCAGTGCTCCTGCAATAGTGGAAATAAATTTTCTCATTTTCCCCCCATTAGTTTATTAACTTAAATAAGATTAAGGATACCAATTTTAAAATGATTCTAAAGTAAATTAGACCATTCTTTTAATTTAGATACACCATCAACTATATTTGGGGCATATTTCCTTAAATCTGCATCATCTAGTTTTTTACTACCTGACGTATGGCTTAAAAAAGCACCTCCATCAAAGTCTGTATAGCTTAATCTTGCAATCATTTTATGATTCTCAAGGCCAAAATCACTACCTGGAAGTAATGCTACTCCAGTTTTTTTAAGTATATCTTCACACATTTCAGAGGATGATGAAAACTTTGCGTTTAAAAATTCAGGAAACAAGTAAAAGCCTCCGTCAGGTTTATCTAAGATAATTTTATTTGAGTTTAAATTTTCATAAACATAATTACCTACACATGATAAAATTTTTCTCACATTGTCTATATAGCTTGAGTGATCTCCCTTGTAAGCTTCAATAGCTGCATATTGTATAGGAGCACTCACCGAGGTAAAAGATTCACTACACAATTTTATTAAACTTTTTTTTAATTCATCAAGTTCGTTTGGAATAGCAAAAAAACCAAGTCTCCAACCTCCTGCTCCACACCATTTACTTAATCCTGAGCTTACGATTGTTCCTTCGGGATAAAAATTAGAAATAGATTTGTAATCATTGTTAAAAGTAAGTTGAGAATAAATTTCGTCAGAAAGTATTATTAGTTTGTGTTTTTTTGCAACTTCAGCAATTTCTTTTAAATTTTTACAAACTTTACCTGAGGGATTATTTGGCGAATTCATTAAAAGTAATAATTTTTTTTCTTTTATTTTTTTTATTTTTTCCTCTAAAAGGTCTGCGGCAGGAAACCAGTTAGTGTCTCTATTAGTTTGAAGCCAATGCACTTTATTTTGAGCAACCACTGCCTGAGGTTGATATGAAACCCAACTAGGAGCCGGAAGTAATACCTCTCCTGCAAAAGCAATTTGAGTATGAAACATTAGTTCCTTTGTACCTGGGCCTATTACAATATTTTCTTTGGTAAAATTGTTATTATTATTTTTGTTTAAATAATTAGCTATTTCTAATCTTAATTCTTCTAGACCTTGCATTGGCAAATACTGGTGTTTATTGGAATTTTTTTTTAAAGATGAAACTATAGCCTCCGGAACAGGGAAAGGAGATTGTCCAAAGCCAAACCTATAAATTTTTTTTCCTCCTTTTTCTAATATTTTAGATTTTTCATTTATAGCTAAAGTAGCAGAAGGTTTTAATTGTTCTATTTGATTTTTAGTTATTTTATTCATTTAATTCTTTTATATTTGTAAATTGTTTTAAACTATCCGGATTAGCTAAAGCTTCCAAGTTTTTAATTGCCACCCCTTCAATGCTTTGTTTAACTGCCAATTCTACTAACTTCCCATTTTTTGTTTTTGGTATTTCAGCAATTGAAATTATTTTTGCTGGGACGTGTCTAGGAGATGCATCAAGTCTAATTGCTTTTTTAATTTTATCTTTTACCTCATTTGTTAATTTATAATTTTTATTAAGCACTAAAAATAGTATAATTCTTATATCATTATTCCACGACTGTCCTACAACCAGAGACTCTTGAACTTCCTCAAGTTTTTCGACTACGCTATATATTTCGGCGGTACCTAATCTAACTCCTCCAGGATTTAATGTAGTGTCAGATCTACCAAATATTATAAAGCCATCGTTGTTAGTAATTTTTGCAAAGTCTCCGTGGTGCCATATGTTTTTGTATTTTTCAAAATATGCTGCTCTATATTTCTTGTCTCCTTTATCATTCCAAAATTTTAGTGGCATTGAAGGAAAAGGTTTTTTACAAACCAATTCTCCTTTTAAATTTTTTACAGGTAGACCTTTTTCATTAAATACATCAACAGCCATACCTAACCCTTTGTTTTGAATTTCACCAGAGTAAACTGGCTGCATAAGATTTCCTAAAACGAAACATGAAACTATATCTGTGCCGCCTGATATTGAAGCTAAATGAACATCTCTTTTTATATTTTTGTAAATATAATCAAAACCTTCTTTGGATAAAGGGGATCCTGTTGAGCAAATAGTTCTTAGATTGGAGAGATCATGATCGTTTTTTGGTACAACTTTATTATTGTTTATTGCATCAATATATTTTGCACTTATTCCAAAAAGTGTTGCTTTTTCTTTGCTAGCAAATTCAAATAGTAAATCATCTTTTTTATACATTGGAAATCCATCAAAAAGTAAGATAGTAGCACCAGATGAAAGCGCTCCAACTAGCCAATTCCACATCATCCATCCGCAAGTTGTAAAATAAAAAACTTTGTCACCTTCTTTTATATCAGAATGTATTTGTAGTTCTTTGTTATGTTGAAGAAGAACACCGCCAGTTCCATGGCAAATGCATTTTGGTTTTCCTGTTGTGCCGCTAGAATAAAGAATTGCTAAAGGATCGTTAAAGTTTGATATGACAAAATCAATTTTATTTTTATTTTTTAATTTTATTAAGTCCGCGAAATAATAAGTATCTATTTTAGCATTAGGTTTTTTTCTAATTTCTGTTCCCGGATATGGAACGATAACAATTTTTTTAATTGATGGAATTTTTTTGATGATATCGTTTAATCTTTCTAGAATATTTATCGTTTTTCCATTGTAAAAATATTTATCTCCAATAAATAAAATTTTAGGACTGATTTGTGAAAATCTATCTATGACTCCAGCAGTTCCAAAATCAGGTGAGCAAGAGGACCAAATTCCTCCTACTGCGGTAGTGGCTATATATGCTGTAACAGTTTCCGGTATGTTTGGTAAATATGCTGCAACCCTATCGCCTTTTTTTAAACCTTGAAATTTCATCCAATGTACTATTTGAAAAACATTTTGATTTAACTTTTCCCAAGATAAAATAGTTTTATATTTATTTTCACTTTGAAATATAATAGCTGCTTCTTCATTATTTTTTTTTAATAGATTTTCTGCATAATTTAATTTCGCATCAGGAAAAAATTTGTTTTTAAAAAAAGTTTTAGATTCTTTTAATATAATATTTCCTGGTTTTCCTTTTACTTTCGTAAATTCCCAAATTGATTTCCAAAAATCCTTTGGGTTATCGACTGACCATTTCCAAATTTTGTTAAAATCATACCCTAAATTTATTTTATAATTGCGTTGAATAAAGCTAGAATATAAAGCTAGATTTGTTTTATTTAATTTTTTTTCGTTAATTTTCCAGAGATAGGTTTTCATTAAGCTAATTATGCCAAAAAAATTTAATATTGAATTCTTTAATATTATGCTAAACTTATTTTTCAATTATTGAAAAGGAGAACTTTTGTTAAGATGATTCGGTCATGTTTTAATCTTCTTTTGTTCCGAGTTAAAATCTAAATGTAGTGTGTCGATCATTATTAAGCACAATTTATGGAAAACAACTTAAATAGGATAACTGCAGTTTTAGGACCAACGAATACGGGTAAAACACATTTAGCCGTCGATACAATGCTAGAGTATAAAAATGGAATAATTGGATTTCCTCTTAGACTCCTTGCAAGAGAAGTATATGACAAGTGTGTAGTTAAAATAGGAAAAGAAAAAGTTGCTCTAATTACTGGTGAAGAAAAAATAATCCCAAAATCACCTAAATATTATATTTGTACCGTTGAGTCTATGCCTCAAGACATTGAAGTAGATTTTGTTGGAGTTGACGAAATACAAATGTGTATCGATCAAGAGAGAGGTCATATATTTACTGACAGACTTCTTAATGCTCGAGGCGCTAAACTCACGATGTTTCTTGGTTCACACACTATAAAAAATTTAATAAAATCTTTAATTAATAGCGTAGAATTTGTTAATAGATCGCGTTACTCAAAATTAACTTATAGTGGTTATAAAAAAATATCTAGATTAAATCCAAAAACTGCACTGATAGCTTTTTCTTTGGATGAAGTTTATGCAATAGCAGAATTAGTAAGAAGGCAAAAAGGTGGAACTGCTGTAATAATGGGATCTTTGAGTCCTAAGACTAGAAACGCTCAGGTAGAACTTTATCAATCAGGAGATGCTAATTTTTTAGTTGCTACGGACGCAATTGGAATGGGAATCAATATGGATATTAATAATGTAAGCTTTAGTAGTCTAAAAAAATTTGATGGTAAGAAAACCAGGCGCTTAAATTTAAGTGAAATTTCTCAAATTGCTGGACGAGCCGGCAGACATATAAATGATGGTAGCTTTGGAATTACTGGAAAATGTGAAAATTTATCTGCTGACGAAGTAACAAAACTTGAAAGCCATGAGTTGAATAATATTAATATAGTTTATTGGAGAAATTCTGAACTTAACTTTGAAAGTTTAGAAAGTTTAATTAATTCATTAGAAAAAAAATCCAATAATAAATATTTAAAAAGAATTAATGACTCCGAAGATGAAAAAGTATTAAAATTTTTAACGAAAAGTAATCATGATATAGTAAAAAATATTTCAAAAAATTATATTCAAACACTTTGGGAATGCTGCCAAATACCAGATTTTTCAAAAAAAGCTTATGGTAATCATATGGATGTGGTCATTAAGGTTTTTGAATTTTTAAAATCTAAGGGTGGCAAAGTTACAAATGATTTCATGAAGACTCAACTCAAGCATCTAGATAAATATGATGGAAATATTGATACATTGACTAATAGAATTTCAAATATAAGAACATGGTCATATGTAACAAATAAAAAGGGTTGGACTGAAAATTCTGATTTTTGGATTGAAAGAACAAAAAGTATAGAAGATAAATTATCTGATAAACTCCATGATGAATTGACCAAAAGTTTTGTAGATAAAAGGATGAGTATATTATCTAGAAGCCTAAAGCAGGACATAGTGCTAGGAACAGAAATAAAAAATGAAAATGAAGTAATTATTGATGGACAATATATAGGACGACTAAAAGGGATGAAGTTAGAATTGGATCTTAAATCTGGATCATTAAAAAATGACATTAAATCTCTCAGAAAAGCCGCGAGACAAGCTATAGCTCCTGAGCTTATGAGAAGAGCTAATAAAATTATAAAAAGTGATGTTTTGAGATTAGAAGATGACCATAAAATATATTGGTCGGAGTATCCAATTGCATACTTAACTCCTGGTCAAAACTATTTAAATCCTAAATTAGAATTAATAGTAGATGAGGCAATTGACCAAGATTCTAAGGAGAAATTAAAAACTAATTTAGAATCAAAACTTTCTAGCTTAATTAGAACTGAACTATCCGATCTTGTAAATTTAAGTCAATCAAAGTTTGAAAATAGTTATGTGAGGGCTTTATGTTATCAGCTTTTTGAAAATAATGGCGTAATGAAGAGAGAAATAGTTAATAATATAGTAAAAAATATTTCTAAAGAAGAAAGATTAAAATTAAAAAAGGCTGGTGTTAAAATAGGAAGATATCACATTTTCCTTCCAAAGATGCTTAAGCCGAACGCTGTACAAATTAGAGTTAAATTGTGGAAGTTATATTTTTCAGAAGATAAAAAAAATATTATTCCTAAATTTGGATTAAACTTTTTTAAAACTGAAAGTAATATTAGTAAAAAATTTCTTTTAGTCTGTGGATTTGAAAATTTTGAAAAATATTATGTCAGAGTTGATATTCTTGAAAGATTTTTTTTAAAAGTCATTGAAAATACAAAAGAAGGTATGTTTTATGTTAATTCAGATATGATAAACTTAATCGGAAGTAACAAAGAAGATTTTTTTAAATTACTTAAATTGATGCAATACAAACGTAAAATAAGTGAAAAAGAAAAAAAGGAATATTTTGTTTATCAGCCAAAATATGTAAAAAATAAAGAAAGATCGACAAAAAAGCTTGATAAGAGTAGTCCGTTTGACAAACTATCTGAATTAAGATTTCGATAAATGTTTAAAAAAATTTTTAAGAAAAAAGAAAAAAAAAGTGACGGAAATGATAATGTAATGATTGGAGCGTTATTAATACATGCGGCTAAAATTGATGATAATTATACTGAGATTGAAAAAAATATAATTAAAAAATCATTAATTAACTTAAGTTCTCTTTCAGAAAATGATGCAGACAAAATTATGGTTGAAGCTGAGAAAAAAGAAAAAGAATCAAATCAACTAGTTGAATTTACAAGTAATATTAAAAAAAAATCAATGGAATTCAGACTCAAAATAATTGAAATACTTTGGAAAATTGTATATTCAGACAGCACTAATGATAGCTATGAGTCAAATTTAATCAGAAGAGTCTGTGGCTTGTTATACGTATCAGATAAAGATAGTGGATTAATTAAAATGAAAGTTAAAAATTTAAATAAAGTATGACTTACATCGTCAACGATAAGTGTATTAAGTGCAAATTAATGGACTGCGTCGAAGTGTGCCCCGTGGATTGTTTTTATGAAGGTGAGAATATGCTTGCCATCAAACCTGATGAATGTATAGATTGTGGAGTTTGTGAACCAGAATGCCCTGTAGACGCTATTGAGCCTGATACAAACGCTAATACTAGTAAATGGGTTGAGCTTAATACAAAATATAGTAACTTGTGGCCAAATATTACAAAAAAAAGATTGGATGATGTACCCAAAGACCAGGAAAAATGGAGAGGCGTAGAAAATAAAATTAAATATCTAAGCGAAAAACCAGGGAAAGGGGATTAAAAAATGAAAAGAAAAAAAACAAAAAAAATTAATAAAGTAAAAAAAAGTAAAATAAAAGTTTCACCAAAAAAAGCTGCCGGACAAAATACTTTTAAACCCAACGAGGAAAAAGTTGAAATTAAAAAAATTAAAAAACAACCAACTGAAAAAAAAATATACAATATTAAAGATTATGTAGTTTATCCAAAACATGGCGTTGGTAAAATTGTTTCTATTAACAAAGCTAAAATTGGTGATATTGATATAACTTTTTACAAAGTCCTTATAGAAAAAGAAAAGCTTACATTAAGTATTCCTTTAAACCAACAGTCATACCTACGTCCGGTCTCAAGCATTAATCAAATCAATAGAGCTATTTCTATTTTAAAAAGCAAACCAAAAATAAAAAGAACTATGTGGAGCAGGAGAGCTCAAGAATATGATCAAAAAATTAATTCTGGTAAATTGTATGAATTAGCAGAGGTGGTTAGAGACTTAAATAAAAAAACTGATGTAATAGCTGAACAATCATATAGTGAGAGACAATTGTTTGAAAAAGCATATGAAAGATTAAAATCAGAGTTTGAAGTTGTCCTGCTAGATAAAGCCCAACAAAAAATGGATAAAGCATTAAAACGAGTAGAAATACCTATTCAAGAAAAAGAAATTCAACCGCAATAAAAAAAACGCCCTTCTTATTTTTTAAATAAGAAGGGCGTATTAACTAAAAAAAGTTTTTACTTATCTTCTTCTTCTTCTTTTCTTAGCTTTTTTCTTACCTTTTTTCTTTTTTCTACGTTTAGCCATTTTCAGCTCCCTTTTGTTTTAATTAAAACAAATCAAATGATTCGTTTGATATTTTAGTCTTATTTATATTTTTTTACATGTCAAACATAAATTATGTTGACAATTTTTTGTAAAAAAAAATTAAACAAAATAATTTTTAAAAAAAATTATAAAAAACTAGTAATAACAATGTTTTTTGAACAATTTAACGTTAAAAAAGATTTATTATTTTTTATAAAGTGTCTCTAATATGTCTTTATATTTTTCTCTAACTTTATTTCTTTTTACTTTCATTGTGGGTGTTAATAAACCATTTTCTATTGAAAAACTTTCATCGATTAAATAAAATTTTTTAATCTTTTCTATTAAAGTTAGTTTTTTATTCATGCTATCTATAATTATATTTATTTTATTTTTATTACCTTTAAATTCTTTAGCTGGAACGATAAGTGCTACTAAATAATTTTTTTTATCCCCATATATCATACATTGGTCTATAGCTTCAGAGTTGGATAGAAGGTTTTCAATTTTTGCAGGAGAAATATTATCCCCTCCAGCTGTTACTATTATATCTTTTTTTCTATCAGTAATTTTTAAATAACCATCTTCAGAATTAATTTCTCCGATATCTCCAGTGTGGAGCCACCCATCTTTAATTACTTTTCTTGTCTCTTCCTCGTTATTCCAATAACCCAGCATTACATTTTCACCCTTAACTAATATTTCTCCATCTTCTGCTATTTTTACTTGATTTCCTTTGAAAGGAGGACCAACAGTTTCTATCTTAATTTTCTCAATAGGATTACAGCTCACTACTGGTGAAGTTTCTGTTAAACCATAACCCTGCAGCGTTGGTAAACCAAGAGCATTTAAAAATTCGCCGATTTCTTGATCGAGAGCGCCGCCTCCAGATACGAAAGCTTTTAATCTACCGCCAAATTGTTTTTTGATTTTTTTTCTAACTAAAATCCCTAACAAAAAATTTAGGAATTTTTCGAAAAAATTCATATCTTTTTTTAGCAAACTTTTTTTTCCTAATTTTATAGTCATGTTAACTAATTGACGTTTAAGGCCGCTTGCCTTTTTTATATTTATATTTATTTTATTATAAAGATTTTGATAAAACCTTGGAACTGCAGTCATTATTGTTGGTTTAGACTCGGAAATGTTTTCTAGAAGTTTTTCAATTTTTTCAGCATAGAATATTTTAGCCCCAACTAAAATTTGCACAAATTGTACGGTATGCTCATAAGAGTGAGATAGTGGTAACCATGTCAGAAAAATTGGTTTTTTATCAATTATTGGATTTAATATTTCGTTAGCACCTTCCAAATTATTTAATATTCCACCATGGCTTAAAATAACTCCTTTTGGATTTCCGCCTGTGCCTGAAGTGTAAATTATACAAGCTGGAGAATTTCTTTTTTGATTAGTTTTTATTTTTATATCTTGTTCTGATAATTTTGTTTTAAGTATTGATTCAAATTGAAAATATTTTTTTTTATTGTGTTGCCTTGTCACCATATCAAAAGCAATAACAGTTTTAATGTATTCTTTTTCTTGAATAATATTTTCTAATTTTTTGTGAATTATATTATTGGAAACTATTACAATTTTTGGTTTGCAGTCTTCAATTAGATATTCATAGTCGCCTTCTGTATACGTAGTATACGCAGGAACAGTGATTGCGTCTGATAGCATTATAGACAAATCACTTATGAGCCATTCAGGTCTATTTTCTGAAACCAAAAGTACTCTATCTCCCTCATTTATATGATTTTTTATAACTTTTGAAAGCTTATAGATACTTTCCGAAGTTTCACCCCAAGTAAATTTTTTTCTATTGACTTTATTAAGCCATTCTAAAAAAATACCTTTTTGATCCTGGTTTTTTAATTGATGAAAAAATAAATCTGTTAAATTGTTAAATTCTGTTGGTTTCATATAGCATTGGTGGGCAAAGAGAGACTCGAACTCTCACAGTATTGCTACTACAGGATTTTGAGTCCTGCGCGTCTACCAGTTCCGCCATTCGCCCTTTTGCCTTTCGTTAATTTTATATTTAAATAATATTATCTTTTTAATTTATCAAGGAAGCAACAAAAAAGTAGTAATCTTGTTGTAATTTCGGCCTCAGATCCCCCTTGAATCTCTGAGCCACGATATACATTTATCTGAGAACTTTTTTAAATATGGGGTTTTTTTAAAATTTCTATCATTTTACTAATTATAAAAAAAATATACAATTGCAACTGATGGAAAAAAAAACAAACGTGATAGTCCGCTCGCCAAAAAATGGGGTAGCTAGGATTATACTAAATGAACCAAGTACATATAACGCCTTATCTTCAAGCACGCTCAAATTGCTAATTAAGAATTTACAATTTTTAAATGCAGACCAAAAAACAAAAGTAATAATTATTGAAGGTTCTGGCAAAGGTTTCAGTGCAGGTCACAATTTAAAAGAAGTTAAAAAATTAAAAAAAAAATCTAAATACACAAAGTTATTTAATTTATGTTCAAAATTAATGCTCGAAATTGTAGAGGGAAAAAAACCTGTTATTGCTAAAGTGCACGGGGCCGCTTTTGCTGCGGGATGTCAACTAGTTGCTAGTTGTGATTTAGCGATAAGTTCAGATAAAGCAATATTTGCAACTCCTGGAGTAAATATAGGACTTTTCTGTAGCACTCCAATGGTTGCTGTAAGTAGAAAAGTAAGCAGAAAAAAAACAATGAAGATGTTATTAACGGGGGAACCTGTTGGTGCAAAATATGCAAAAGAAATTGGTTTAATCAATGATCATTACCCTGCGCACAAACTGGAAGGTGAGGTTCTTAAATTGGCTAAAAAAATTGCATCAAAATCTAATCTCACTATTAAAATTGGAAAAAAAGGTTTTTATAAACAATTAGAAATGCCTTTGAGAAAAGCTTATAAATATACAAGTAAAATAATGACAGAAAATATGATGGCAATGGATGCTCACGAAGGTATTTCTGCTTTCTTAGAAAAAAGAACTCCTCAGTGGAAAAATAAATGACAAATTTAATTGCAGACGATAACATAATTAAAAAAACACTTAACTCTTCTAAAGTTGTTGCTATGGTTGGAGTAAGCTCCATTAAAAAGGAAGACTCAAAAAATCTAGTAAGAAGGCCGTCAATTATTGTTATGAATTATCTTCAGGAATTTGGGTACAAAGTAATTCCAGTAAATCCTTTTGCAGCAGGAAAAAAAATAAATGGTGAGATAGTGTTTGAAAAATTAGAAGACATTTCTGAACCAATAGATATAGTTAATGTTTTTAGACCCTCAGGAGAAACTCCGCCAATTGCTGAACAAACTATCAAGATAGGAGCAAAGGTATTTTGGTTGCAGTATGGTATAAAAAATGAAGAAGCAAAAAAAATTGTTGAATCAAAAAATATTGTTTATATTGAAAATAAATGTATTAAGCAGGAATACCAAAGATTGTTTTTAAAAGTTAATCCTGTTTTTCCAGCTTTAAAAAAATAATAATTTTTAAGTTTCTTTTCTAACAAAATATATAAATGATAGAGACGTGACGAACATTATTAGACTATAAGTCGCTGCCGGAATAACGTATAAACCCCCACCAAAAATTGATGTGGCAACAAATATGGCAAGAGTACCATTTTGTAATCCACATTCGATTGTAATACATCTTTTTTGTTCAGCTCCTGATGCAAATAACTTAGCTATAGTATAGGCGATTAGCATCATAACAACATTAAGTACTAAAGTTATCAATCCAGCCTGAGCAAAATAAGAAATAACATTTTCTTTTTCTGCTACGATAGCGCCAATTAAAACTAATGCAAAAAGGAACATTGATATTTTTTTTGCTATCGGCTCAAATTTCAAAGCCATCACTGAAAAAAATCTTTTGAGCAACATACCTAGTAAAACAGGAACAGTTACGATTAAAAACATGTTTTTAGACATGCTGTACAAAGATATATTTTGATCTACATTGTAGTCTCCTAGCAAACTTGCGCTTGTCAATATTATAAAAGGAATAGTAAAAACACACATCAAACTAATTATTGCAGTGAGTGATATAGATAAAGCAACATCACCTTTAGCAAAAGATGTTAGTAAATTGGAAGTTACACCCCCGGGGGCAGCTGCAATAATCATTACACCAATAGCCAATTCAGGCGATAGTGGCCAAACTGTAACAAGAATAAATGCAATAATTGGGAGTACAATAATTTGTGACACAGCCCCTACAAAAAAATCTTTGGGTTTTTTTACTACTCTAATAAAATCAGAAAGTGTCAAACCTAACCCTAAAACAAACATTATAAACGCTAAAGCTAGAGGTAAAACTATATCAGTCACTATATTCATATATGTTAGTATAGAGATTTAATAAGAAATTTATATTATTATTTTCTACTATAATAATTATAATAATTAAATATGATTAAAAAATTATACGATAAATGTGTTAAATGGGCTGGATACAGATATGCTAAACAACTTTTGGCTTTCGAAGCATTTATAGAAAGTTCCTTTTTTCCTATACCTCCGGATGTAATGATTATCCCTATGGTAATATCCAAAAAAAAAGAATTTATTAAGATAGCATTAATAGCAACAATTTTTTCAGTATTGGGTGCATTGTTTGGTTACTATATTGGTTACTCTTTAAATGATATTGCCACACAAATTATTGAGTTTTATGGCTACGAATATTCTGATGAAATAAAAATTAAATTTCAATCTGAGGGTGGATTTTTAACTTGGCTAGGAATACTATTCACAGCAGGATTTACCCCTTTACCATTTAAACTCTTAACTATCTCGAGTGGAATAATTCATTTTAATCTAATATCATTTATTTTTATATGCATTATAACAAGAGGACTTAGATTTTTTTTAGTAGCATACCTAACATATAAATTTGGAGAAAAAATTGGGCCTCTTTTAGATAAACATGGTGCTAGATGGAGTATTATTATTGCGGGAATAATAGTTATAATTGCATTTATAATTTACTTTTTATTATAAAGTAACATGATAAAACAAAATAATAAAAAAATTTTACTACTTATATTAGTTTTTATCTTTTTAATTTTAATATTTGCGTACTTTATAGAATATATATTGGGCCACAAACCCTGTAGTCTATGTCTCTATGAACGCATCCCTTACTTTCTTTCAATTTTACTTATTGCCAAACTTTTATTTTTTAATGGTTATGAAAAAATCATTTTGCTAATACTATTTTTTATATTTGTTGCTAGCTCAATTCTTGCTTTTTATCATTTCGGTATAGAGCAGGGTTTTTTTAGTGAAACATTAATTTGTGAGGCTAAAAATCAGACAGAAAATTTATCAAAAGAACAACTTTTAGAACAGTTAAAAATAAATAGTATAAGTTGTAAAGATGTTAGTTTTAAAATATTTGGTTTTTCCCTTGCTTCAATTAATACCATTTTTTCTATTATTTTAAGTGTTATATTTATAAAACTTTATTTAAATTATGAAAAAAACTAATTCTAAAATTATTGAAGAAATAATAAGGGTAGATCATGCCGGTGAAAGAGGTGCTATTAAAATCTATGAGGGACAATTACTGGCGCTAAAAACAATTAAAGAAGACAAAAATCTTAGAAATACAATCGAAGAGATGAAAGAACATGAACAGGAACACTTAGAATATTTTGAAAAAGAGATTCAAAGAAGAAAAATAAAACCTACATTATTTTTACCCCTTTGGGACTTGATGGGTGTCACTTTAGGTTTTGGAACTGCATTAATGGGTAAAAAAGCAGCTATGCTATGCACAGCTTCTGTGGAAGAAGTAATTGAAGATCACTATAAAAATCAATTAAAGAAGCTGGGTAACGATGAGATGAAGTTAAAAGCAAAAATTGAAAAATTCCAAGAAGATGAAACTAATCATAAAAATATTGCATATAATGAAGGTGCTTCTAGTAAGGGAATTTATTCATTAATGGACAAAGTGATTAAAACAGGATCAAAAATAGCAATTACTATTTCGGAAAAGATATAAATTAATTACGGTAAAAGTTCGACATCCCAATATAGGTAGTCCATCCAGCTTTCATGTAAAAAATTCGGAGGGAAATTTCTACCGTTTTGATGCAAATCATCGACTGTCGGCACAAAAGGTTTTCTAAATAATCGCATATTAGATTTAGAATACAGTCTTCCCCCTTTTTTAACATTACAAGTTGAGCAAGCTGTTACAACATTTTCCCAGTTTGTTAACCCACCTTTAGATTTTGGCAGCAAATGGTCAAAGGTCAGATCTTTACTATCACCACAGTATTGACAGGTAAATTTATCTCTAAGAAAAACATTGAACCTTGTAAAATTAGGGTGATTTGAAGGCTGTATAAAATTTTTTAAAGCAATAACACTTGGCAATTTCATTTCAAAAGAAGGACTTCTGATCTTTCTTTCATAGTTAGAAACTATACTTACTCTATTAAGAAAAACAGATTTAACAGAATCCTGCCAGCACCAAAGGGAAAGAGGATAATAACTCAAAGGTCTAAAATCAGCATTTAAAACTAACGCTGGACATTTTTCCAAAGGTACCTTTTCTGAAGAAGGTATAATCATAATAGTAAGTTAGCGGATTAACGTAAATTTTGCAAGAAGTAGTTTGTTAAAAAAATGTTTTAATTATAAAAGATTTTTTTTTAAAAAATCTAGGCCGAGACTTGTACCCTCTACTGGTATTTTATGTTCACAATTATTAAAAATTTTAGTTTTAACATTAATATCATGTTTTTTTAAATATTCTCTTGCCTCTAAAAGATGTGTTGGTGAAACAATGCTATCTTTATCACCATGCATTAATAATATTTTTGGTTTTGAATTAATATTATTAGATAAATGCTCTTGATTTATTATTTTACCAGAATAACTAATTAAACAATTGATTTCATCTTTTTTTTTTAAGGCCAGCTTGCATAATCATCATAGATCCTTGGCTAAAACCCACCAAAGCCATTTTTTTTGGTTTAAGTTGATAGTTATCTAAAACTTGGTCCAAAAATAAATTTAATTTTTTTTCTGCAACTAAAGATTTTTCTAAAATTACCTCTTCGTCTTCAGAAGTTAGGTCAAACCATTGGTAGCCTTGAGGGTTAACACTGCATTTTTCAGGGGCATTTGGACACAAAAAAATAGAATTAGGTAAAAATCTTTGCCAATTCATCGCTAGCATACTTATATCTTTTCCGTCACCGCCATAACCATGACACAAAACCACTATTTCTTTTGGTTTATCTTTTGACAAAGGTAAAATAGAAGTTGTTCCTAAAGAGTAATTAATCATATTTTAATAACCATTTAACAAATTTTTTATCCTGAAAATTAATATCTCCAATAATTCTAGCAAATTCTTCTCCATTTTTATTTACTAAAATTGTTGTTGGAACACCTCTTAACTTAAATTCTTTAACAAAATTTAATTTATGATCAAAGAAAATTTTTAAATTTTTAATATTAAGATCATCAAAAAATTTACCAGTTTTTATAACATTCGGTTTTTCCATATTAACAGGAAAAATTTTTAAATTTTTAAAATCTCTGTTAACTGAAAGTGCATCTAGTGATGGCATTTCCTTCTTGCATGGGGAGCACCATGTTGCCCAAAAATTGATAATTATTAAGTTACCCTTATATTCCTTTAAGTTAATTTTATTACCAGAAAAATCTTCAAATATGATTGATGAAATTGGCTTCGGAATTTCATTTATTGCTATATTATTGAAAGGAATATCCTCATTTGTTTGCGATATTGTCGAAAAAATACTAAAAGAAAATAGTAAAATTGAAAACTTAAAAATTTTTAGGTTCATGAGCATAAAAAAATAAGAACTTAACATATGGCACATAAAAATAAAGCTGTTTGGGGTACTAGATTTAGCAACACAACATCAAAACTTTTTGAAAAAATTGGTTCTTCTATTGATGTTGATAAAAGACTATATGAGGAAGATATTCATGGATCTATAGTTCATGCTCAAATGTTAGTTAAACAAAAAATAATTAACAAAAAAATAGGAAAAAAAATAATAAAAGGTTTAAAAAAAATCAGAGTAGAAATTAAAAGCAAAAAATTCATTTTTAATAGAAAATATGAAGATATACATTTAAATATTGAAAAAAGACTTTTTGATATTATAGGAAATGACGCTGGATTCTTACATATAGCAAGATCAAGAAATGATCAGGTAATTACTGACTTTAAATTATGGGTCAAAAAAGCCTCTGAGGAAATCATTAAAAATCTTAATATATTAATTAAAAGTTTTCTAAAAAAATCAGAAATGACTGTTGAAACTATCATGCCTGGATTCACTCATTTAAAAAATGCACAACCAATTTCTTTTGCTCATTACTTATTAGCTTATGTAGAAATGTTTAAAAGAGATAAAAATAGATTCAATAGTAATATTAAATATATAGATGAATGTCCGTTGGGAGTTGGTGCGTTAACTGGAACTTCGTATAAAATTGACAGAAATTTTACATCAAAAAAATTAGGTTTTAAAAAGCCAACTAGTAACTCAATAGACACTGTATCGGATAGAGATTTTGCTCTAGATTTTTTGTCATCTGCTTCAATTTGTGCAATGCATATTTCAAGATTTGCTGAAGAATTAATTATTTGGAATTCAGATATATTTAAACTTATAAAGCTCAATGACAAAGTTTTAACTGGATCTTCAATTATGCCTCAAAAGAAAAATCCAGATCCTGCTGAATTAATTAGAGGTAGAGCTGGTAAAAATTTTGGATCATTGCAAGCAATGTTAACTACTATGAAGGGCCTACCTCTTTCTTATTATAAAGATATGCAGGAAGATAAAGCTCTTGTTTTTAATAGCTTCGACACCCTTTTGGAGTCAATTCATATAACAAATGAACTTATTATTAATTTAAAACCAAATAAAGAAAGAATGCTGTCTTTGGCTAATGAGGGGTATACTACTGCAACAGATTTTGCAGATTATTTAGTGCAAAATAACAATCTTTCGTTTAGAGAGGCTTATAAAATCTCAGCCAAATTAGTAAATTATGCTGAGAAAAATAAAAAGAATTTAAACCAACTGAATTTTAAAGAATTAAAAAAAATGAATAAAAACTTAAATAAGAATGTAATGAAAGTATTTAATGTTAAAAACTCTGTAAATTTAAAAACCTCGTACGGTGGAACAGCTATAAAAAATATTAAAAAGATGATATCTAGACTAAAAAAGGAATTTAAATAATGAAAAAAATTTTTTTAATAACTGTTATATGTTTATTTTGTACATCTTGCGGGGTAAAGAATGATCCTGAGTATAAATCTCAAAGAAGTTATATTAAAAATATATATTTAATTTAAAAATGAATTACATTAGAGTAAGAAAAAATAATCTTTGCATTGAAAGAATAACAGCACAAAAACTTATCAAAACTTATAAAACACCATTTTATTGTTATTCTTTGTCTCAATTAAGAAACAATTTTTATAAATTTAAAAATGATTTCAAAAAAATTAAACCAATAATTTGTTTTTCTGTAAAATCAAATGCCAATTTAGCAATACTCAAAGAATTAAAAAGATTAGGCTCTGGTGCTGATGTTGTATCAATTGGAGAGCTCCTTAAAGCCAAAAAAGCTGGGATTCCTAGCAACAAAATTGTCTTTTCTGGTGTAGGAAAAACAGAAGAAGAAATAGTTGCTGCAATTAAAAATAAAGTTCTCCTAATAAATATTGAATCTGATAGTGAGGCATTGCTGATTAACAAAATATTAAAAAAAATGTCTAAAAAGATATCAGTCGGAATAAGGTTAAATCCTAATATTACTGGTCAAACTCACAAAAAAATTTCTACAGGCGGCAAAGATGAAAAATTTGGTTTAGCTATTAATGATTGCATAAATCTATGTAGAAAAATTAAAAAAATGAAAAATATGAAATTGGAAGGTCTAAGTGTACATATAGGTAGTCAAATTACAAATGTTGGGCCATTTAAAAAAGTGCTGTTTATATTAAATAAAATAATTAAAAAAACTAAAATAAATTTCAAATTTATAGATCTTGGCGGTGGTATGGGAATATCCTATAAAGAGAAAGAAAATCAACTAAATCTAAAAGAATATTCCAAAGCAGTAAAAAATTTTACCAAAAAAAGAAATTTTAAAATTATTTTTGAACCTGGTAGATTCATTGTAGCTAACACAGCTATTCTTATAACGAAAATTATTTATATTAAAAAAAGTGCAAATAAAAATTTTATTGTGTTAGATGCTGGCATGAATGATTTGATGAGGCCCGCTCTTTATGATGCCAAACATCAAATTTTGCCCATTAAAAAAAATAAAAAATTAATAAAAGGAAATTTTGAGTTTGTTGGTCCTATTTGCGAAAGTTCTGATAAATTTTTAAATAAAAAAAATTTTCCAAAAATAATTGAGGGTGATTTTGTTGGAATAACTCACGTAGGGGCCTATGGAATGACTTTATCTTCTAACTATAATATGAGGCCAACTGTTGCGGAAATTATGGTTTATGGTTCAACTCATAAACAAATAAGAAAAAGACAAACTTTAGAAAATTTAATTAAAAATTAAATTAATATTTTAAATAAATGCTATTATTAAGATCTTTAATATTTAATGTTTTTTTATATTCAGGAATTACAATTGTTTTTTTACTTGCAATACCAGCTTTATTTCTGCCTTCGAAAATAACTTCGATATTTGGAAAATTTTTAGGTCATTATGTAATATTCATAGTTAGATTTTTTTTAAACACAAAAGTGGAATTTAAAGGATTAAATAATATACCTAATAATGAAAAGTATTTTGTTGCTTCGGCCCATCAATCGATGTTTGAAACATTTGCTTTGCAAAGTGTGCTTGATTATCCAGTTTTTATATTAAAAAAAGAACTTTTAAAAATTCCTCTATTTGGACTTTATTTAAAAAAAATAAAATCAATTGAAATTACAAGAGACACCATTACAAAAGATAACTTAAATTTCTTTGATAAAGTAGCCTCAATTATTAAAAATGAAAAAAGACCACTTTTAATATTTCCACAAGGCACAAGAATAAAACCCGAAGAAAGAGTTCCATTCAAAAAAGGAGTGGGTAGAATTTATGAGGCATTAAACATAACCTGCGTACCAATTGCACTAAATTCTGGATCTGTGTGGCCAAAAAATGGATTGATAAAATATCCTGGAAGAATAACAATATCCTTCTTGAAACCTATAAAACCTGGACTAAATAGAGATGAATTTTTAAAAAGCTTAGAGGTAAAAATCTATGATGAAATTAAGAATATTTCTTAGTTTTGTTTTCTTCCAAAATCAGGTTTATTAATATCTTGACCTGCTTTTATAATTTCTTTTCTAATTTTTTTTGTTTTTGTAAAAATTTTCTC
>MDSW01131574.1_pt1 | contig 19077 bp, 20 predicted proteins | sample 811171 | NCBI WGS metagenome assembly MDSW01 (sample SAMN05326641, study PRJNA326480) | marine metagenome | isolation source: seawater | place: Atlantic Ocean: North West | collected 2012 | reverse complement strand
TATCCAGATTTTCTGGAAGACTCGCACAGATTGCGGCTGGGATACCTGCACGCCGAGTCGCTCGGATGAAGGCCATTGCATCTGCTTGATAGTAGGGGCGATCGGATCCAAGTTCGACAGGCGGATAGTCCTGAACGAGCAACGCGGCGTCATATCCCTGCTCAAGCGCCGCGTCAAAAACGCTCTCGAGTTTTTGTTCCTGACCCCAAAGTGGAGTGGTGTAATCGAGCGGGTTGCCTACCGTCGCGATGTCAGGCAGGCACTCTGTCAATCGCGACCGGGTGAATTTATCGGGTTCCGGAAAATGGAGGCCCGCTTCATGGGCGCAGTCGGCTAACATCGCAACATCGCCACCTGAACAGGTAAAAGCGGCGAGGCGATTGCCCGAAGGACCGCCCGCAACCGTCAGCATGCTTAAGGTTTCTAGCATAAGACTAGGACTTGAAACACGAGCAATGCCGACCCGTTCGAAAAGAGCCTGATAGTAATGATCAACTCCGGCTAGAGATCCTGTGTGAGTTAATGCGGTTTTAGCGGCTAGATCAGATTTCCCTACTTTGAGCGCTACGATCGGGATGCCTTTTTCAAGCGCGCGATTCGCGGCCTCAGTAAAACGTGGAATGTCCCTTAGCGTCTCAATGTAAAGCCCAAAACCATTTACGGCCGGGTTATCGACCAGGTGCTCCAGATAATCTTCAACGCCTAGTACGGATTGGTTACCGGCACCGATTACGTAAGAGAAGTCCACTGATCTGCGGTTTGTCAGGAGATAACTCGATAGCATCCCTGACTGCGAGATGATTGCAGGCCCCCGTTTGACTGATTGGCCGCCGTGACTAAATGGCCATAAGTGTCCATTAGTCACGTAGTTCAAAAGCCCGAAGACATTCGGACCGGCGAGCGCCATCTCACCGCAGGCGGCGATGAGCGATTTTTCCAACTGTTCTCCGTCCGAGCCCAGCTCGCCAAAGCCAGCCGAGTAGCAGACAATACCGCCACCGCCTTTTTCCCTGAGATCAGTTAATACCTGAGGGACGGCTTTTCTGGGCACCGCAAGAAAAGTGGCATCGGGTCCTTCGGGTAGATCGCTTACCGACGGATAGCAGGGTAGCGCATCAAAGCGCCCCGGTTTCGGGTTAACGCCCCAAATTTCCCCTTTGAAGCCGCCTGACTCACACTGCTTGGCGGCAAATACCGCTGATTCGCCGCCAATGAAGGCGATGTGCCGCGGCGTTAGAAGCCTGCGAAGATTCTCTTTTTGATTAAGATTCACGCGCCAAGCGGCCGAAGTAGCGACCGACTAATAATATGTCTTTGGATTTCTGATGTGCCTTCCCAGATGCGTTCGAGTCGCGCATCTCGCCACAGGCGCTCGATGGGAAGATCTTCCATGAGTCCCATGCCGCCGTGAATTTGAACAGCGTTATCGGCCAGGCGGTGCAACATTTCTGATGCAAAAAGCTTACACATTGCTGCATCTGTTGGCGTCATGAGGCCGGCATCCGCCTTTTTTGCAGCATGCATGACCATGAGATCCGCAGCTTGGAGTTCGGTCGCCATGTCCGCGAGCTTAAAAGAGGTGCCTTGAAATTTTCCTATTGCTTGCCCAAATTGTTTTCGATTAGCCGCCCATTCAACTGAGAGATCCAACAGGCGTTCGGCTCGGCCGCAGCATCCAGCACCCACCCAGACTCGACCCATTTTGATCCACTTATCGGCTAGCGTTAATCCTTCACCTTCTGCACCTAGCATTTGGGATTGAGAAACCCGGCAGTCGTTAAAAGAGAGTACGAAATTGAGGTAAGCGCGCTGGCTGACGCATCGGGGTCCGCGAGTGATATCAAATCCCGGGTGTCCTTTGTCGACTAAAAATGCGCTGACTCTTTTGCGGGGCCCGCGTTCAGTCTGGTCAACACCGGTCGCTGCGAAAAGAATTGCGAAGTCCGGTTCGATATGGCCGCTCACAAAGTGCTTAGCGCCGTTAATCACCCAGTCTTCTCCGTCCTGCGTTGCACGAGTCGCCATCGACATGATGTCAGAACCTGCACCAGGCTCGGTAATTGCAAAGCATTCGACTTTTTCTCCAGTGACACAAGGGTCAAGGTACTTTTCCTTTTGCTCCTGATTGCAGGCCATGAGGAGTTCGGTTGGGCGCCACGCGAATCCATGTAGCGCATGGGACACTTTGCCAAACTCACGCTCCATAATGGCGAGGCTGGTGTAATCGAGGCCGCCTCCACCCACAGACTCGGGGAGATTGGCCGCATAAAAGCCCATGTCCAGTGCTTTTTGTTTAATCTTGTCGCCTTGTGCCGCGCTAACTTCTCCGGCACGTTCGACTGTTACCTCAAGGGGAATCAGCTCCTCAGTGACGAATGCCTTGATCGACTCCGTCAGCATCTGCTGTTCGCTCGTCAACTCAATATCCATTTTTGATCCGTTTTAAAAATAGTCCGCGCAGGATTTGCTGACCCTCCTAGCGCATTTGGGCAAATAAGAGGCTCACATGATATTGCTTTGAACGGCTGATTGCCATAATGTTCTGCGCTACGACTAACCACATGCCGTTATTTAAAACAACAAGATTAATATGGAAGACAGAACTAACGAATTGATCGTCACTCGCCATGACGCAGTCCTTGAAATTCAGCTGAATCGGCCGAAAGTAAACGCGATTGACTTCGAGCTTAGCCGCCGTATCAATGAAGCGGTCGTGATGTTGCGGGATGACCCTTCGCTGCGTGTTGGATTAGTGACGGCTAGCGGTGAGAAAATTTTTTCTGCGGGCTGGGATCTAAAGGCGTTAGATAGCGGTGAACAGCAGTTGGATAATTGGTGGGAAGCCGACGCGGATCTGCCCGGCGGGTTCGCAGGCCTCACAGAGATGTGGAATCTCAATAAACCGGTTGTCGCCGCGATCAATGGGCACGCGATTGGCGGGGGTTTCGAGCTGGCGATGTCATGCGACCTGGTGATCGCCGCCGATCATGTGTTTTTCCAGCTTCCGGAGATGCCACTCGGCATCGTGCCGGATGCGGGTGCGATTCAAAGATTGCCGCGCCGTGTGCCGTACAACGTGGCAATGGAAATGTTGCTGTTGGGTCGTCAGATGTGGGCAGATGAGGCCTGTCAGCATGGCCTTGTGAATGCCGTGGTACCGGGCGCGGAACTCATGGAGACGGCGCGTCAGTGGGCGCAGCAAATTGCTGATTCGGCGCCACTCGCGGTTCAAACAATCAAAGAGGTGTTGCGCGCGATTGAAGGTGAAACAATTGAAGGGGCATTTCAGACGATGCGCACGGGTGATTTGCCGACCTACCGGAAAATGCTTCGGTCGGAAGATGCAAAGGAAGGGGTAAAAGCCTTCGTTGAGAAGCGTAAGCCTAATTTTAAAGGGGAATAAATTTCCGATAGGGAGAAAGTTGAAAGTGACACAGCAAGAGATCAAAACTATTGCACTGGTGGGTGGTGGCGTTATCGGTGGTGGTTGGGCGACACGATGTTTAGCGAATGGGCTAAACGTGGTGGTGACTGACCCTCGTCCTGAGTCTCGAGATTATGTTGAACGGATGATTGACGAGGCGTGGCCGATTCTGGAGGAGGCTGATCTGATTGCCGAATCGGGCGGTCAGTTAAGTTTTGTAGACAATATCGAAGCCGCAGTGGCTCAAGCGGATTTCGTACAGGAAAATGTTCCGGAGCGAGAAGATCTAAAGATAGCGATTCACCAGGAGATCAGCGAGAATGTCAGAGCGGACGTTGTGATTGCGTCTAGCTCATCGGGCCTGTTGCCAAGTCGACTACAGTCTCAGTGTAAACACCCCGAGCGGCTTCTGATTGGACATCCTTTTGCCCCCGTTTATTTATTGCCGCTGGTCGAGGTAGTGGGCAGTGAGCAGACCTCCTCGGTTGCTGTGAGTCGAGCTGGCGCCTTTTACCGGTCGATTGGTATGCGCCCGTTGCATGTCCGACGGGAAATCGAAGCCTATATTGCGGATCGATTACAGGAGTCGCTCTATCGAGAGGCACTTCACCTGATAGATCAGGGCGTGGCGACCGTTGCCGAGATTGATGCGGCGGTTACCGGAGGGCCGGGGTTGCGCTGGGCATTTATGGGAACTTTTCTCGCCTGGCATCTGGGTGGAGGACCGGGCGGCATGCGTCATACCATTGAACAATTCGGTCCGGCTCTGGAACTACCGTGGTCTCATATGAAGGCGCCAGAATTGACCGATGAACTTAAACAGCGAATTGTGGAAGGTTGTGAAGATGAGTCGGGCGATCGAGTATTTAGTGAAATGGAACGCCGTCGCGACCGATGTCTTGTTGAGATTCAAAAGGTGCTTAAGGAGCACTGGTATTCGGAAGATGAGGATGGTTGGCCCAAGATGGTCTAAGTCAGGTAACCCAAAAAAAATTTTCACAGGAGATAAAACATGTCAATGAATACAGATGTTGTCGTTACCTGCGCAGTCACTGGCGCCGGCGATACAGTTGATAAACACCCCGCCATCCCGGTAACCCCTGAGCAGATTGCGGATTCGGCTATCGAAGCCGCTGATGCAGGCGCTTCGATTGTGCACCTACATGTACGCGATCCGGAAACGGGGAAGGGTAGTCGAGACATTAATCTGTTTAAACAGACCGTTCAGCTGGTGAGGGATAGTGGTCGAAATGTACTCATCAATCTGACAGCAGGAATGGGTGGAGATCTTATTGTTGATGACGATCAGCCAAATGTGCCTGGAGAGGGCACGGATTTGATTAGTGCCTCCGAGCGAATGGCGCATGTGGAGTTATTAAGACCGGATATTGCGACACTCGACTGTGGGACGATCAATTTCGATAATGCAAATTATGTGTATGTCCAAACCCCGAATATGCTCAGGACCATGGCAGCGCGTTATGCCGAAATAGGGGTCAAGCCCGAGATGGAAGTGTTTGATTTAGGTCACCTGCGGTTTGCAAATCAGATGGTCGCCGAAGGCATTATTAAAGGACCCGCGATGTACCAAGTGTGCTTGGGTATACCCTGGGGCGCGGGCGCGGATCCGGCTACGATGATGGCGATGGTAAACCAACTGCCGGGGGATGCTTTCTGGTCCGGATTTGGAATTAGTCGCACACAAATGCCGATGGCCGCTCAGGCAATGTTGCTAGGAGGCAACGTTAGGGTCGGTCTTGAAGATAATCTTTATCTTGAGAAGGGGGTGCCTGCAAGCAACGCCGAACTGGTTGAGAAAGCGGTTCGAATCATCAAGGATTTAGGGGGTCGGGTTTGTGATACCGACGAAACGCGAGAGAAGCTGGGTATTCGATAGCGCGATTAATGTCTCGGCATTCCCGCCGGGATGCCGAGACGTCAACGCTTAGTCTTCGGAAAACTCAGGCATCACCTCATTAATAAATAACTCAAGAGAGCGTTTTTGCTCTTTCATGCCAAGACCCAGGCTGGCGTAATAGGTGAACTGATCCACACCTAAATTGTCGTAAAGACGAAGTTTTTCAATAACTTCTGCGGGCGTGCCAAACATTAAATTTTCATTCAGCATGTCCGGGTGGTATTCGTCACGATTCGCGACGGTCTCGAGATCGATCATGGCGGGAAAGCCGTTATTGACGCCTCCCGAGTTCTTAAACAGATTTTCAAATTGCGCAAGTTGTCGCTGCGCGGCTTCAATCGGAACCATACGATCTTTCTTGTCATCGTAGACGCAGGTATGTCGCATCGCTGAGAAGATGGGTCGTTCTTTGCCAGGATTATCATCCAGGGCTGTTTGTAATCTCTCGAGATAGGTTTCTAATTCGCTAATCGGGCGTGTCAGGGGCCAAGACATGATGTTGCATCCATGTTTGACCGCATAGTCGTAGGTAATAGGGGCTCGTGCCGCAACCCAGATTGGTGGATGGGGCTGCTGCAAGGGCTTGGGCACTGAGGTCGCTTCCGGAAATTGCCAGTAGTCTCCATCATGGGCGTAATCACCTTGCCATAGTGCTTTGACTGCAGGAAGCATTTCTTGCATATATCGCCATGCGTCTGATTGTTTAAGCCCTGCATGCATCCGATCGAACTCACGCTGATAGGCACCCGATCCGATTCCGAATTCCAGTCGCCCGTTACTGTATAAATCGAGAAGTGCGGCTTCGCCGGCAACGTTAATGGGATGCCAATATGGCGCCACAACTACGGCGGTCCCAAGCCGAATTCGGTTCGTATGCGACGCCCACCAGGTAAGAATCTGGAAAGGATTGGGAGCGATTGTCATTTCAAGCGCGTGGTGCTCGGCGGCCCAAACAATATGAAATCCACCTTCGTCGGCCATTTGCACCATTTCGAGGGTATGTTTCTCGACTTCGCGCATATCGACGTCAGGGGTGATGCGTTCCATGTTGATAGAGAGTTGGAATTTCATAGTAGTTTCAAGATCAAAAATTAACGGATGAAGTCTATCACCGGGATGGTGAATAACATGCTGAAAATGCGAGGGTTAATTGGGTTGTCTAACGATTTATGTCGACCCAGATAAGGTTACTGCATCACAAATGGATCTGCAATGGGCTCAGAGGCGGTATTGAGCCAAACCGTTTTCGGTCGGGTGTAATCGTAGATTGCCTCCATGCCCGATTCTCGACCAAAGCCGCTTTCTTTAAAGCCGCCAAAGGGCGCAATGGGAGAGACCACGCGATACGTGTTGACCCAAACAATGCCCGCGCGAATTGCACCACTGACTCTTAACGCCCGTCCGACGTCACGGGTGAAGATACCGCTCGCGAGACCAAAGTTAGTATCGTTTGCCATAAATAGTGCCTCCTCTTCAGAGTGAAAAGCCAACGCGCTGACCACAGGCCCGAACAGTTCATTTCTGACAACACCAATTTCCTGACTTGGACAATCGACGATGGTGGGTTCGATATACCACCCGGTATCCAGACCTGAAGGTCGGGCGCCACCATATAAAATATTCGCGCCATTGGCGCTCGCATCGACAAGCGTGGATTGAATGTTTGTTAGCTGTGCCTCTGTTGCCAGGGGCCCCATTTGACTGTTCTCATCTAAGGGATCACCGATACGAATTTTCTTGGCTTTTTCGACCACGCGCGCCAAGACCTCTTCTTTTATCGAGTCCTGAAGGAGGAGTCGTGATCCTGCAACACAACTTTGACCACTGGCGCTGAAAATGCTCAGCAAAATACCGTTTACGGCACTTTCTAAATCTGCATCGTCAAAGACGATGACCGGAGATTTCCCTCCTAACTCGAGAGATACTTGCGCAAAATTTTCTGCAGAGTTTCGGATAACATGTTTGGCGGTATTCGGGCCACCGGTAAAACTGATTCGGTCGACCAAAGGATGACTCGTCAATGCGCGCCCACAGGGTTCGCCGTGCCCGGTGACGATATTGATCACACCCGGTGGAAAGCCGGCCTCTTCAAATACTTTTGCAAATTCGAGCATCGGGGCCGAGGCGTGTTCAGAAGCTTTCAGAACAACTGTATTTCCGGCGGCAAGCGCAGGCCCGATTTTTACTGCGACCAGAAATAGCTGGGAATTCCAGGGCACCACCGCCGCGACAACACCTAAGGGCTCCCGGAGCGTTATTGTCATCATGTCGGGTTTATCAATGGGCAATGTTTCCCCGCTGATTTTGTCAGCGAGGCCGGCATAATAGTGAAAGAAATCAGAAATGTAGTTTGCCTGCCAACGCGTTTCTTTGAATAATTTTCCGGTATCGATAGTTTCACAACGGCCCAGCGTTTCGGAATGGGTTGCGAGTACATCGGCCAGTCGTCGCAACATTTTTCCTCGGGCGGTCGGTGTCAGCTTGGACCATGGACCTTCCTTAAATGCACGATGTGCCGCCTCGACGGCTCTATTCACATCATACTCAGAGGCTTCAGGCACTTCGGCCCAGGTCTCGCCAGTCGCTGGATTCACGCTGGTAAACGTTGCGCCATTTTCGGCATCAGTCCATTCGCCATCGATGTACATTTGATACCGTTTTAATTCAGACATGGGTTTCTCCAAAATTTAGTCCAGCGGATGAAAAGCGATGCATTCAATCTCAACGCGAATGTCTACCAGGAAGTCACTGACCAGTGCAGACCGGGCAGGAGGCCCCTGTGGAAAAAATTCGGCATAAACTGAATCGAAACCTGGAAAATCTTCTCTCGACTTGATCCATACCATCGACTTCACAACGTCTGATAGTTGGCATCCGGCTTCCGACAAAGTTTCATTAATGCGTTCAAGGCATGCCCGGGTCTGATCCTCGATAGAGCCCGTGGTCATAACAACGCCATTTTCCATCGGGACCTGTCCCGTGAGAAACACGAAGTCACCTGCCCGAACTGCTCGAGATAAGGATAGTTGCCGGCCGTTAATAACGAGAGGCTCACCAATAACATATTTTTGAGATTGCATCATAGGATTACGCAAACAGGTTCAAACTTAAAGTACCATAGTTGTAACTGAACTGCTGTGTTTTTGTTGGGCCCATAATCTCTATAAATTAAATGCAGATAATTAACGAATTAAGCGCTGACGGGACGTGGTTTGAGTTGACCCGAGATCGTGTCAGCGTTAAAGACCCCATTGTGCTTATTCACGGGGTCGGCCTCGATCTTGAGATGTGGGATCCTCAAATCGCTGCCCTGACTGAACATTATTCCGTTTTGCGCTACGACATGATGGGTCATGGTAAATCAAAGGCCGGAGCGGTGAATGGCATCGGGACTTTTATCGACCAGTTGAAAGACTTGCTTGCTTACTTGGAGATTGACCGATGCCATCTGGCAGGCTTGTCAATGGGCGGCGTAGTGGCTCAGGGTTTTGCAAGAACGGAGCATGATCGATTAAAAACATTGATTCTCATGAATACAGTCTACAGGCGTACTGAAGCAGAACTGCTTGGTATGCGAGCCCGTCTCGCACTGACACGCGAAGAGGGACTAAAGCCGATCGCAGACGCGGCAATCGCGCGTTGGTTTGACCCGCATTTCCAGAAGGCTTACCCGGAGCGCATCGAGACCATTCGCCGGAAGATGCTGTCAAATCAGTTGAAACCGTACGTTCTGGCGTATGGCGCGCTTGTAGAAGCCGATTCGGAGATAAAGGATGCGTTAACGCGGGTCAAGTGTCCGACGCTTGTGCTAACGGGTGAGCTTGACCCGGGTTCAACACCTGAAATTGCACATCGAATGATTAATGATCTTGCAAATGGTGAGCTCATCGTCTTGCCGGGACTTCATCATCTGACTTCCTGGGAGGACCCTGATCTGGTCAATTCGGTACTGCTCAAATTTCTTGGGCGCCATACCCAGCGAGGTGCGTAGGGGTTTTTAATTGTGAAATCGATAAAACCAACGAGGTAATCGGATTTGGAACGAGGCATAATTGATATTTTTACAGGAGATCGACATTGGATAAAGAGCGTTTTGAAAAAGGACTGGCGGTGCGTAGCGATGTACTCGGCGCCGACTATGTAAAAAATACAATGGAGAATGCGAGCGAGTTTAGTCGTGATTTCCAAGAGTTACTGACTGAATATTGTTGGGGCGCCGCGTGGGGCGACGATACGCTTGATCGCAAAACCCGGAGCATGCTCAATGTCACCATGATCGCAGCATTGAATCGAATGCACGAATGGGAGCTGCATTTCCGAGGGGCAATGGTTAACGGCGTCAGCCGAGATGAGCTTAAGGCTATTCTTAATCAGATTGCCATTTACTGTGGGGTGCCGGTCGCCGTTGAGTGCCATCGAATTGCGAAAAAGGTTTTTGCAGAGCTCGATGGAGAGTAGAGCGCTCGTTTTAATCCATTCGCGGATGGATTACGTTTTTTCGCTAAACGTCTGAAGGGTTGATAACGGGATGAATAAGCAATTTGAAACGATTTTGATCGAGAATGAAGGGCACGTGGCCTGGATTCGGCTTAATCGTCCTGAGGTTGCCAATGCGTTTAATACGCTTATGGCTGAAGAGTTACGAGATGTGTTTCAAGCCTTTATTTCTGGAACTCGTCAGGCAAGATGTATTGTGCTTACCGGTACCGGAGAGCGAGCATTTTGTGCGGGCGGCGATCTCAAGCAACGCAACAACATGACGAATGAAGCATGGTTCACGCAGCATGTCGTTTTTGAGGACTTAGCTCGGGCGCTGATGGATTGTCCGATACCGCTCATTGGCGCCATTAACGGGGCAGCCTATGGCGGCGGCACGGAACTGACCTTGGCCTGCGATTTTGCATATGCCGCGCAACATGCTCGATTTGCATTGACGGAAACGACATTGGGCATTATTCCGGGAATGGGCGGCACACAGTATCTGCCGCGCGCGGTGGGCATTCGACGCGCTAAAGAAGTCATTCTCAGCGGCCGTCCATTTGATGCAGAGCAGGCGCTGCAATGGGGGCTTGTTAACCAGGTTTGCGCGCCGGCCGAACTGGAAGACACGGTGCAGAAGGTCGCCACCAAAATTGCAAGCAATGGGCCCATGGCAGTTCGAGCCGCGTTGCGAGCGATTAATCATGCTGAATTCTCGACGATTAAAGAAGATTATGAAGTCGAGCTTTCGGCTTATAACGAGCTTATTCCAACGGCTGATCGACATGAAGGTATTCATGCTTTTAATGAGAAACGAAAAGCGATCTTTAAGGATGGTTAACTGAGTGGTGTGAGTGCGCATCATGGGAATACAAAAATCGAGACCTAAGCAAGTTGAACATTACTGAAACGCTAAGTGCTTTTGGAAGCACTCTGGAACTTGATCATATTCCCGCGGGGGTTACAGAGCGCGCCTGTTTGCTGATTGCGGATAGTGTGGGCGTGGCCATTCGGGCAAGAAAAGAGGCGGAATCGACACCCGCGTTACTCGCTGCTGTAGAACAGATGGGAATGGCAGACGGTGATGGTCGGGTGTTTGCAGATTCGCGAGGTTACGCATTCCCCGCCGCTGCGCTGATTAATGGAACGTTAATTCACAGCCTTGATTTTGATGACACGCATATCGCGGCGACGGTGCATCCGTCGGCTCCGGTACTGGCCGCAGCACTTGCGGCTGGACAGATGGCGAATGCGTCAGGGGCATCCGTCGTTGCTGGCGTTGTTGCCGGTTATGAAGTCATGTGTCGCCTGGGGCGAGCGCTTAAACCGGCCGATCATTATGATCGGGGCTTTCACCCGACTGCCACGACTGGTGCCTTTGGCGCTACGGTTTCCGCAGGCAGGGCGCTTGGTCTAAGCGCAGAACAATTGTCGATGGCACTGGGTATCTGTCTAAGCCAGGCTTCGGGCTCTATGCAGTTTTTAGTCAACAGCGCGTGGACCAAGCGATTCCAAGTGGGCAATGCAGCGATGGTGGGTGTTATTGCCGCATCTCTTGCATCTCAGGGATTCGTTGGCGCAAGTGAGGCGATCGAAGGCGATTGTGGATTTTTAAGGAGCTATGCGCCTGACCCGGATCCATCGCTCGCAATTGCCGGACTCCGAGAGCATTGGGAGACGCTGCAAATTGGGGTGAAACCGTACCCTTCATGCCGATTCAGTCATGCCGCGATCGACGGTATTATCGATATTGCGGCGCCCGGAATTGAAGCATCAAAAATCGCTCAAATTAACATCGGGTTGCCGAGAAAGGGAATGGACTTAACGGCTCTGCCGCAAGCGTTCCGACGGAAGCCAAATGGCGTGGTCGGTGGGCAGTTTTCAATGCACTTTACCGCAGCGGTTGCCGCTCAGACAGGCAATCTCAGCTGGGATGATTACGATCAATATTTAACTGACCCGACTACCCTGGATCTTGCGCAACGCATTGATGTTCAGGAAGACGCCGAGATGGATGCAATTTATCCCGAGCGAATGGGTGGGAAAGTTTCGATCCGTTTGACTGACGGCTCCTTAGAGACTCGATGTGTCGAAATCCCCAAGGGCGAACCGGAAAATTTTCCAGATGCCAAAGCGCATCGCTCCAAATTTATATCTTTGACTCAGCCTGTACTGGGAGAGCAAGCAGCGAACTTGTATCAGAGACTTATGACATTCAGCGCACTTGAGTCTGTGAACGAATTATTTCCTGAAGTTTCATAACGGCACGAAATTATCCGAGCACCGACAGACTGCTGGCCGGATTGGGCTCACGGTTTCTCGAGAAAAATCCTAGACTAATTTCATGCCCCGTTTGAGGTAGTTGGTATCTGACCGGTTGCTTGTCATGAAGAGCGCCGGTTTCGCAAGCTTCGATTAGGGCGGCCATCATTTGGCCGGCTGCAGGCGCGGTTTTGAACTGGTTACCGCTAGTACCGATCGACAGATAAAAACCTCTCACATCTGTGCAGTCATAGATAGGTATCCAATCATCACTGACATCCCATAGGTCGGCGAGACCTGAAATGCTGTTTGGAATACCCATAGCTGGAATGCGTTGCGCAAGCCGGTAAAGTGGCTCGATCGCACTCGGTGCGATGTTTCGGTCAAAACCCTCGGGATCAACTGCGTCCTCGTGCTCACCTTCTGCGCCGAGGCTACCAACGAGGACAGCGTCACCCGTATCCTCGCGCATATAACTGCCAATATCGGTGTCATAGAGCATTATTTTTGCGCCATCTGCGCTCTTTGAATCGGGACAATTGATATGAACGGTTTGGTGGCGTAGGACTCGTGTTCCAATCTGTTGCTGTCCGGATAAACCCGCTTTTTTAATCAAGTCTTGTGCATGTGGACCCGCGGCGTTCACCAGTATCTTGCAGGGTAGATTTGCGCCATCAGTCAAGGTGATGCCACGAATCTGATTGTCTTTTAGATTAATACCGGAGACGCCGCGATTAAAGTAAAACACGACACCATTTTTCTCGGCCGCTCGTTGAAGATTTTTAGCCGCGAGCTGCGGGTCTGCACAATACCCGCCACAAGGAAAATATATGCCTTCGGGCGCGCTGTTAGAAAATTGGCCAAAATTGGGGTTATCAGAAATAACAGGTGGGCCAAAAGTTGAAAAATCCCATGTGGGGAATACTTCCTGTAATTTTGCAAGTGACCAAATCGAGAATGGAATACCGAGTTGTTCTGAAAATTCGAGTGGATATCGTAAGTAGTCGTTGTTAGGTGTTTTAAATGTTAAAACACCCGCATGATGGAAAGGAGCGATGGGTTCATCGTCAGTAAGGCCTAGAAAATTTTGCCAATCTTTCCAGCAATGAAAACCTTCCCAAGCGAGCGCTGTCCCCTCCAGCGTTGAGTACTGCGTTCGGATCATAGCCAGCGATCCGCTCGTTGCCCCTTGACCTGCACCGGCGAGTGGATCGACAACGAGTACGCGGTACGAGCGCTGGGAGAGAGCGAAGGCAATTGAAGTGCCAATAATGCCGGCACCTGCGATCACGACATCAAATTCATTCTCGGCTATAGGGGTGTTAGCTGTCATTACTCACTTCGATTTGGTTTATCGGGGATTGCGACTTTAAGTTCCGAATCAGGTATTTCCTCCAACGCGTACTTGCGTGCGAACAAACCTGTATAATTAGTAAATCATAATATTGTTTAATACTAAAAAATAGGACTCTTTATGGAATTTACACTGATTAAGCCATTATTCGGAGGTTTTTTATTAGGGTTGGCAGCGTTGTCGTTACTGTTCTTTAACGGCCGAGTTGCCGGCGTTAGCGGAATACTGGGTGGGTTTCTGTCATTTAAAAAGCACGATACGCTCTGGCGGTTTGCTTTTTTAGCTGGCCTAGTCACGGGCGGCGTTCTTCTTCTCGGAACATTTCCCGAGACCCTTAATTTCACGCTGAAAAGTTCCCCCCTAGCGGTGATGCTCGCGGGGTTGCTTGTTGGCATTGGAAGCCGGATGGGAAGTGGCTGTACAAGCGGGCATGGGGTTTGCGGTATTGGCCGGCTCTCGCAACGATCAATGATTGCGGTCGTGGTTTTTTTATCAAGCGGTATCGCTGCAGCTGTATCAATTGACCTCATATTCGGGGGTGAAATCTAATGGGCCTGTTGATGATATTTTTATCAGGCGTCCTCTTTGCATTGGGCCTTGGTATATCAGGAATGACGCAACCGGAGAAAATTGTTGCGTTTCTAAACGTTGTGGGTGAATGGGATCCCAGTCTCATTTTTGTCATGCTTGGAGCATCCATGACTTATTTGACGGGATACGGCTTTATTCTCAAACGATCCAAACCCATACTTGCTGAGTCTTTTTCGTTGCCAACGCGTCGCGACATCGATCCGCCCCTTGTTTTTGGATCTTTATTATTTGGTCTGGGCTGGGGTCTCGTCGGTTTTTGCCCTGGACCTGCTCTGGTCGCATTGGTTACGGGCTATGACTCAGTACTTATTTTTGTGTTGGCGATGGGGTTTGGAATGTATTTTTTTGAAGGCATTGATTCTCGTTTTCAGAGAGGTGTTGACGGGGGTGCAGCCTGATAACAAAGCGAGAGTTCTGCTGTTTTTTGAGCGCTGTGGTTAGGCAAAACAAAGATCTGAACCGATAAGAAATTCCTGATTCAAAACGAATAAAAGTCCGACTCATGGGTCACTTAACTTATTCGTATCCTGTTGTGTCGAACAAAAATTGTTTGGATTTGCTATTGAAAAATATTCGATTGTCACCATTTTAGAAAGAGCCGGGATTCAGAGATAAGCCTGCTGTCCCAAAGAAAATGGAGAATATTATGAATAACGTAGTAAGGTCATTTGAGAGAGGTCGCGGTTGGGATGTTTTAGGAAGTTATGAAAATTTGATGGGCGGGTGGCCTCAGTCTGCTAACCTGTATCATGCCGCGGCGACTAAGCGGCCATCCATTGATGTCAGTGAAAACGAAAGCGCGTTCCTTGTTCAGGCAGAGCTCCCGGGAGTGGGTAGAGAAGGACTGGAAGTCATCGTCACTGATGGCATATTAAAAATTGTTGCAGAAAGAAAACCTCGACAGAGTGATGACAAAACAGGCCGGTCAATATTGAAAGAGCAATTTTTCGGCAAGTTTTCGAGATCATTGAAACTCGGCTCAGGGATTGATGAATCAAACATCGAGGCTCGATATGAAGATGGCGTTCTCAATCTTTGGCTACCTAAAGTTGCTGAAGCCAAGCCTCGCAAGGTGGACATCAAAATTGCCTGAATCCGGAGTTTGACAGGAAAGAAAGGGCTGCTTTTGCAGCCCTTTTTACGTTCAGGCGGTATTTTTAAAAAGAACTGCCTCAACATGGTTTTCGAAGAAGAGTGATAAACGAGCGGTATACTTGCGCTGTCTAGTAACAGGGTCAAAGATTTAAAGATGAGTCAAGTTAGCAATCCAGCAATCGTGGCAGAACTTCTTGCTGAGGCGATGCCTTATATCCAACATTTTCATGGCAAAACAATTGTCATTAAGTATGGTGGTAATGCGATGGTTGACGAAACTCTAAAAAAAGAATTCGCCCGTGATGTCGTTTTGATGAAGCTGGTCGGTATGAACCCCGTTATTGTTCACGGCGGGGGACCTCAGATTGGTCAACTGCTCGATCGTATTGGAAAAAAGAGCGAATTTATTGATGGTTTGCGAGTGACTGATAGCGAAACCATCGATGTGGTTGAGATGGTTTTGGGTGGACTGGTCAATAAAAGTATCGTGGCGCTTATTAATGCGCATGGCGGAAAAGCAGTTGGATTGTCAGGGAAAGATGGCGACATGATTCGTGCTCGCAAGATGGTATTTCATAAAGAAGGGTCAACCAGTGACGACGATATTGTGGAATTGGGTTTTGTCGGTGAGATAGAGTCAATCAATCCTCTGGTTGTCGATGTGCTGGATCAAGAAGACTTTATACCGGTGATCGCCCCGATTGGTGTGGGAGTCGATGGAAAGGCTTACAACATAAATGCTGATACTGTCGCAGGCCGTCTTGCGGTTACTTTAGGCGCAGAGAAGTTGATTCTTCTGACAAATACTCCAGGCGTTCTGGATAAGAGCGGCGAGTTACTTACAGGACTATCAGAGAGTCGAGTGAAAGCGTTAATTGAAGCGGGAACAATCTCTGGCGGCATGCTGCCTAAAGTTAAATGCGCTGTTGATGCGGTTGCGGGAGGCGTTCGAACGGCAACCATCTCGGATGGGCGTGTTCCACATGCCACCTTGCTTGAAACCCTTACGGACCAAGGCGTCGGCACTCAGATTGGCCGCGAACGGGAAGTTTTGCGCCCAAATTGAGCGTTTACCTGTCGTCGTGAGCGGGTTTGCCATGTTCAGAATTGAATAAGTATGTGATGTTTGTGCCATCCTTCGTCTCCTGATTAAAAAATAAAAACGTGCCTTCCCCATCCTCACTTCAAATTCTGCCGTTACAAGTAGATTCGTTGCGATTTGAGACAGACAGCAAAGTGTTGCTGGATGACGTTTCTTTTCAGCTGCAGCCGGGCGCGCCCACAGGGATCGTTGGTCCCAACGGCGCAGGTAAGAGTCTGTTATTGCGGTTATGTCACGGACTGTTGACGCCATCAGCCGGATCAATTGAATGGGCGGGTGGCAGTGTTGAACAGCAACGTGCTGCGCAAGCGATGGTTTTTCAACGACCGATACTGCTTCGACGCTCAGTCCGTGGAAACATTGAGCATGCTCTAAAAGCGCGCAATATCCCAAAACATGAGCGAGTGGATCGTACCGAGAACGTACTTCAGAAAACAGGTCTCCAGAATATTTCGAACAGGAATGCGAGGGTGCTGTCAGGTGGAGAGCAGCAGCGCTTAGCGCTCGCAAGAGCATGGGCACTTAAGCCCCGCGTACTTTTTCTCGATGAACCAACAGCCAATCTCGATCCCGCTGCAACGGCGCAGGTTGAGCAGATTATTCGAGAGATGGACGAAGATCAGGTTCGTATCATGATGGTCTCTCACGATCTCGGTCAGGTGCGTCGAGTCGCGCTCGATGTCATGTTCTTGCACAACGGACGATTAATCGAGCATTCACCTGCTGAGGATTTCTTTAAGAGGCCTGAAACTTCTCTTTCGGCCGCCTTTATTAATGGCGAACTGCTTTGGTGATTATGAATGGGAAGTTGTCATTTGTTGGTTTGTCCCAGCCAGTATGAGACGGCTTCGCTAAATCCATTCTTATCATGGTCAGCGACTGATAAAAACTCTTCGGTAAGGGGTGATGGCGCGTTGGAAACCACGCGTGCGAAAGGCGCCCATCGGAGCATGTCAATATCGTTAAAGTCATTCCCAATTGCCAGTGCGGTGGCTGAGTCGACGCCAAACGCGTTACAAATCCATCGAGCCGCTTGGGATTTGCTTACGTTAGGCGGGAAAATCTCATACCAGGTCGAGGCATGGTCAAGCGGGGAAGTCGCCCGTAACACGCTGTATGCCGGTAGCTTGTCGCGGAGTTCCTGAAGCCGTGCTGATGCATTTTTTGAAGTTTCGATTGATAAAAGTTGTGCGCTACCTTCCTTTAACTGCGTGAGATCAGTGAGCTTTTGGTGATGACTCGAATAAAGCGCAAGTCTGCGATCAAAATCAGGATTTTTTGAGCCAAATCGATACCAGTAAAACTGATGATTATCGGGAACGGGATCATGAACCATGAAGTCTATTTTCAAATTTTTCAACACATCAATTGCTGTTTTGATTTCCGGAACGGCAAGGCCAAAATGGTGAATCAATTCGCGTGGTTGATGAGAAAAAATACCTGCGCCGGATGACGTCACAAGAAAGTCGATCGGGAAATTTTCATTGATGACGCGATCGCATGACAACAACGATCGCCCGGTGATTACGACTCGAGCAATATTCTGTTGACCTAAATCTTCTAGCGTCTGGCGATTTCTGTTGCTTAGCTTTTGGTCAGAACCAAGAAGCGTGCCATCAAGGTCTGTAAATACGACTCGGCACCCTTTTTTCATGTTTGACATTAAAGCCCTGGTGGACAGGTTATTTGGATAAGATAGATGACGCCTTTAAAAGGCTTGCGTTGCTTCTGGTCAATTTGCAGATTATTTTAGAAAGTTACGCTATGCAAGATCCAAAATATGCAACGATATGCCCGTATTGTCTATATTGGTTTAACAATCTGGATTAGCGATATGAAGTTTTATTATCGAGAAGAGCGTTGAGTTTTTCAGGGTTAAAAAATAGCCCAATCAGACCAGCGCTACGTTGAGTTCATCGCGGGTCAGCCCACTAAAACATACATCGGTTGCAACGCGATTACTTCCGCGATCATGATGACATCGTGTCCTGCGCCCAGCTTACCGGCAGGATTCTCCAAGGCCTGCTTGCCCGTGGGACCACAGGTCATTGGACCTCCCCGAGGTGAAGCCGCGTTATTAAGAGCGTGCCATCGAACGGAAGAAGCGCTGGGGTTAAGCGACCAGGCCCCTCTTGACCCTCAAACGAAATAGACCAGAGAGTTGCGACAAAAAGCCAAGTCGTGAAATTCAGCGGTGAGCCCTAAAAAGGACGGCTCGCCCTTATAGGAGTGCTTCGATTTTGTCGACCAGCTCGCCGTTGTTCGGCGCTACGGTTGGGCCAAAACTGCCTACGACACGACCTTCTCGGTCGAGCAAATATTTGTGGAAGTTCCATTTTGGAAACTGACCTGCTTCTGTTCCAAGCGCCTCATAAAGGGGTTCCGCATGTCGTTTGGCGACTTTCGTTTTCTCGAACATCGGAAACTTCACCGCATAGGTGAGGTCGCAAAACTCACGTATCTTTTCTTCCGAGCGTGGATCCTGGAAAAAATCATTAGACGGGAAACCCAGCACTGAAAAACCCTGGCGACTGTACTTTTCTTGGAGCGCTTCCAGTCCTTCAAATTGTGAGGTGAACCCGCAGTAACTCGCGGTATTGACGATGAGTAACACCGTATTGGAGTAGGTGTCGCATAACCGGACGGAATCATCGCTTGCTAGAAAACGTTTTGAAAAATCAAGGTTCATTGGACATTCAGTGTCGCCGTTGACCGGTGAGAAATAAAGTGACGTCAAAAGTGCAAGACCGAGCGCGCGAATCAGCATAATCACAGACTCTGTTGTTTTTTTAGATATTACTGGCTCGATGTGAATTCTAGGTAATTAATGAGTTGAGGATGGGTGGGATTTT
>MDSW01127938.1_pt1 | contig 19079 bp, 18 predicted proteins | sample 811171 | NCBI WGS metagenome assembly MDSW01 (sample SAMN05326641, study PRJNA326480) | marine metagenome | isolation source: seawater | place: Atlantic Ocean: North West | collected 2012 | reverse complement strand
ATCATATTGGCTGGCGTTTTCACCTGGGCATTCATCGAGGTTATCCCCAATTGAATCGCCATCAAGGTCATCGATACAACCATCTCCATCTGAATCCCACCCGCTCGCGTTTTGGTTCAGACACGCATCAATATGGTTTGGTACACCATCCCCATCCCCATCCCCCCATGAATCAGAATCACGGTGAACTCCTTGTATGGCCAACGCAAAACCAACACGATTTCCATCGATCCCCACGCCACCATCATGGCTACCCGGAGAGATGTAACGAGCGCGAACTTCAACCTCTATCCACTCAATACCGCTAAGGTCGGCATCAGAAAGCGAAACAGCCAATGTCGTTTCGTTTGACATCGGGAAAGCAACATCGTCTGAGAAATCAACCATTTGTGAAAAAGAGAGTGTCGAATCGCCATCGTTTTGATACTCGTTTGCGATAGCCACCCGGCCGTCCGAAAGCCGAACGATGAGTTGGAGGTCATCAACCAGATGGGGTTCAGGAGCAGCAGCCCAAGCAAGACGTGCATCAAAATTTCCCCCGGTGACATCAAAACGCTCAACCCAAACATCCCCACTTTTCAAGAACGGACCAACAGCCCCTGTGCCGTCCCAATTCGCCGAAACCAAATTCTCTAAAGCTTCAGAACTCCCCTGCCTTTCTTGTAACCACAATTGGGGCGTTTGGTTCAACAAACGGTACGAATCGTGAATCCATATATCTTCTGCAGGAACCCCGTCTCCTTGGTGCAAAGCCGTCTCAATTTGGCCTAAATCGATTAATTCCGAGAGATTTAATTGACCCCATCCATCGTAATGATTTTGCAATTCAAATCCTCCATTTTCACCGTTTCGAACTTCTTGTGGAAGCGGCGTAGTTGCTAATGAGAGCAACGCCCGTAACAAAGAGCCAGACGGTGAAAAACCGGAGGCGAGGCTCAAATTATTCGTCGTATTCCCTCCACCTTCAAACCATTCTGGGCGCAAAGTATTCACGGATTGCCACGTTCGATTTTCGTTCCCAGAAATCCACCCTTGTTCTACCATTTGTTGAATGACGGCAGCAGTACTCGCAGCCGCAGGCGTCGCCATACTCGTACCGCTCGATGAACGCAAACCGCCATTATATGAATCATCTATTCCATCAGCACGCGCAGACTGAATGGACGAACCAGGTGCCAATGCAAAAATCCCATTTGTGCCAGATTCAGTTGGCCCAATCGAAGAAGAGCTCCAGCGGTCTGTTGATTCCGATTTTATTGAAGCCCCAACTGCAACGACGTTCCTTCCGTTTGCTGGTTCAAGTAATTGGCCCCCATTATTCCCAGGGGCAATAAAGGCGAGAGACCAAGGCATTTCCAAGGCCCATGCATCAAAATCACCAGTACGTGCAGTATATTCTGTTGTTGCATCACCCCAAGAATTGGAATGTAAAGTTGCACCATTCAACCCCGCTTCAACAAGCAAAGCGTCAACATCCGGCGGCACCCACCCCGCTTCAGAAACAATATCTTGGAACAGAATTTGGGAAGCATATGAAAGTGAAGAACCGTTTTGAGGCAACGTTCCCGAGCGCATGTCATAGACGTTATAGCACGATAATGTCCCTGCAACATGAGTACCATGCCTGTAGTCTGATTGACCAGGAGTATCACCCGAATCAATGGAATGATTCAACAACAAAACCTTCCGATGTTCAGGGCCAGGAGTCCCGACACCATCGGTTAAATTTTCACCTTCTGAACCAAATTCACCAGGCAGAGTAGCATTTCGAAAGCATGCATGGTCAGCATCTAGCCCCGAGTCTGCTACAGCAACGACAACACCTTCGCCATTCAACCCTAAATCCCAAGCAGGATTTCCAGACAAACCGCCGTATTGCAATAACGAGCCAGCCTGCTCATTACGAGCGAGAGTAGGCAGTACCGGCTCGACCCAAAGCAAACCATCGAGAGAGGAGAGTGTTGAAAATCCACTCATCCAACTCCCCACTTCTACATGGGGAATCCCAGTAGAATAATACTCGGCGCGCGATTCAATATCAACACCGTACTGCTCGAATACAGCTACTAACTGTTGCACTGCATCAGGCGGGAGGTTGGGCTCAAACACGAAACGATAGGACTCATGGGTGGAAAAATGAAACATATCACCTTTGAATTCGACTTCGGGGGCTTTGTTCATCGAGACGCCTACGATTTCACTTGCGCCCGGTGAGTGCCAAACCAAAACCTCAGACGGGTGAATCATTCGAAGAGGCGTATAACCCTCATCATACAACTCCATCCACTGTTCTTGCGTCCATGTTCCTTGTTCCAAGACGAGGACCCTTTCTTCCCCCGTTAACTCTTCAGAAAACCCGGGAGGTGCGAACCCCTGAACCAAAGGCAACAGCAACAGCATCATGACTAAGAACACTGGTCGCATAAACCTCGTTGAACCGTCTAACTTTGTCAATCTCGCGGTTGTTTTCACCAGATTATACGCGACGGCGCGTTTAAGTCGGGTTTGCGAGTCGCCCAGTTCGATGAAGGCCTTTCGCGTAACAGGAGTCGCCCCGTTTGGCAGCATGCGCCAAGCATTTTCTTTAGACCTACCAGCATCAGATGCTGGCGATGCAGAACATCGAACATATTCGATCATGGGCTCTCGGCACAAGGCGAACCGCCGCTCTATTGACATCACATCAGTTGAAGAAATCGACCCTCGAATCTCTACAGAACCACGCATTACTGACCATTTCCGAGAAGAAATTGCAGCTGCTGGCGGAGCAATCGTTGCAACAAAAGAAGAAGAGTGAACCCACGCGGTATTCTTCAAGGGCAACTGTCTCGGACTACGTGAGCCGCATGGTTGAAAGAAGCGAGTTACAAAAAATGGCGCGAACAATTGACGCGCACAGAAAACAACTTGATGCACTCATTGCACAAACCGAACAAATTTCTGCGATTATCGAAGAGCACTCCTTGACAACCGGGATCCTCGCCGAACTTCAAAAATCCAGCAAAACCGGCCACACAAGCGCTCGTCTTTCTATTGGCTCTGGAGTGACTTTGAATTACACGCACGAAGGGAAAGAGGAGGGCACAGCCCTCATCGATATTGGAAGCGGTGTTTACGGAGAAAAGCCTTGGTCTGAAGTGCATGCATTAACACTTGAACGAAAAGAAGGCATCACATTGTTGCACAAAGATTTGTCAGAACAAGTGATAAAATTGGAGGAGAAGATCACCCATTTAGCCCAAGAATTCAATTCAGCAGCCGAACAACTTCAACCCTCTCAACCCCAAGATACGCCCGTTCAAGAAACACCTTCTACATCTGCGTCCGAAGAAAAACAACCTCGTCGCCAACAACGCCGCGGAAGCCGTTTTGGCAATGAACTAACACTGGATGACTGAGGGTTGCGAATGGGACTTTTTGATAGATTTCGGAAAAGAGTGACAGAAGTCGCCTCCGAAACCGATACAGAAGCACTTTCCGCTGAAGCCGACACAAAAGAAGCCCAGGAGGCATTAGCAACTGCTCAACCCCCTTCTCCTGAGCCTCCAACACCAGTTCAACAAACTCCAGTGATTGAACCGGAGGAAGAAGAGTGGGAGGACTTGGAGTCATTGGATGAAGCCGAATCCCTCGAATCTTCGAGTGAAGATTGGGATGATTTTGACGACGAAGAAGAACTCGCCTTACCGGTTGAACTTACTCGGAAAGAGAGGAAACAGCAAGAAGCACGCCGTCGCACAGAAGAAAAACGCCTTGCTAAAAAACGTAAGGAAATGGCAAAGCGAGGGGCGGTTGAAATGGCCCGGCCAAAAGGGTCTCATGTCGACCTTTCTGTAATGAGAACAACAACCGGCCGCCAACTTGTTAGCGTTCAATCTGCACCGAAAGGTTCGGTAAAAGAAGCCGAAATTGAAACAGAAGCAGGAACCAAAGTCAAAGTCGACCTGGGAGGGGGTGTTGTTTCTGAAGGCGGGCGAGTTATCAAAGCAGGCGGAGCACTCGACAATCTCCTTGAAGAACTCGAATGGGTTCTTCTTGAATCCGATATTTCCAGTGACGCAGTCACTGCAGTCACCGCCGCATTGCGTGCAAACCTTGTAGGGGCGCGTCTCCGAAGGGGGGCAGATTTGGCAAAGGTGCTTGAAGCCGCCCTCAAACGGGCATTGCGAAATATTTTAGCAGCAGGATACTGGGATTTCGACGCAACAGTTCAATCGTTTGTCGATTCTGGCGATACGCCGGTTGTCATTATGCTGGTCGGAGTTAACGGTACAGGAAAAACCACGACAGCGGCAAAAATCGCTCGCAGACTCCTCGACCAAAACCTCAGTGTTGTCGCCGCAGCAGGCGACACTTTTCGAGCAGGTGCGATTCAACAACTCGAATCGCATTGTGAGAATTTAGGAATTCGTTGTATCTCCAGTCAACGCGGAGGAGATACGGCGGCAATCGCCCGCGACGCAATCGATTCTGCCAAAGCGAAAAACATCGACGTGGTACTTGTCGATACTGCCGGGCGCATGCAAAACAAAGTCAATCTCATGAACGAACTCAACAAGGTTCGACGCGTAGCCAACCCGCATCTAACATTATTCGTCGGCGACTCGCTTGCAGGAAATGACGCTGTTGAGCAAGCGAGAATGTTCCAAGAAATTATGAAATTCGATGGCGCCGTGTTAACAAAAATCGACACAGATGCCAAAGGTGGAGCAGGCCTTTCTATCGCCTTCTCGACAGGCCGCCCAATTGTATTCGCAGGTGTTGGCCAAGGATACCACGACTTGAAACAATTTGACCCAGACTGGCTTCTTGAACAAATGTTCGATTGAATTGAAGCGATGGTGACTTAGACCCCAAACCCCTCCGAACACCATGGCGGGTACTTTCAAAGACGAAGAAACCGAACAATTTTTCCAATTGGTTCACATGTTTCAACGCTCAGCCTTACTTCACATGGGCCTTTTACCAGACCAAGAAGGAAACATGATGTTCAACCTTGGTGAAGCAAAAGCTGCCATTGATTTGTTGAGAATGCTTCAAGGCAAGACCAAGGGCAATTTGAGCGACCACGAAGAGAGGATGTTGAAAGGCATTGTCAGTGAACTACAATTACAATTCCTCAAAGCCCCTTCAAGACGCCGTGAAATGGAAAGTGATGCGGCCCAATCCCAAACAATACGAGAGGCATTTGCAAATCCTCAAAGCGGCCCCGTCGAAGACCTCTCGAACATCCAAGACGGTGAAGAATGACCGGTCCTTTGCGGTTAATTGATGTGTAATGGCGATTTCAGCGAGATGATTCACATGGCTTATGTCACGCCGACTGCAGAAGAAACCGCTCCAACGGTCCTCATTGTAGACAACAATCCGATGTCCCTGATGCGACTTCGTGAAATTTTCAAAATCCGAGAATTCATCGTTGAAGTTTGCGAAGATGGCGACCAAGCAGTTGACGAATACATCCGTCTTGACCCCGAACTCGTTGTCATCGCTCTCGACCTTCCATCTTTGGATGGCCATCTTGCTGCTTTGGAAATGAGAGAACATGGCGGTGAAAGCCGCATTGTCTTCATCGCTTCACGCAGATTAGTACAACTGGCCGAGGATGCAAGCCATTCAGCAGGCGCTGTTGCATGGCTTGAAAAGCCAATTTCTTCCACCGCAATTGAAGACCAATGGGAACAAATTCTTGGCCCTATACCAGACGCCCCAGGCCTTGAAGATCTCGACCAACTCTATCCTGAAGACCGGGTAAAACCGGAGGCTGATGAAGGTTTCATGCCACTTCCTGCATTACCTGGCATGCCAGGACTCCCCTTGGCAGGCGTTACTCTTGAACCGCTTCCAGAGATTTCGACAGCACCGCTTTTGGCCACAGTGCCGGTTAAACCAAAACGGCGAAAGTTGAGAATGCTCACCATCGTATTGGTCCTTTCCGGCCTCGGATATTTGGCTTATGCCAAATTTTCGGGACTCGCCCCATTTGCTTGAGGCACGGGACTCTGCATAACCACCACATTTGCATTTGGTATGATGCGGGTGTTTGGTGGCAAGCCGGTTATTTGTGTAATGATGACGCCATTATCATCGAGTAACGATGCATCATTTTGTGAAAGGCGAAAATCAAGACTTGCAGCCTTTTTACCTGCTCGCCAAAGAATCCAAAGAGGTACAAAAGACAGCCCAATGGCACAAAACCACAGGAATGTCTGCACCATCATACTGCATTCCTCGATTCACTGCGTTCTACAAAAGCACTCCACGAAGCATCAGCATATGCTTGAGCTTGTTGAGATGGGTTTTGTGCTTTGTGGATGCCCGAGCCGACGATAATGCAATCCGAACCGGCGAGAATTGCTTCACGAGGATCCCCATAGCGTTGGCCCATTTCACCATCTCCTACTGCAAGGTTTACCCCTGGGGTCCAGATGAGTTTCCCAGACCCGACCGCTTGTCGCAGGAGTTTCAATTCCTCGGGCCTTGAACCGTTACCAATGAATCCAAAAACCCCAGCATGATTTTTCCCAACGGAAACAACCTTGCCTGTGTAATCTGGAACGAGCAAATTACCTCTGCTTGACATTTGAGCTAAGAGAAGCACACCACCTTGACGCCCAACATCACCCCATCCGGCTTGTAATCCATCGACGATATCTGGCCCTGAAATGAGGTGCGCCGTTACCAAATCAGCCCACGAACGGATATCGTAAATTCCCGACATTTGCTTTCGACTGATTCCGCCGATATCAGCAAATTTCCGGTCTTCAAAGACCAACAAGTCGGCTGAATTTGCCTTCGAACAAAAGGCATTCCACGCCTCGGCAGTCCAATCATCAACCAAATCAACATGTGTCTTGAGTGCAGCGATATGAGGTCCGACTTCATCGATTAATTGATTCAGTTCAGCCATAGTAGAACGATCTGCTGCAAGGCAGACGAGACTCTTTTTTCTGCAAGCGACTTCCATATAGGTGTGGGCCATTACCAGTGAGTTTTCACTCCAACGGTCACCCCACATCACATCTGCCTGCATGGTTGTCCCAAAGCGTCACTCCACTCATACCTTACGGCAGAATTGATACTCACCCGCCACCTCTAATGAACGGTTTGGGATTTTGAAGAACCTTTTAGCACACAACTTCTCAATCATCGCCGCCAGCCTCAAACATACTGAGGACACTGTTGAGTTCTCTGAGGTCATCTTCGAGCATAATCTTATCTTTCTTATTCAAATCAGGGCTCTTCAATCTTTCAGTAATGAATTCTATTTCCTCTTTAGCTGCATTACGTTCTTTAGCCAATTGCTTGTCTTCCTTAACCATCTGTAATCGAGCCATTCGTATGCTTGTATGCTTGTGTCGTGGATTTGCATATTTTGTCGCCTCTGCTGCAATCTCAACAGAAGTCGGATATGGAATATCTATTCCCTCCTTCTTGAATCTTTCATCTACGTTCATCAACAACCAATCACGGGCAACGAACTCATCAGAGTAGTCTTCAACCCAGCCAAACATTCGGAACACCTTGGAAAAATCTGCGAGTTCGATGAGCAATACGCGCGGGTCCGGTTTTTCCAAGACGTGCGGACATTCGCGCATCAATTTTAGAATTGTATATTTGACGTGGGCAACGTCTTCATCGTAACCGACTCCAATGTCTTGTACGAGTGATATGCGGCGCCCGACACCATCGCCCCCTCCGCGTGCATGATTGATGACGGTTGAATTTACTAGACTGTTGTTAGGAATAACAACTAAGTTTTCTTCATGAGTTAGAATTTTGGTAGAAAGAATACCAACCGATACAACTGCACCAACTTTCCCCTCAACTTCAATTCTGTCTCCAACTTCAAATGGTTGGTCAAGAGCGAGCATGAATGAGTTAACAATATTGCCTAATGATTGCTGCATAGCGAATCCAATAATCAAAGAGAATACCGCTAAGGAAGCAAGAACACCAAATAATTCAATTCCAAGTTCAGATAGTGCGAGATACAAGCCGCCGAACCATACAGCGGCTCTTGCCAAGAACACAATTAAGGAATTGCTCCCGGATACGGTGACGCTTGTAGGGTCTGAGAACCGTTCCATTATTACAGGGACCATTACCATCAAAGAAACGCTAAGAAACGACGTTGAAAGAAGAATGTAAGATGCTTGGAAGAATGGATCAGCAGACAATACCAATGAATCATACTCACCCTTTACCCATATCATGGTTAATTGCGCTGCTGCAATAATTATGAAGGCGTAAAGACGTTTAGTGACAGGAGCATACAAACGGTCATCCCATTCAAACTTCGTCTTCTTTACGAAGTCGAGTACCACTTTGCGCATTAAGAACCGAGCCAATACCAATGTTAGCAATGCTGCAATTGCGCCAGCCGCCCATTGCGCCCATTCACCGAGTTCAATCAATTTGTCAATATAACTGGTTATCGAGTCCATGCCATTCCCCTTAGCCGCGTTGAAATGCAACCCCTTGATGAGAGTGTCGGAAGGGAGTATAATCCATATCAACAATTCAAATTGACAGTTTTAACACCGATTCGATAGAATCAACCAAAGTTTGTTCAGACGAATGCAGTTCAATCTCCAACTCTTGTTCCATGTTTCCAATATCATATGCAACATGCCTTCCAAGCGACGAGCGAACCATTTTCCATGTGAGTTGAGGGTGAAGTACCGCCAATAAAGCGGCAGCGGGTTTGGGAAGGCGAAGTACAGCCCATTTTTTCTCAGGCTTGAATACACGTAAACGCCGGCCGATTTCCTGCATCCAAATCCCTTCTTTATGCAAAATATACCGGGCCCCGTTTTGACCAGACTCGAGAGCAGCAACATGGGCGGAAGCAACATCCCGAACATCGACATAGTTCAGATGAGTATTGAGGACAAAGGGCATTCGGCCAGTAAAATGCTTGAGGTATGCCATTGAACCCCGTGTGTGGCGCTTTTGAAAGACCGGTCCGAAGACAATAGAGGGGTGAATTGTTACGAGTCTTGGGCGCTTCTGTTCGGGTTGTTGTTCAACAAATGCCCGCATTATACGTTCAGCCTCTGCCTTTGCTAAGCCGTAGGGATTTGATTGTAATGTCGCATCATCACACCAATCTTCGGCGGAAAAGGTGTGGCCGTTTTGGTAGCGTGTTCTGCGAATTGCAGCAACCGACGAAGTGTGTATTACAGTCTTGACACACCCTGCTACCTCTATCGCTTCACAAAGATTCGTCGTCCCAACTACCGAGGGGTCAACAACGTCGCTCTGAGCATCACGTACGCCAACCATGAGCGCCGCTGCACAGTGGATCACAATTTCACACCCTTCTACGGCATGAACTACCGAAACCTTGTCGAGCAAATCCATAGCTACAATCTCTAGCGATGCCCCCTTTTGTTTTGGAAAGGCTTCAAGAAATTGTGCCCGCTTCGGATTTCTGGCAGTTGCACGAACATCAAACCCTTTTCCGAGTAACAAATGTACAACATGGGAGCCGATGAATCCAGCGGCACCAGTTACAAGTACGGGCATAGTTAGCCCACATGTTTCCCCTTCTTGATGTACCGTTTTCGAAACATCACATTGATGCCAAACCACTCTTTCGCCCAACCAATGCGAATCGCCATATTCCTGTCTATGTTGTTCCTCCTCGGCCCTCTTTCGGGTTGTTTCGGAGAAGCAACCCCTCAAACAGAGAACGAAGATTCAACCCTCTATCCAACAGAATGGGAGCGCCACACCCTTGAGTGGAATTGGACGGACAGTTATTCCTATGTGCTGCAGCCGGGCCCTTACACCGCCCTTGATGTTCAAGAAGCGACCTTTGAAGTCGATACTTCCGAAGTTTGGGAAACGGGCCCATCCACTTCAAACGTCCACCTTTCCTATTGGCTTCCATCCAATACAGAAGAAGGAGAAAAAGTACCTGTCATAGCAGTTGTCAGCCCTTATTTCTCCTTCGGCCAACCGGGAGATGAATCGGGTGCAACCAATGTCGTTGGCGCTGGCCGTGGTGAATTTATTTATGACAATTATATTCCTCACGGTTATGCATTTGCCCAAGTATCTGTTTTCGGCACAGAAGAATCCTCTGGATGTTTTGATTACCGTGGCGAAGGAGAGGGCTGGGGCATCCATCAAGCAGTTGAATGGCTTGGTAAGCAAAATTGGTCAAATGGCAAGGTTGGTTTGTACGGAAAATCCTATGAAGGCGCCACGCAATGGGAGGCAGCAGTCCATGGAAGTGAACATTTAGCTACAATTGTACCGATTTCAGGCACGACAGGATTGCACCCACTTCTTTACAAAAACGGAAGCGCTGAAGCCCGCAGTCAAGTTATGCACATGAATTATTTCGGAAGCACAGTCGATTATAACGCTGAAGATATGGACAATATTTGCCCGGACATCATCGAAGGGCTTTTTGCAGGACCAGTCACATACGGCATGGGTGAATTAGACCCATATATGTCGAATTACTACGAAGAAAGGGAACACATTTCGAAAGCACTTACCAATTACAATGGCAGCGTATACTGGGTCCAAGGAATGCAAGATTGGAACGTCGACCCTCACCAAGTATTCCCATGGTACCAGATATTTATCGACGCCGGATTTGATGTTCGAGGAATGCTTGGGCAATGGGAGCACAATTACCCTGACCAGTGGTCGAAACACAACGCACAAGACAGCGGATATGGCGGCGAAGCAATTCAAAACATGACGCGTTGGGATTGGGGGCAAGATTTGTTTGAATGGTTCGAGTATTATCTGAAAGGCATTGGAGAAAAACCAGAACTCCACGCTCAAATTCAAAGGAACGACGGTCAATGGCGTATCGAAGATACATGGCCCCCACTCGACCGGATTTCGGGCGAAATACCTCTTGAGACCTGTACTCAAACGGGGACACGGGTGCAAGGCGTATCGACCACGGGCGGCAGCGTGAGCGGTGTAGTGATTGAATGCGATGCGTTAAACACCTTTACCGACATTCATATTTCGGGACTTACAACCCTTCACCTCGAAGTTCAAGCAGCCATGGATGGCGGTCAAATATTCGTCGAGTTACAAGACGCAGAAACAAACCTTCGCCTTGGCCACGCAACAATGGATATTCGCTACCACCAAGGCGGCAGCGACCCCACCACAGTATTTCCAGGGCAATCGTTGACCATGCTGATGGAGTTTCAAGCGATTGACGCTCTTTTACCTGCAGGCCACGGTATTCGTTTGGTTATGACGGAAACAGGCGAGGACTATCTTGCACCTGCCTGCGGCGTCTTGTGCCCAATTACGGTGAATGGCGGCACGCTCACCCTCCCTCATATCGTTCGAGATGGAAGCAATGTACTCATCACGCCACAGGGTGATGACGCAGCAAATAATCAGTGAAATTCATCCGGTTTCCCGTAATGCGCGAACCATATCGATTCTACCCACGAGTCCAACCAAGACGCCGCGACGGTTGACCAACAACACCTCTTTCTCACCGAGAAGGCGGCGCGCCTCCTCCACTGAAATATCAACATCGACCATCGAGTAGTCCGCTCGCATCACTTCATCAACACAAACACCTCTCCCAACATCTCCTTTGAGCAGGCTCGCTTCTGAAACCAACCCGACGACAAAACCCGCATCTCCGAGCACAGGGAGGTGACTAATGCCGCCAAGAACCATCTTGTCAATCGCAGATTGAACAGTATCACTTCGCAATAAAGTTGTAACTTCTGAGACCATGATGTCGCCCACTGTGTGGGCTTGGTTGGGATGTTCCTCCCGATTGAGTGCCCCAACCATCTTCCTCAATGTCGAGGCGCGAGGATCGACTGATTCAGTTTCAACTTTGGCAATCACTGATTGTGTCAATCCGGAACGTTCTGCCAACGCCGCTTGGGTGAGTCCTAAGGATTTGCGCCATTGCCGCAAATAACCACCGGTGGGAATTTCCATTGTATGCTCGTGGATGCCACCACCCAAGAGTTCACCGGTCCGAGGCAGAAAAACAACGTGAATTTGACCCCCCCTTCTCCAGTGTTCATTCGCTCATTTTTTTTGGATTCCGCGAACAAATGAATAATCTTTGACTCGAAAAACAACCACAATAATAATCAAAAATTCATTATTATTTTTAATTAGTAATCAAACGACAAATATATTTGTGGAAAAAATGAGCGTATGGTTGATATACCGTCTTTGTAAGCATTGAACCGATACCTATGATGGAGAAAGCAAAATTGGAATACATCTGGCTTGATGGATATGACCCGACACAGAACATGCGTAGCAAAACGCTCGTGAAGAAAGATTTCACGGGAACACTTGAAGAATGCCCAATGTGGAATTTTGATGGGTCATCAACCAAACAAGCAGAAGGAAATTCCTCCGACTGTCTCCTCAAACCAATTGCCATTTATCCAGACCCTCAACGATTCAACGGGTTCCTTGTCATGTGCGAAGTAATGAATGCCGACGGAACGCCCCACGCTAGTAATGGACGAGCTACTATTGAAGACGATGACGAAGATTTCTGGTTTGGATTTGAACAAGAATATTTCATCATGGACACAGAAACTCAACTCCCTCTTGGATTCCCAGTTGGCGGATTCCCAGGGCCTCAAGGAATGTACTACTGTTCAGTTGGTGGGAAAAACACCCACGGACGGGCTCTCGTTGAAGAACACGCGGACCTTTGCCTTGATGCAGGAATAAACTTTGAAGGAATCAACCAAGAAGTTGCTTGCGGACAATGGGAGTTCCAAATATTTGCCAAGGGTGCTAAAAAAGCAGGCGATGAACTCTGGGTTGCTCGCTATCTTCTTGACCGATTGACAGAAAGTTATGGTTGCTATATTGAATACCATCCAAAACCGGTCAAAGGCGATTGGAATGGTTCTGGAATGCACGCAAATTTCTCCGATGGCCGAATGCGAGACGAGGGAGGAGAAGAACTGTTCACCAAAATTTGTGAAGAATTTGGCAAGAATGTCAAGAAGCACATGGATGTCTATGGTGAATACAACGACCAACGTCTTACAGGACTTCACGAGACGCAATCAATTGACCAATTCTCATATGGTATTTCAGACCGTGGCGCATCTATTCGGATCCCAGTTACTGTTCCAGAAGATGGCTGGGTTGGACGACTTGAAGACCGCCGACCAGCATCAAACGGAGACCCGTACAAGATTGGCGCTGTGATCATCTCGACAACCAAAGCATCTTACAATTGAGATTCTTCTGATTGAGCCTCGCTTTTGCGAACTCGAAGAACACCGATGATAACAGCCCCTATGACGGACAAAGTCATGATATTAGCTGCAATCATCGCAAAAGAATCGACAAGAACTCCATAGATGAGCCAAAGTGTAAGGGCGAATGAAACGACTGCAAACGTGGTCAACGAGATACCGTCGTGGCGTTTGTGAACCCATACCTGGACAATCTGGGGAATCCAAGCGAAGATACCGATGACGCCTGCAAGCAATCCAATTGCCTCAATCCATGCAGCAGCCATAGCCATAGCCGTTCGACCAACCCACATCAAACCTCGTGAACATCACACATTCTTTGCCCAATCAGCAGGAGGCTTTGAAACGCTGATGTGGGTTATGTTTGCCCAAGCGATTTTACGAGGCTTCTTTTCCCCGACAACATGCATTTCAAGAGCCATACCGTATGGAATTTTAGCGACGATGTTTTTCCCTCCGGTGTTCAGTGTAACCTCACTAGGGTTGTTGGAAAAGAGAGAAAACAACGAGCGATTGTGCTCAGTAATCGCTCCAACAGGGCTTTTGCGTTCTGCAAACCACGACCGTAATTGGCCGCCTAACCCGAGACTGAAGACATCTCCTTTCAACATCAATCCACCATGAAGGTGAACCTCGTCCCAGGTGTTGAACCCACTCAATGTTTCCATCAAATCTTCATTCATCTCACCAGGGCTGGTCGATTCGAGAATTTGAATAAAGCCGGCTTCATCAACCATTTCTGCGGCTAAATCATCAGGTATCTCGGGCCACTCAAGGTGCTGGTGAGTCATAGCGACAATGACTCGCATGGCTATGGAATCCTCTTCAGAAAGTGAAAGTCTTTTTTCATGGAGCGCTTTCAATATTCGAGCTTTACGCGCGATACGGTCCGCTACACCATCGTGGTTGTGTTTTGTCCTGTTCTTTCGGTGCTGTACGAAATGATGCTCTTTTGTGATGACAAAAGAACCAGCCCATTGTTTCTGTTCAACGACTAACATTGTATTTCCACCGATTACAACCATGTCAATTTCCCTTCGACCGCCCTCTGGGTCTGGGATTCGGACCGATTCAAAAATATGCCAACCATTGTCTCTTCCAGCAGCCCGAGAAAGTTTACATAAACGCATTTCAGCCAAATCACCGGCTCGGTGAATGTCGTCAGGAGGGTGCTTTAAACGTCTTGAGCGCCACCAATTCCAACGGATTTTGAACGACATAAATTCATCACCGCAGCAATTGGTCCACACTGTTGACGATTACAGTGGGCTGTTGCTCTGCACCTTCTTCTAATTTTGAAACATCTTCCATCGTTGCTTCTCCGGAGAGCACCAGCACACCAACACAACCCGCTCTTGTTGCCATTGCAAGGTCGGTATACAAGCGGTCTCCGACCATTGCACAACGTGCAGGGTCAAGCCCTAAAGCCTTGATTTTATGCAAAATCATTCCAGCATTTGGCTTACCAGTTATGTGGACTGGGTCAACGCCAGTGGTTGTTTTGAGCAAGGCGAGATAAGCCCCGACATCAGGCAACCCTCCATCGGGAGAAGGGCAGACCATATCAGGATGGCTTGCAACTAATGGCACGCCTGCATGAAGGAAAATGCTCGCTTTGGAGAGTTTTTCATAATCGATTTCCGTATCGTATCCAAGCACGACATATTCAGGATGTTCACTGCGCGTTTCAATTCCTGATTCTTCAAGCATTTCTCTCATGCCTTCGGTCCCAATCAACCATGTTTTCGTGATCGAGTTCGATGCAAGCCATGCCAATAAATCATGCGTTGAAAGCAATACATCATCTTCGACCGCTGGAATTCCAAACGCGTGTAATTTCTTCACGTATTGTTTCACTGAACGGCTTGAATTATTCGATAGAAAATAGCGCTGAACACCTCGTTCATCACAACGCTGGAGAAAATCAAGCGCCCCTTCAATGAGGTCGCCACCGAGATAAATCGTCCCATCTAAGTCGAGAAATACCGCATCGATTTCATTGAGTCGTGCATCCATATTCTCGCCTCAAAACAACAATGTTTTCACCATAAACCAAGGTGAATGCAAATTCTCTTGCGCTTCTTTACTCGCAATCATCTCAGTCATCATTTCTTGGAGGGCCGGTTTCTTTTCCGCTTTCCCTACAAACCAATTGAGAAGCCAAGACTTTCTGCTGAGTTTTTGCATCCGATAGGAGTTAATCAATTCTGGTCCAAGTACTTTCCAAACTTCGTCTTGGTATTCAAGAAACGGTCTTTTTTCGGTGATGTGCCGAGCAGCCATCTCCCCAGTTACCAGAGCATTACCGACACCTTCGCCCGAAAACGGGTCAATCAATGAAGCAGCATCTCCGACCAATCGAATACCGTTCATACTTGAACGGCGTGGTTGACGAGAGGTTTTCTTTCGAGGCGAGCCAAAAGGAAGTTGCCATCCTTTGGCTGAGCCCGGAACCATTTCAGCTTCAGCAAATCGCTCTTTGAACATTGGATGATTAGCGATTACATCGGCTTGAAGCGCCTTCAATTTCTTCTTCTGTTTATCCAACAGCCCCATGACCATTCCGATGCCGACGTTCACGACATTTTCGGAAACGGGGAAGAGCCAAAAGTATCCAGGAATAACCGAATCAACAAAGTGAATTTCAATATCACCAACGTTTGTTTCACAGCCCTTGACGTTCTGCCAATACTCGCGATATCCCCCGCAATAATGGTCTCTGTCCATCATGACTTCATTGTATGATGACTCGACAACCGAGCGAGCAACCGGGCATCTGTAACCTGCAGCCCCAACCAATTCTCGAGTGTAATAGGTCCGCTCTTCACCGTTTCTTCCACCTATTCGAACAACGACGCCGGAGGCATGCCGAGCATCCCCCGCCCCTTCACCGGGGTCTTCACCGCCAGCACCATCATCAAACAACACAGAGCGTACTTCTCCGCCTTGAATGACCAAACCATCAGCTTCTCGCACCATTGCTTGGCAACGATTGAACAGTAAAGAATCAAATTGCGCACGAGGTAAAGCATAGCCCGCCTCCAGTCTTTGAACGTCTTCCTCGGGCAACGGTACACGAACCGAATTTCCTTTCGGTGATGAAAATACAATACCTGTGACTCTAAAATGTGGCGTCGATTCTAAATCTGCTTTTACGCCGAGCTCGTTGACGTGAGAGAGTGATTTCCCGCCCACGGCATCGCCGCAAATTTTGTCGCGTGGCCACACATCTTTTTCGATTAACAAGACCCGAGCGCCGGATTTAGCCAAGTAACCCGCAGCGGAAGAACCACCAGGTCCTCCGCCAACGACAATAGCGTCGAATTCCGTACCACTTTCAGGGATCTCACCAGTCTCGATGGGCAATTCCCATGACCGCGCCGTAGAGCCCCCATCCCCCGTCATATCAACCACACATCACATTCACTCCTTGAGTCTTCGTCTTCAAGCAGTTGCAAATCACCCATCTCGACCGCTATACTCATTCAGCGCCAACTTCGGCCATGGGGTATGGGCGAAACCCTCTCGCAACCCAGCAGTGGTTTGGAAGCCGGCCCATCCAGTCCGCTGCAGAGGAAGAAAGCATTGCTTGCATTGCTTGTTGTTACTTCTGTATGGGGTGCAACTTTCATCTGGATGAAACAGGCTCTCAATGCTCTCGAACCCGAAATAATCGATTACGGGCAATTCCAAGTTGTTGCTGTACTTGTTGCTGCACGATTTGCTGTAGCGGCATTGGCTATGATCCTCATTTTCCCGAAGGCCCGGGCCGCCCTCAACCAACGTGAACAATGGCGCGGAGGCTTTATTCTCGGAGGAATCATGCTTGTTGGTTTCGTTACCCAAATGATTGGCCTAGGGGAGATAAGCCCTTCAGTTTCCGCTTTTCTAACATCTCTCTACGTGGTTTTTACGGCTCTTATTACCGTTGTATTCACTAAATCTCGACCATCTCGCGCTTTACTCATGGGAGTATTTCTGGCAACATTCGGTGCGGGCTTCATACAAGGTCCTCCACATTTGACATGGGGCCTTGGAGAGGTTCTAACTGTGATTTGCGCAGTCTTCTTCGCCCTCCACATCATCTACACTCAGAAAATAACTCAACAAGTGGAACCTATTGGGGTTACACAAACATCGTTCCTCGTCGTTGCAATCGGTTCAATCCTTCTCCTGTTTCTTTTTGGTGGCGGGCGCTCACTCTCACAATGGGAACTCGTGTTCAAAGATGGAGTGTTTTTGCAAGTGCTTTGTCTTGGTCTCGGGGGCTCCCTGTTTTGTTTGCTTTTACTCAACCTCTATCAACGATATTTGCACCCTATTCAAGCAGCAATTATCTATGCATTTGAACCAGTTTGGGCCACAATATACGGTTTGAGTCTTGGACTTGACCATTGGAGTGGATGGATTCTCCTTGGCGGTGGGGCGCTTTTCATTGGCAACATTGTGGTTGAAATTTTCTCAAGTGCTGATGGGGAAGAGTAAATGATGGCCGACGATTCGGCTGAGATGAGGGATTCTATGGCAGCAGACGATAATCTTGATTTGAAAGGATTTGGAAGCAAAGCAGTACACAGCGGAACCAACCATGTTGGCGACGCCGTAAACACGCCTATTTTCCAATCCTCGACCTACAAACTCACGGATGAACGCTATGCTGGATGGGCGGAGGGAGCACAACACACACTTCTCTATGCACGAATCTCATCAGTCAATTCTGCAGCGGTTGCCGAAAAATTGACTGCGATGGAAGGCGGCGAAGATGCAGAGACATTTTCTTCCGGCATGGCGGCAATCTCTACGACCCTGATGTCGTTTCTTTCAGCAGGCGACCATATTGTAGCCTCTCCAGACGTCTATGGAGGAACATACGGCCTTCTTACAGAAGAACTCCCACGGTTCGGTATTGAAACCACCATGGCAGATATGCGAGACCCAGCATCATACGAAGCAGCTATCCAACCAAACACCAAAATCCTCTACATCGAAACACTCACAAATCCTGTACTCAAAGTCTGCGACATTCCCGCTATGGTTGAAATCGCAAAGCGCCACAACCTTCTCTGTATTATCGATAATACCTTTACTTCACCATGGGCTTGCCAACCACTTTCAATGGGCGTCGATTTAGTCATTCATTCCACCACAAAATACCTTGGTGGGCATTCCGATATCATCGGCGGCGGCGTGGTTGGTTCGAAGGAACTCATCGCTGAAATATTCGGCCGAAAAGCCATATTTGGTGGGAATCCAGACCCGCACACATGTTATCTCCTTGAGAGAGGTATGCGCACGTTACATGTTCGAATGCCGGTTTTGTGCCAGAATGCGGCTGAACTCGCACGGCGCTTAGAAGCCCACCCAATGATTGAGAAGGTCAACCACCCATCTCTCCCCTCACACGAGGATTATGAAGTCGCTCAACGCGTCATGCCTAAAGGAACAGGGATGATTGCTTTCGTCGTCAAAGGTGGCGATGAAGCCGCATTGAAATTCATGCGCGGCCTCAAGATGATTTACGAAGCAACAAGTTTGGGGGGCGTTGAATCGTTGGTTGAATGTCCTTTCAATTCAAGCCATATGATGATTCCAGAAGACGTTCGACATGCCGCAGGCCTTATACCGGGCTTTGTTCGTATCAGCATTGGAATTGAAGACGTTGAAGATTTGTGGACAGACCTCGAGAGAGGATTTGCCAACCTTTGAGTTTAGATTGCTTCACCAGTAACTGTTTTGAGGGCTGAAAAAGCCTCCATCCAAGCAACTGTTGCTTCTTCAACAGCATCATCATCGCAATTGTACAGATTTTTTCCTGCATCGAGTAATTGT
>MDSW01119344.1_pt1 | contig 19084 bp, 26 predicted proteins | sample 811171 | NCBI WGS metagenome assembly MDSW01 (sample SAMN05326641, study PRJNA326480) | marine metagenome | isolation source: seawater | place: Atlantic Ocean: North West | collected 2012 | reverse complement strand
TGATACTCTCACCTGAATGAGATTTATCAAACACTGGTCTGTCATCAACTACTCCTGTATCGTCTGGGTCATTGTCATCTGATAGACGCATCTTGCTCCTATCAATCTTCAATGTGAATCTATTGTATTTAGTAGGGTCGTTATATCTGTTTTTCAACTGCTTCACCATAATCTTACCTAGGTTGTTCAACTCATCATTAGAGATGAGAGCAAACATAAGGTCAGCAGTTGCAGGTAGACCAAACGATTCTGAAGTATCTTCAAGTCCTACATCATCATTAGAGTAACCACTACGAGTGGTCTGTGTTGCAGATACAATAGGAACATTGAACTCAACTGCGAGTCCACGAATCTCCTCTGCAATACTCTTGATGTAAGAATAAGAGTTGATTGCACCACCCATACCTTTCATCCTAGAGGATGCACAGATATTAAGATAATCAATAAAGATAATCTCTGGTACAAAGTTCTTTTTAAGTTTGAGTTCGTTAAGTAATGCACGGAAGTGTGCAGTATTTGCTTGACCTGTAGGATACTCTTTGATAATAAGTTTACCTTCGGTCTTTGCTTTGAGTTGACTTACCTTGTCAGAGAACATAGTCTTAGATAGGTTCTCTAACTGGTCAATAGGTACATTCAATAAGTTAGCATCAATTCTTTCTGCGATTCTTTCTTCTGCCATCTCCATAGTGATATACAATACATTGTATCCTTGAGACAATGCACCAGATGCTTGATGACACATAAACAATGACTTACCTACACCTGTACCTGCAAGTGCGATATTCAAAGTCTTGTTAGGTAATCCACCCTTGGTAATCTTGTTGAAGTAGTCTAGGTCAAACGGTAGTCTCTCTTCTTTCTCATGATAGAAATCATATCGTTCATCAACATTCTCTAGATAGTCGTGACCAATGTTAGTGTCAAAGGTGACACCAAGTGCTTTGGATAGAACATCTGGAATAGCATTCTTTTGCATGGTCGCATGTTTACCATCAATGATAGTAATCGATTCCATCACTGCATTGTAAACTGCACGGTCTTGACACCATGCTTCTGTACGGTCAACTAACCAATCAAGGTCTTCTTTCTCAGGGGTAAAGATATTAGGTAGCAGTTCTGTCGCAAGACGATAGTTGTCTTCACCCAGACTGTGACCTTCATCCAACTCAATCTTGAATGCTTCTAAGGTAGGTAGTTTATTGTATTTTGCGACAAACTTTGTAACTTCTTTGAATAACCCTTTGTATACTCCATCAAAATAATCAGGGTTTATAAACGGAAGAACCTTCCGCATGTAAGGTTCATTCGTTAACAGATTCCTCAGTATCGTCTGTTCCAGATTTATATTCATTCCAATCCTCTGCCAACTCTTCATTGTTGGTCATTATATTACCAGTCTCTTCATCCTTCATAACCATAGTCCCTTCAGACAAGGATGCTTCTATCACCGAATTGAGTATTCTACCACAGTAGGACTGCAAAGTCAAGTCCTTTTCTGTGAGGTCAGGGTCAGGAGAGGAAACGATGGTGAAGTTGAAAGAGAGGTATCCATCGTCATCATCCTTTCCTGACCCTTCAAACTTTACATTCCCAAAACGAATTACCGTTTCTGGGAACTCCTCATTGATACGAACATCCCATCCATCCTCACTTTCTGATTGTGGGATAATATCGTAATGGATATGTTCTGATAATTTATTTTCTAAATCAATCAACTGCATCTTCGACAATCTCATCCATAGACACTTGGTCTTCGTGTCCTATACTGTATTGCTTTTTGATGAAGTCTGCGAAGTCTGTTTCCTCGAAGATTGGAGTCCAAAATTCCTTCTGAAGAGTATCTGCCTGACGGACTTTCTTCTCGTCACCATTGACACTATACCAACCATTACTAGGTTTAACAACATAACCGCCAGCAAGAGCAACATCCAACAGACCACTGTAGCGTTGAACACCACCTTCCCAAGAAACTGAGATAGGTATCTTTGACTTTTCTTTAACATATCTAGATTTATCAACATTGATTACAAAGTGATATCCTTTGATTTCAGTGCCTTGCTTGTCTTGTTGTCTACCAATAATCCAGATGTTATCTGCACTATAGTAGATTCCAGTTCCACCACCGACTACATCTTTTGGAAACAATCCAATCTCTTTATATGTGTGGTTGACTGCTACAAGTGGAATATTCTTCATAGTCAAATAAGGTGTGACCATTCTGAATAATCCTTTCAGTGCTTTTGCACGAGACATGTCGGCAACTGATTTTTCGTTTAGTGCATCTTCGAGTTCTTTCTTAGATGCGAGGTTACCAATAGAGTCGATAACAATCATTACATTATCTTCTCTAGTAAGTTGCTCTAGTTGGTTCACTAAGTCAAACTTGAGTTCCTCAACATTTGCAACAGGTGTATGTAACACTCTATCAGTATCTACATCAAACTCTTCGAAGTAAGATTGGGGTGAACCAAACTCACTATCATAGAATAAGATGACACCATCTTTCTTTTCTTTCAAGAATGCACTTGCCATCAATAAGGCAAATGATGTCTTGAAGTGTTTACTTGGGCCTGCTAGTACAGTCATCCCAGGCGTGATACCACCAGAGATACTACCTGATAGTGCCACATTAACCATTGGTACATCTGTCTGTACCATATCTTGTTCTGTAAAGAACTTAGAATCCGATAATATGTCAGTCTGACTTATCTTCGAGTTCTTCTTTAGTTTGTCCATAATCGACATTGCTACTCTTCTCCCTATCGTCTAATTCATATTCTTTGCGATATTTGTTGTTTATATTAACACACTCCGCAATTAAAGTCAAGTCCTCATCAAACTTCGTGAAGGCAAGTGTATCTTTAGGGAAACACGCACCACCAAATCCTCTCTTACCATCATAGCCTGGGACACGAGTATGCCCAATGCCAATACGAGGGTCTTTACCGATTGCATTAACAATCGTAGGAAAGTTCGAACCAAACTTCTTTACTGCATCATATAGTTGATTAAAGAAGGTTACCTTCGTAGCAAGGAATGAGTTCACTCCATACTTCACAAAGGATGCTTCCGCCGCTGACATCATTATAAATTCTGATGCCGTGCAAAGAGAATACACAGAATATATTTCTGCCACTCCTTTACATGCGTCTGGGAATCCACCCAATACATGATATTTTGCGTTTACAAATTGTTCCTTGGCATTGCTTTCTGTCAAGAACTCTGGATTGTAAACAATTCGTTTCCAATCATTCTCATAACAAGATTGATATAATCTATCAACGATGTCAGGAGTGATTGTTGATTTAATAATAACACCACCCTTAGTATGCTCTAATAGTTTGAGTACCGCATCTTCAACAAGTGATGCATCAACCACTCCATCTCCTACCGCAGGGGTAGGAAGGCATATAAAAGAAAAGTGTGGGTCATATTCAATAAGGTCATCAATAGTTGTATCATATTTCAAATCAACTAAAAACTTATCAATACCTTCATGAGTAAATGCATAGTCTACTGCACCACCAACAAATCCATGACCTACAATACCAACCTTGAGTTTTTCAAGTGGTTGTGGATTTGGATTTGCAACATCCATCATTTCATCTTTATCCATTAATTAACTCCATAATAGTCTTTATACCATCTAATAAAGGATTCTACTCCTTGTTCAATATTAACTCTGGGTTTATATCCCAGTTCTCTTAGTTTATAGGTATCTGCCCAAGTCTCCAGAGTATCCGCAGGATGTCTTGGAGCAAGTGTGACATTCGCCTCTCTCCCTAATTCATTACTTATACACTTAATAAAGTCCATCAATTCAACTTGCTTTCCTCTACCAATATTGAATATCTCATTAGATTGGATATCATCATTGAGTAAAACAATCTTGATACCATTGACAATATCTCCGACATAAGTAAAGTCTCTTTTCATATCACCGTAATTAAATGCTTCGATAGGTTCACCACGGACAATAGCATCTGTAAATTGAAACAGTGCCATGTCTGGTCTACCCCAAGGCCCATATACAGTGAAGAATCTTAGACCAACATTGTTCAGTCCAGATATTTTGAACTGACACTCGTTAGTATATTTTGTGTATGCATATGCATTAAGTTGGTGTCCAGTTACTTCATCCTCTGTCCATCCAGTAGTCGGTAGTGGTGTACCACCGTATACACTTGATGTGGATGCGTATATAACTTTGTATACATCATACATCTTACATACTTCAATAAGGTTCTGCGTCCCTAGAATATTCTCATTGTGGTAAATTGCTTCTTTACCAAACGAATCTCTCACACCTGCTCGTGCGGCGAGGTGGATAACAACATCTGGTCTAATCCATTGGAATGCATCATCCAATGCATCAAAGTCTTTTAGGTCAACCTCATGAACCTCATGACCAAAGTATTCAACCCTCTTTGCTTTCAAAGAAGGGTCATAGTAATCGTTATAGTTGTCTATTCCGAATACAGTGAATCCGTCTTCTAGTAGTGAGTCTGCAAGATGACTTGCAATAAACCCTGCACCACCAGTAATTAATATCTTCATACTTTTACTACACCATGGTTTTTTCTAATAGCATATTTCTTATCTTCAGGAATTTTTCTATTCTCTAGAACTTCCTTTATATAATCTTTGAACATCTCTGCACCCTTCAACCCTTTGGATGGTGGATATAGATTGTCTTCGTTCTCCATAAAGAAGATACACATCATTGCAACATCACGAAATGAAACTGCTTTACCTTGATATAATAATATCTTATCTTTCTCAGACTTGCGTCCTTGTACTACTTGCCACTTATCCATTTCTGTAGATATACTCCAATGCCCTATCTGCTTCTTTATCTAGGGGTCTGTTTTCATACCAGTTACCAGTCTCTCTATCCAACTCAGAACATAACTCTGATATCTGTTGAGCAGTGATAGGGTAACCACTCTTGACTGCATTACCTGCAATTGCAACCATAATCTGATACATCTTGTGATACCAACCAGTACCAGTTGTGGCACGATACTCCTGCTCTAACCTTTTAGGAAAGAAGGGACAGTCACGATAAGATGTCCATGTGTAGGTAGTATTATTTAGTTGCTCTTTACGATGTTCAATTACTGCCTTCTGCATTGCTTCAGGTAATCTATCTAGGAAGGTGTTACCTTGTTTCTCTACATAGGAATGTTTGTTCTTTAACATGTCAGGGTCTAGGAAGACACCTTTGTTTGTGAATATAAAGTTCTCTGCATTAGGATACTGTGCAGGTATGTAATACATACGAGACAAATCTTTAGTCTGTTCATCACCTAGTCCCTTGAACTGTTTGTTCATAGCAAACCAGAAGTGTGGTAACTCTTGAGACTCAACTATTCTTGTGAGTGGGAATACGAGTCTAAACTTAGGATGGTGTTTTGTAGAACTGGCAGTTGAGTAACAGATGTAATAGAATCCACCAAACTGTTCGTAAAGGTAGGACTCAAGTTCGTCTGAGGTAACTCCAAGTTCAGTATCCACATCAAGACAAGACCAACCACCCCAATGTTCAACATTGCGATTACTCCTAGTTGTCTTGCTAATATAACTAGCAGGACTGATGAGAGGACTACTGTTTCTACCACCCTTTTCTCCGTGTTGTTTTGATAATGAGTACAGCAATGACTCAAACTCATCGAAGGACTCAAACTCCTGAGTCCGATGAGTCTTATTATCATAAGTATTTTTGAATAGTGTTAAACTATAAATCATCCGCACATTATACAATAAAGAACTTGTTTTGTCAAGTTAAAAGTTTCTCCATTGCTTTCTACCAAAGAAAACAATTACACATCTATCCTTATCCGTTAGGTCAGGCATATGCATGTGTTCACCATTATAACATATTGCACGATTCTTTGCAAACTCTATAAGTTCTCCATCGTAATATGTTCCAGTGTTACCCCACAAATATACGACACCTGCTAGTGGGAATGCATCCTTGTGAGGTTTCAATGCTTGTTCTTGATTCTCCCATAACCATTTCTTCTCTTCACCTTCTATCTTATAGAAGTGCATCTTCTCTACAACCATACCAAACGACTCTTCAATCTTCTTGGTAATGTTAGGATATCTTGTTTTGATATCAAGAGTACGAGTACCAGTCCAACCTTCTCGTATGCCTTGGATTTTATTAGATGCTTCTCTAGAGTAATACTCTTCATGATATGCACAGTCGCATACATGTTCAAAGTCATCTAGAAAATCATCTACTATTACTAGGTCTTCCATGTCGTTCTAAATATTCTGCTTGTCTCCTTAGTATATCTGGATTCTCATCTGCATATCCAACTGTATTATTACAGTATTGACATATGTAATCACGAAACTTACCAGTTATATGACAATGGTCTAATACAAAGGGACTCTTCTTCCATCCCTTGAAATGAGATTTATCTCTACCACAGGCAGGACAGACATATGTCTCTGGGTCAGGTGGTGGATGAAGTTTCCTAAGTTCACGAACAATCTTAGCATTCTCTCTTTGACAATCCTTACAATCATTCCTTTGTTCTGTACCTTTACCATTGCGTTCAGAACGGAAAGCAAATCTTTCACTTGGTTTCCATTCTCCACACTTGATACACTGCTTACTATCTTCAACAGTCTCAAGTCCCCATAATGTATTTATCTCAAGCAAAGAACATATCCAACTGTGCCTTGGGTTCTGCACTCCAACCAACGGCATCCAGTATTGGTTCAAGTGGGTCTACAAATGTCTTCTGGAATTGTAGACCATAGTCAATATACTTGTCCAGTCCAAGTTCTCTAGGTAAGTGCAGGGGGAATGTTATCACATTCTCCTTAATAGGATTAGGTTGCTTGAGGTAAACGAATCGCACCTTGTCCCCTGCTTTAATCGGTTCAACATTCATGCCCTTGGTATGGTGGTTATAGAGTAACGCACCACGAGCATGGATGGGTGTTGCTTTCTTGTAAATAGTTGCGGAGTCTCTCCACTTAGATACTGCCGACAGTGACCTAGGAAAGGACACATCTTCGGCAGGTAGTTTACTGAACTCATTACGGAAGTCTGTAATGAATGATTGTGTTTCTGATTCTGTACCGTTGACTATTATACGAAACAATTCTTTCATACGGTCACGACATACCAATGGGGTAGATGACTTGATTGCTTCGATGCCCATCATCTTGAGTTTGGGTTCTTTGTATTGTACACCTTCAGAGTTGTGGACATTGAGAATGTATCTCTTCTTAGCAACCCAGATACCTTTGTCTGCAATTACTTCTCTACCCATCTCCATACGATTGACAAATGAGTTAGTGTATTCTGCTAGGTCAGCATAGGACTTCTCTAGAACTTTCTCAAAGTGTTCGGATGATATCTTGTCCAGAAACTTCACTGGGTCTTTGGGGTCAAACTTCTTAACCAACTTAGACATATTGATATACACTGAATCAGTATCAATAGCAATCACATAGTCCTTGCCATCTGTATCCAGAAGTTTGTTCATCTCTTCATTGACTGCTCGTTCTGCCCACTTGATAGACAACTGTCCTGCCAGAGTAATAGACTCTGCGACTCTTTGGTCAAAGTATCTGAACCAACGATTACCCAATGCACCATACAATGAGTTCATCAAAATCTTAATTGCCATCTGTTGATTGTTTAGATTAGAGATACGATTAGACAATGCTTTGGTAGGAGTCTCCTCATACTCTTGTTGTGCCTTCAGCATCTCATCCTTGATGACTCTCCTCTCAGAATAGTATTGACGAATCACCGCAGGAATGATACCTTCCTTCTCACGAGTGAATCGTACACCACTGGGGGCAAGTGCATAGTTCTGGTCACTTGGTGTTTGCTTACGCAACATATGCTCTACAGATGTAGAGGTCAGACCATCAACCACAGTCTCAGGTGACATATTGTATTGTACAATAATATTAGGATACAGTGAGTTCAGGTCAAAGGATGTTACCCATTCATGAGAACCTACATGAGGTTCTTTGACATATCCACCTTCATACTTGGACTTACTCTTCTCTACTTTGGGTGGCACTGCGACTTGGAACTTGTTTAGGATACGATAGATGATAGAGTCCCAGATAGCAGTAGTACCAAGAACATCTTCATAGTTGACACCACCTTTGTAGGCAAGAGTCATTGCAAGACTAATCAGTCCCAGTTTCTCTTCGAGTTTGTCAACCAAGTCCACATCACGAATGTTATACTCAATAAACTTCTGGTGGTCATTCTGATACAAAGTGTGCAAGTCACCATACTCTTCATATGATAGTTTGCGTTCACCTAGTTCTACGAATGCAATGTTGTCTAGTCGATAGGATTCTTGTTGGGTGTAAGTAAACTTCTGATACAAGTCATAGTAATCAAGTTGGGCAATACCCATAAGGTCATAGGTGTCCACATCTCTGCGTCCCATCTTACCACGGACTGTGCGAGGTGATACTACACCCCAAGGTGAGAATCTCTTGACGGACTCATCACCAATAACTTTTCTTGTTCTGTTAACAAGGTAAGGAATATCAAACTGCTTACTGTTCCAACCAGTAATCACATCTGGTGAACCATGCTTCTCCCAATACTTTAGAAAGGAGTCAAGCAGTTGCAGTTCGTTTTCACACTTGTTGTATATCTCATTGTCTTTGGGTTCATAGTCTCCTAATGCCCAAACACGAAAGTAATCTTCTTTGGATGATTTGATACAGATTGAGATGACTGGATAATTGGCAACATCTGGTTCAGGGAATCCTTGGTCAGATGCAACCTCAATATCGATAGTCGATACTACAATCTGGTTGGGGTCAAAGTTGATATCATTGGGGAATGCATAAGTGATGAACTGATGCACCATATTGTTCATACCGTATATCTTTACGGTGTCGATATTCTCATATCGTTTGAGGAAGTCAGTGGCATCCTTCATAGAGTCTAACTCTAGAGGAGCAACCTGTTTACCTTCTAAGGTAGACCAGTCTCCTTTGCCATCGACAAATAGTGTAGGTTTGAACGGAACTCGTTTCTGTATTCTTTCTGCACCATCATACCCACGATAGAGTATGCGGTTACCATACCGTTCAACGGATGTATAAAATTTCATGTTTACCTCATGCTATAGTGGTCTATTATACTAGACCCAAATGAAATTGTCAAGCGTTATATGCCAAAGATATTATCTAATCCGTACATGATAGCACCCATAGTGAGTAATGTCAATACCTGTAGAACAGATGCTATTGCTACGATTGTAAGTCCTCTGTCTGCCCACCATTTACCTTCTGTCTCGTGCCAGTGCTTTATTTGCTCTGGTGTTGCTTCTTTATATGTGTAATTCTTCTTCATAGTTTCTTAAAGAAAAAATGCAAGTGATGTGCCTTTTTATAGTTGTGATGATTCTGTGTCAGTCCTAATTCTTCACTCCAACACTGTGTGCTTGGTGTATTCATATAAGGGGACATTGCTCTCCAAGTCTCTCTAGCAAAATTGATTGTCTGAAACATTTCTTTCTCAGTCCTTCCGTATCCAAGTTTATCAGAGTCACGAAAAGGTATCATAAACGAATACTCTTTATCCAAGTAGTTTCGTTTTGATAAGAAGTGTTTAGCATACAACTTATATAATTTCTCTGCCATCAAGTAAGGCCCACAGTTCACTGGGACATTATTCTCTCTTATTAGTTGTTCATACATCCATGTTGCAGAATGCTTGTTATAAGAATAACAAGACATAAACAATCCTAAGTTAGCATATGCAATGTCATGCTCTAGCATAAACTCATATGCTTTCTCAAAATCATCTGCATCTAACAAGTAAGCATCATGTTCCATAATGAAGAATCTATCTTCATATCTTTGCCTACGCATAAGTTCCCAGTGGGAACACATACCTGCTTTTTCTGTCTCGTGCATGGGTTTAGTCTCTCTACCTTTTTTCATATCAATGGTAGCAAGAGACTTCTGCCAATTAAAGTCGTTCTCAACAGTTGGAAGAGTTTTGGGTGTAATACATTGTGTCGGTATAATATCAAGTATACCTCTTTGTATTACAGGTTTGAAACTATCAATGGCAATCTCACTGTATCTCACGGATACTGGATTGTCAAAGTCAACTAGCATATATGCTTTCATATCATTATATAGTGAAGGGGACAGTTGCCCATCCCCTTCCTGTTTTTGAATTTAACCCAGTGGGGTGAAAAGCGGTTTCATTGCTACACCCATGAGTGCTACGCACCCAACAAGTAGTAGTATGTGTGCCACGCCATCGTTACCCCCTAGGGTCTCGATGAGTTTCTTCATTTTGTTCCTCGTGTTAAGAAATTTTTATCTTACGAGGCTGCTTCTCTTTTGGGATTTCTAACTTCAGAGTTACTGCAAGGATACCGTCCTTGAGAGTTGCACCAGTTACTTGGACATACTCACTAAGTCTGAACTGCCGTTTGAATGCTCGTGTACTAATGCCACGATGAATTACTTCACGGTCTCTGGACTCATGTTTACCAGATATGGTAAGAGACCTTTCCTTTTGCTCTACATCTATTTCAGATTCAGCAAACCCTGCAACTGCGACTTCAATGATATATTCATCATCCGATTCCTTCACAATATTGTGAGGGGGATAATGGTCATTTGCGTGTTTAGTTGCGTAATCGAGTTCCTGCAACATATGGTCGAAACCAATAAATGCAGACCTAGGGAAAATACTTTTTCCAATTTCTAATTTTGTCATGTCGCTCTATCTCCTATTTTAATTTAGCAAGATGAAATGGGACTCACACCTGTGACATCCCTACTATTATATATAAGGATTAATTTTTTTATTTCAAGCTATTATTGAAAAAAAAGTGTGTTTTTTTCAAATAAACAATGCAGGGTCACACTCTGGGTCACTCTCAAATCCAAATGAGCATGTGAGTCGTGACATCTTTGGAGACAACTTATGATAAGTTCCTCTTGGAATCCAGACTGCATCGCCTGGTTGCATTATCTTGAAATCATCATTACTATCATCCTCTTTACTCTTTCCAATACGGATAGGTATCTCTCCAATAACTTGGACTAAGAATACATCCATACTATCTTTGTGTCGAGGATATGAGTTATGATTATTGCCAAATCCAGTAAAGGCAATGTTCGTTATCTGGGGGTGACCTTTCTTATAGTTCTCTTTCTTTGGTGCAGGTGGTATGAAGAAGTTTTCCATATCTTCAAATACTTGTTTACAAAACAAGGGTGCAGAAGGTCTCAAGTGAAAAGAGTTCATTCCGAATCTTTGCTTCTCACTGTTCCAATCATGTAACTCTTGAGGATGAGTATCAATGAGTTTCATGTGTGCATTCCATTCGTAATCACCTACATTGACAGTTGTCCACCAATGCTTCTTATCACGAATGTCTAGAATGTGACTATTGAAGTCTACTTGTTTCCAATGTTGTATTTCGGACATAACTCCCACTGGTCTTTCTCCTTAAACCCAATAATCTTTATTTGTCTCAAAGGAGCGCACTCCTTTGCTACTTCACTGTTTTGGATTTCTAGTAATCCCCAGTCGGATAGCAATGTTGCTATTGTATTCCTTCTTTGCATGTCTGACTCTTCAAGGTTTGCTTTTTTCCCATCAAGCATGAATAGTTCCTTGAAATGTACAATGTAGTATCGTCCCTGCTTGTGCAGGATATGACATGATTGAAAAAGTTTATTATCTCTCTTTGATGCAACACCTATCCTAGTAAGTGTTTCTCTGACTTTAAGAAAGTCATCTGGTTCTGCCAGAGTGACCTCTAGCATTGTCGCAGGACTCCATGTAACTAAATTATTTTCTTCCACCTTTGTTCACCTTTTTTTCTAATTCTTTAATCTGGTCAGGTGATAAAAGTGGTAGGATTTGCTCTGCTTTCTCATTGCTATATCCATAGTATGCTTTCACCACATCAACCGCATTATGTGTTTCTGGTTTTAACCATTTAGAAAACCTTTTTCGTTTCCTAATGATATTTATAAGAAATGAGAATTGTAGACGGTTGTCTATGTGGTGTGAGATATTCATCTCATTAGCAAGAATAGCAGTATCTCCAAAGTAGGAAAGACTACGATTAACCAGAAAAGAATTATAAACACCTTCGTCTTCTTCAGTTTCCATAATGTCTTTTTTAGTGTAGTTAATCGCATTTACATAATCAAAAGGTTTAGTCATTCTTCGTTCTTTATAATATAAAATTGTGGTTTGTTGCGTGGTACTTTTTGCACTATTATACCACATTTCTGTAGGAAAGTCAATCCATCATTTGTCTTGTATGTTTGGTCATAGACCACTCTGATGATTCCTGATTGGTAGATGAGTTTTGCACAGTTGAGACAGGGTGCGTGTGTACAGTAGAGCGTTGCATCCTGCGCCGACTCTGTTGATGACGCAACCTTTGCAATTGCATTTGTTTCCGCATGAAGTACCTCTGGTTTGGTTACATTGTTTTCATCTTCACAAGTGTTATCCCATCCAGTAGGCATACCGTTGTAACCTATGGATATAACACGATTGTCTTTTACGATTACTGCTCCGACCTGAAGTCTGGTAGCAGATGATAAAGTAGCATACACTCTTGCCGTAGCAATGTGTGCTTTATCCCATTTCGTCCACTTCAAAGGGTAACTCCATTTGGTGCGGTGTCCATTTACCGTCTACTAATTTCAATGTCATAAGTTTTTGTTTATCGATTGGATAGGATTGTTTGACTAAACAGATAAAGTCATCTGTCTCTTTGCACCTGCGTTGACCAAAGTCATCGTAGTACCAAAGTCTTTCTTCTGGAATGTGGTCTTTGTCTTTGACGAGAACATACTTCATACTTACCCCCAATGTCTGATGACACCTGCCATAATAAAAAAGCAGGTGATGAAGTTGATACCAACAATCACTGTACGGATGACAGTGATTATATCATCGTAAGGTTCAGTCTTGTCATCGGAGTATCCCCCCAATGCATACTGCCATACTCTCCAGTATTTATTCATTCTAGTTCCTTTATATAACCTTCAAACTTTTTAATTTGCTTGGTATAGAACTCTTTCATTTCCAACTCTAATCTTTTGAACCATTCATCTTTACCATGAACCCATCTTGGGATAATGCTATAGTCCTTAACACCACACAACTGTAATTGACCTTTACCAAGGTTCTGTATCTTCAATACAGTCCAATCAATGTCCCATACATCTACGATTGACTGACCAGTAACCTCAACTTGATTAGACCCTGTATGGTCTAATGCTCTGTCAACTACTTTATAGTCAATGAAGTGATACTGAATGTTCTTGTCTTTACTCTTACGCAAACGGTCTACCGAAATAAGATTTGGCATAGAAAACTCACGATTGATATCTCTTGTTTTAATATCAATAAGTCTGTCACCTATGGATACATCTTCGATAGTCCTAACAGTCTCAGGTAATGTACCACCTTGGTCAACATAATAATTAGCAACATGTGCTTCCAGAAGGTCTGCTATATTTCTCTGTCCTGCCTGTGCAGATACATAGAGTGGTTTACTTAAACTGAACATTTGCCATTACCTCTGTTAGACATGCGACTAGATTCAACTCATGGTCTGCAACGAATGCATTCTTGTATTGATAGTCTGCAAGTATTAATATGATTTGTGGAATACTCTCTGGTTCTACTTTACCATCAATGGTGTCATAGATACCACGGAAGACTGAAGCAGGTTCTAGGTCAATGTTGTTGACCACCCACTGACGCATCTTCTTGAAGTCCTTGTTTTTAAGATGAGAGTATAAGTCTGAATACTGACTGTTGTCTACAACCAGTATATCTGAATTGATGCTACCACCAATAGATGCTCTTTGCAACTCATTCAATACCCTACGAAAGTCAGGATAGTGTTTGGTAATAAGTTCTGCCAGAACCTTTGGATTGTATGTGATACCTTCACCCTGTAAAATAGTATCGCATCTTTTCATGAAAGACTCAGCAAGGACTGCACGGTCTTTGCCACTTGATACATTGAACTCATAGACACCAGTACGAGAATGTAATGGTTCAATCACACGGTTCTTGAAGTTACAGGTAAGGATAAACCTACAGTTGTCACTGAACTCTTCAATGAATCCACGCAATGCAGGTTGAGTTGATTGGGGGTTTAGGTAATCTGCTTCATCTAAGATTACAACTTTGTAACCCCCAGAAAGAGATACCGAAGAAGCAAACTGCTTTATCTTCCCACGCAGGGTATCGATGTTACCCTCTTCACTACCATTGATTACAATGTAGTCAAGTCCTAGTTCATTACATATAGCACGAGCAACGGTAGTCTTACCTAGACCTGCCGTACCAGTAAATAACATGTTAGGGATTTCACCAGACTCTACGATGTTCTGGAAAGTTTGCTTGAGTTCTTTTGGCAGAATAGTATCTGCGATAGTTTGTGGTCGATACTTCTCGACCCAGAGAAATTCATTCATAATCTAATTATAACACAAGTTGTACCCTTCTGTCAATAGGAAATTGAGAGGGTGGACGGAAAGGAGACATCCACCCTCTCTAGACAGATACCTATTTGGAATCGGTATTGTCTAAACCTTGCGAAGACTGGTATTCCTCGACCAGTTGCACTATCTGCACTGCTTGGTCTCTCAACTGACCAATGGTAGATAGTTCCTCACCTTTAATTGCTCCCCTCTGAACGATGGTATCAATTACTGCCACACATGAACGAGCCACTCTGTTACTCAGTTCGTAAATTGCACTGTGGTCTTGTGCTTTTGGTTCTGCTTTTGCCATTATCTATGCTCCGTATACAGATGTTTTTTCTAGTGCAATAAAGTATTCAGTCGCAGACTGTTTACTTGCAAATTGCGATATTAACTTAGATGAGATACTCACATCAAAGTCTTCATTGACAACCTTTAGGTTACCAACATTCAGAATGAAGTTGAAGTCAACTCCTTCTGGATACTCACCTTCAACATCTATTGCGAAGGTATTTGAAGTCGCATCTTTACTGTCTTTGACAGTCAAAGTGATTGCTCCATCCGATGGAGTAATCGAAATCTCATCATGACCCAAGGCGGCGGATGCTCTCTTAATCTTACTGAGTGTATCAGTATCTAGGGAGAACTTAACTTCCGCATCTGGCATGTTCACTGACTTACTAGGAGTAGTCAACATATCAGGGTCAGAGAAGAAATACTTCACGGATGAACGACCAGTATTATCAGAGACAACAACATAGTCGGACTCAAACCTGAGTGTTGGTTGTTGCACCAAAGACAAGACATTCAAAAACTCATTCAAGTCATAGATGCCAAAAGTCTGTGGGAAGTCCTCAACAGTCTCAGTAGATGAAAACAGATTTCGTGCTACCGAAATAGTCTTCAGGGTATTGCCAGTCTCAACCACAATGTTAGGATTGATGGTGGCATAGTTTTTCAATATATTAATAGTGCTATCGGTTAATTCCATAATTCACCTTTCCTCATTTTGTAACGCATACTATAACAGATGTCTCAACTAAAGTCAAGCTTTTATTTTAGAGAAGTTTCGTTCCTTCACAAATTCTATCTTGCGAGAGAAGTGAGCATCCTCTAACTCTGATTTATGCGAGATGATAAAGACATTAGTATCCTCAGACAGACTGCTAATAATCTTCATCAAGTTTTCAATACCATCTTCGTCTAGGGATGAATCAAATGTCTCATCCAATAGAAGTAGATTAGTTGCCACACTGTTCTTCATCTTGGCAATCTGTCTCCAACAGAATAACAGTGACAAGTCGATTCTTTGTTTCTCACCTTCAGAGAATGAATCGTAAGAGAATGCGTCACGATGTCGTGAACGGATAGTCTCTTCGAATGCTTCGTTCAAATTGAAGTGAACAAAGAAATCTAATGTTTGTAAAAACTCGTTAGTCAACTTATTGATGACTGGTAGATACTGTTTGATAATCTTAGTCTTAATACCAGTATCTTTTAGTAATTCTGCTTTGACTCTATCATAGGATGCTTGTTCATTGAGTTTATACTTGGCATCCTGTAGTTCTTCTTTGGATACTCTAAGTTTCTCTAACTCAGCATTTGCTTCTGATAGGTCACCTGACTCTTCATCTATATTACCAATCTCTGTATTGAGTCGGTCAATAGATTCATTGATAGAAGCAATCTCTCTATTATTACCGTTGATGTTTGACTGCCATGCACGAATGCAATCCATCATAACATCAAATGCTTCTTTCTTATCTTCGAACTTCTTCTTCTGTTTCTCATACATCTCTAGAGCATTGGTAATAGTTCCTGCTTTTCTCTTACACTCTTCAAGATGTTTAGTCTTGATATCTTCACTGATATCCTGTTCACAGGTAGGACAGATATCATGCTTCTCAAAGAACTTTGCTTTCTTGACTACATCCTTCTGTTCGTGTTTGAACTGAGATGCATAGTCCTCTAGGTCTTTCATCTTCTGTGATAGGTCATCGATATCTTTCAGTAGTGGTGCTTCTTTGTCTTCTAGGTCAGCACTCAACTTAGAATTATTATCTGTCAGGACTTTGATTTGTTCCTGCAATCCTTTGATGGTCTCCTGCTTCTCTTTCTTTTGTTGAGAAGTCACCGCACTAAGGTCACGCAGATACTTTTTTTGTGCATTAATTTTTGTATTCACTAGATTGATTTGATATTCATTATCATTAATCTTCTCTTTTAGTATGGAGACCTGCTCCTTTAAGAGACCATTCATCTTACTGAATACATTAATATCAAGTAGGTCTTCAATCACATCACGCCTTGCTTGAGAGGTAAGTTGCATAAACGGAACGAAGGATGAAGACCCTAGAACTACAATCTGATGAAAAGACTTGTGGTTCAACTTGATTATATTATTCTCAAGCATGAGTTGATACTCACGAGCATGAGAACTCTGGTTCACCATATTACCGTTAACCCAGATTTCAAACTTATTAGGTTTGATACCTCGAATAACTTTATAGTTCTGTGAACCAATCGCAAACTCAACTTCTACCAGTGAACCCTTTTGGTTAATACTGTTAACAAGTTGACTCTTTGATATCTTACGGTGTGGTTTACCGAACAGACCAAACGACAATGCGTCTAGCATAGTTGACTTACCACTACCATTCTGACCCACTACCAAGGTGGTAGGATGGGTATCAAAATCTATTTCGGTTAAATTATTTCCTGTACTCAGGAAGTTCTTGTATCTCAGTTTCTTGAATAATATCATCTTCTGTTACATCGCACCAATTGCATGGTGACCCTTTCTCAACTCCAATCTCTGTCCCTTCTACCTTACAGTAATGTGTCCAAAACTCGAAGTCCTTTTTCATAAATATTTTATCCCAGTTCTTTTCGAACTGCCTTCTGTCAGGGATAGGCCTTGGTTTAGACCCCTTACCCATCTACAATATCTCCAAAGACTCTGCTTCCTTCATGAGTGCAGAGACTTCTTTCTTTATACGACCTTTATCCAAATCTGTGGATACAGCATCAATATAATTATACACTATTGTTTCCGTATCGTCAAGCGATATTTTATCATCACCAACATTTTCTCCAATGAACTCTTTGAAGTCCTCTTGGATTTTTAGTTCGTGAATCTTCTGCATTGAGATACGGTCAATAAACTTTTCAAACTCATATGGGTCACCTTTGTTCACTACGATAACCTTAACGAACTTGTTGTCTAGGTATCGCATATCCTTGAACTGGTACTTGCCCATCTTCTCGTGGTCATAATAAATCTTCTCGTAGATAGTGATTGGGTTGTGGATTGCTTCCAGTTCTCTTGTTTCAGTATCAAGAACATGGAAATACTTTTTGTCATCACAGTCATTCCAGAAGAACTCCATCTGAGAACCAAGATAGTGGATATTGCCAGATGTAGACTTCGCATGGAAGTGTCCTGTAAGAACCATTTCGAAACGGTCAAACAGATTAGGACTCATACCATTCAAGCATGGCATCCCACGATGCATGTCAAACCCTATGAGTTCTAAGTGTGCGCCGATGATATCTGCTTTACAGTTCTGGATAAACTCCATACACTGTTTCTCATTCGACTCACATATCCAAGGAACAAGACCAATCTTCAAAGAGTCATACTTCATGACCTTTGGTTCTAAAATAAGATTGACCTCATTCATATAGTGACCCTGCAATTCTTTCAGTGCATTCAACTCTGTCGTATTCTTGTAGTACATGTCATGGTTACCAATAATGATATCCATGGTCATGCCATTCTTACGCAAAGGTTCTAGAAAGATTTTACGGTTGTGTTGCAGTGCCTTAAAATTAATCGTCTTACGATTATCATAGTAATCCCCTAGATGGAGAATGTGTTTGATATCATTCTCAATACAATAAGGGAAAAATACATCACGATAAAATGCTTCTTGATATTCCATAAAGATATCAGAAGAGTTTCGAATACCGCAATGGGTATCGTTCAAAATTGCTATTTTCATTTAGTTACCTTTGAATAAAGGGTCTTCCTCTCGCTTCACTTGAGCAATTGCTTCTGCCATACTTAGTCTTCCACTAATACCAGAAGACTGGTTCTGCTTTTTGATTGCCTTTCTGCGGATTCTTTTGATTTCCTTTTTATCCAGTTTTTCCATATGACTTGCCATTATACATGACCTTTCTTAAAATGTCAAGCGTTATTATTACTAATAATCCACTGACGAATAATCTTGTATCGAAAACAAGTGCTTCGACACTAAAGGGTGGATAGGTCTGTCCAAAGTTTGCGAGGACATGCCATACCAACCAACTACACCCAAGTGCAGTATACATGTTATTTATATACTTGCTTATGAATGGTGCAATTGCCAATGCAGTATATGTAAACATCATGTGACCATGAAACCCAATAATGATATCAGATGCTAACATAACTAACAAAGGTGCGAACCATACCCATAGACTCTTTGCTAGGTGCGGTGCAATCACTGCTAACCCCAATAGAGGTTCACTATTAGGTGGCAGTGGTAGAAGTCTACTCAATACCAGAGCAGTGAATAGAAACAGGAGTGACTTC
>MDSW01216344.1_pt1 | contig 19085 bp, 16 predicted proteins | sample 811171 | NCBI WGS metagenome assembly MDSW01 (sample SAMN05326641, study PRJNA326480) | marine metagenome | isolation source: seawater | place: Atlantic Ocean: North West | collected 2012 | reverse complement strand
CCCAGACGAATCAGTCGCGGCATATCACTGCCAAACAACGTTCCTGCTGCAACTTGGGAAAGACCATCCCCTACGACTTCTGCCGAAATCGAAGAACTGAAGGTCACCATTTCGCGAGTCGACTCTTCGTGAATGCGGATACCGCGTTCCTGCATCAACAGCTCGGCATTGACGATGTTTACTTCTTCATCCAAAGCCCGCTCCAGTAGTCCGGCGCAGAAAGCGGATGTCAGCAGCTTCGTGTTCTTTTCCGTCACTTCACCGCGGTACAGTAAATTACACGACTCGACATTGCGTCCCAGCCACTGGGAGAGCAGCAAACCGAGTCGATATGCGACATCAATGTGGCCCCGCATCGCCGCCAATGTCTTCGGATCGATCGAAGCCATATTCACGGCGTGACGGATTTCACCTGTCTGCAGGAAGTTCACAATTAAGTTCACCGCCTCGATCGCCACTTGCGTTTGTGCTTCCTCTGTACTGGCACCGAGGTGCGGCGTGCAGAGCACACCCTCCATACCGAATAAGGGGCTATCCGTGCATGGCTCACTCTCGTAAACGTCGAGAGCCACTCCACCTAACTTGCCTGACCGCAATCCCTCGACCAGCGCCGCTTCGTTGTAGATACCTCCACGAGCACAATTGATCAATCGAGCACCAGGCTTTAATTTCTCGACCTGCGCCTGGTCGATCAAATCTCGTGTTTCAGGAGTCAACGGAGTGTGAACCGTGAGGTAGTCCACCATCGGCAACATCTCGTCGACACTGTCATACAATTCGATCCCTAACTTGCTGGCTTGTTCCGCAGTAAAAAACGGATCGTAGCCGATAACTTTCATGTCGAACGCCAGAGCGCGTTTCGCTACCTCTTGGCCGATGCGTCCAAGCCCGACAACGGCGAGCGTCTTGTCGGCAAGCTGTGCTCCCATGTACTTCTTACGATCCCAGCGATTTTCCCGCAAACTTTGGTACGCAGGAGCCACATTTCGTGACAGAGCCAACATTAACGTGAAGGCGTGTTCGGCGGTACTGAGTGTATTTCCCGTAGGCGTATTCATCACGACAACACCGAGCCGTTTCGCCGCCTCTTTGTCGATATTATCGGTACCAACTCCGGCACGGGCGATCGCTTTCAAACAACGGTTTCCCTCAAGTGCCTCGGCTGTGATTTTCACCCCGCTGCGACAAATCGCTGCATCAAATTCGGCCAGCGCCTCTCGCAGCGCATCCCCTTTGAGCCCCGTGCGCACTTCATAATCGACACCACGGTCATCGAGAATGGCCAACCCTTCGGCAGCAATCTCATCCAGTACGATCACACGAGACATGACTCACTCCGTGCAGCAATATTGAAATTAGCCGTGCTTAGCGCAGAAATCTTGCATAAAACGAACTAGCGTTTCCACACCCGCTTCCGGCATTGCGTTATAGATGGAAGCGCGGATACCACCGACGCTCCGATGTCCTTTCAACGACCCAAGATTCTCGGCAGCAGCAGCGGCCACAAACGCCTCTGTTAGCTCGTCAGAGGGCAAGCGGAAAGTCACGTTCATCAACGACCGTGCAGACGGCTCTGCATGACCCGTGTAGAAACCACCGCTTGCCTCAATGGCCGCATAGAGCTGAGCTGCCTTTGCCTGGTTCCGTTCGTGCATCGCTTGCAAGCCACCCACCTCTTCCTGCAACCACTTGGCAACCAACCCCATCACATACACCCCAAACGTCGGTGGCGTGTTATACATCGAGTTGTTATCAACGTGCTCTCGGTAGTTCAGATATCCCGGCAAGTTCTTTTGGCTACGCTCTAGTAGATCATCCCGAATGATCACAACCGTCACACCAGCCGGCCCTGCATTTTTTTGCGCACAGGCATACAGCAAGCCATAGCGATCCATGGGCAAAGGGCGGCTCATGAAGTCCGACGAGGCATCACACACCAACGGGATGTCTCCGACCTCCGGCTCAGTCGCAAATTGCACGCCTTGAATCGTTTCATTTGACGTGTAGTAAACATACGCCGCTTGAGGGTCAATTTCGATTTCACTCGACTCAGGCAAACGATTGTAGTTCGTTGACTTGCCATCCCAAGTGGTCTTCGCGGTACCCTCCAGATGGGCCTGCTCCAGTGCTTTCTTCCCCCAGGAACCAGTCACCAGATACTCTGCAGGACCAGACTGGTCACGCAACAAATTCATCGGAACCATCGAAAACTGCAAACGCGATCCGCCTTGCAGGAACATAATCTTGTAGTTCTCAGGTACGTTTAACAGCTCACCAATGCGCCGCTGGGCTTGCTCTAAAATCTCACCGAACTGCTTGCTGCGGTGGCTAATTTCCAGCACCGAGGCACCGGCCCCGGGCAGCGCCAATAAGTCACGCTGCACCTCCTGCAACACCGCCAGCGGCAAAACGGCAGGGCCTGCCGAGAAATTAAATATACGATCCGTTGCAACCGAATCTGACATCAATGAACTCCTGTGAAAGCACTCAAGTAGGCGATTCTACGCTTTCACCCGCAGCCTGAGAAGGCTGGGAGTTCTCGGGAAATGCCCTGACTCGAGGGAGAACGCCGGAGTGCACAAACAGGCATCAACGCAATGAGGCGGCCCCGTTGCCAGCGGGGGTCGTCTGGCTCGCCACCCGGCGGCTGAGATCCCCCAGGCGTTGTGCAACTTGAGGTTGCATCTGATTGATCGCCAGGGACCGTTGGTAATCTACGATTGCCCGATCGGTGTCGCCATTCTTTTCGTGCAAATGTGCCAGAGCAGTCCAGGCACGATAATTATTGACGTCCTTTTTCAGAGCCTCGTGCAGCTCGATCTTCGCATTGCCATCTTGGCCGAACTCATCGTACAGCCGGGCCAACTCGATCCGCGCATCAGCGCTTTGAGGACTCCGTACCGCCCAACTTTTGAGTAAAGCCAGCGCACGATCCGTCCGATCCGTCTCTGCCAACAACACAGCGAGGCCTCGGTGACACTCAACATGGTCCCCATTCAGATCCAAGCAGCGGTTGTAATATTCTTCTGCTTGCCCAAATAATTTGGCGTCGTTTTGCTGAGAACCAACCCGGTGATAGGTCGCCGCGAGGTTGTAATGCGCATCCGCATTCTTGGCATCCGCCGCAAGCGCCTGCTGAAATTGTGCAAGGGCAGCCTGATATTGAGATTGTTCAAACAGCCGCACGCCCTGCAGATTCCGGCTGTCAGCAGTCAACTGGCAACCGACCAGAGGCGCTACCAGCGTCACCAGCAACATCTGACAGAGGTAGTGCACGCCTTGTCGTTGAATTTTGGGCGACTTGATCACGGTAATTTCCCAGAAAAGCGACCAATATGCGAGCGCACGGAACGCACGGAGAACCAAGCTGGCGAAGAGTATCGAGTGGAGGCTGAGAACGCAAGAGAAGTTGTCAAATTGAGAAACAACAACAGGCGATGACAGCTTGCTGTCATCGCCTGCACTCTTGTTGGTCATGTCTGAGCTACGGGAAAGTGGCTAATCCACCTCGCGCCAACTAGACGTTCTCCCATTGCTTGCTTTCCGCGCTTTGCAGAACGGCATCACAAACTCTCTGTGTCTCCAAGGCGTCTCGGAAGGTCGGTGACACAGCTTCTCCTTGAGCGTAACCAGCCAGGAAGTCAGCAACCTGGTGAACAAAGCTATGTTCATAACCAATTTGCAGACCGGGCACCCACCATTTGTCCATGTAGGGATGCTCTCCGCCATGATCCGTCACATGAATCGAGCGCCAACCTCGCATTTTCCCTTCGTCACTATGGTCGAAGTATTCGAGGCGATGCAGATCATGAAGATCCCACTTGATGGAAGCGTTCTCTCCATTGATTTCCAAGGTGTAGAGCGCCTTGTGGCCCCGCGCGTAGCGAGTCGATTCAAACAAACCGAGCGACCCATTTTCAAAGTGACACATGAAGGTACAAGCGTCATCGATCAAAACGGGCTGCTTCTTTCCAGTCAGACTGTGGGTCCGTTCCTTGATGAAGGTTTCGGTCATTGCCGTCACGTCGGAGATACCGCCATTCAGCCAGATGGCCGTATCGATGCAGTGTGCCAACAAGTCGCCGGTCACTCCGGAGCCGGCCGCAGCCGCGTCCAATCGCCACAGAGCAGCGCCGCCTTGGGGCAGGTCATCGGCAATGGTCCAATCCTGCAGGAAGTTGGCTCGATAGTGAAAGATGCGTCCTAATCGACCTTCGTCAATCAGCTGCTTTGCCATGGTCACGGCGGGCACACGGCGGTAGTTATACCAAACCATATTCGCCACTCCGGCATCTTCGACTGCCTTGCACATCTCTTCGCCTTCGGCGACGTCCATCGCGATGGGCTTTTCACAAAGAATCGCTTTTCCTTGCTTGGCACACTCAATGGCCATTTCTTTGTGCAGATTATTGGGCACACAAATATCCACAGCATCGATGTCATCTCGGGCAACCAGCTTGCGCCAATCGGTCTCCACCGATTCATAACCCCAGTTATCGGCGAATGCTTTGATGTTCTCTTCATTCCGAGCACATGCCGCCTTCAGCACGGGCTCGTATTCCAAGTCAAAAAAGTTACTCACCTTACAGTACGCATTGCTATGTGCGCGGCCCATGAAACCGTAGCCGATCATGCCAATATTGAGGGGCTTTGCCATCGTTCATTCTTTCTCGTAATTGTTAATAATGGTGGTGTGCGTCACGTTGCCATGGCGGGAAACTATCCCCAACCATGAGCGTCACGCACTCGCAACATAGTTTCCAAGATCGTGTTCCAGGTATCCGGTTTCTCCAACAACGCATTTGGGAACATACAACCGTCCCAACAAATGTGTTGAATGCCGCGATCCTGGGCTTTTTCCAGCCAGTATCCGGAACACTTCACAATATCCAGCTTGCCGTTCGGATCATCGGCCGGACAGTGCTTTCCTGTCTTGTCATGGGAGCCGGCACCATGCACCTCACCGTCATTTTGTGCCACGTGGAAGTCGATCGTCCAAGGACGTAACTTGCTCACCATTTCGGCGTACTTCTCATAGAATTCTTCGTCCGTATAGCCGTCTTGCAGCAGCGCACATTCCGGAGCGTTGTAACCCATGAGGTACAGGTAGGTGTGCGCCAAGTCGGCTTGGAATCCAAGGTGCATTGGCATGTCGACTGTTTCCAGCAAGTTCAACATGTCCTTCCATGAGTGCATCCCCGCCCAACAGATTTCGCCCTCAGCAGCCAACCGCTCACCATACTCGGCGGCAATCTGAGCTGCTTTTCTGAACGTGTCAGCAATTCGCTTCGTGTGCTCAACGGAATTCTCTGCCCACTTCTGCACTCCGAACTCGGCGGAATCAATTCGAATCACACCATATTTGCGAACACCGTGCTCGTTGAACACTTTGGCGATACGACATGCTTTACGGACAGCATCCAAGAATTTATCTTGTGCCGCGTCATCCCCCATAGCGGAATCGCCGACGGTTCCGGGCCAAACTGGCGCAACCAGTGAACCCACACAAAGATCGTAACTTGCGATGAGGTCCGCAATACCTTTCAACTCATCATCACTCGCATCCGGATCGGTATGCGGGTGGAACAAGAAGTAGTCAACGCCATCGAACTTTTGGCCATTCACTTCTGCCGCCGCGGTAAGCTTCAGCATGTCCTCCAGACCAATGGGTGGCTCTTGACCTTCTTCTTCCCCTTTACCAACCAATCCAGGCCACATCGCGTTGTGTAGTTTGGGAGCTGCTGTCATTTGGTAGATTCCTTGCTAAGTTTGCCCGATAGGGTGAGTTCAATATTGCGTTAACCCAATGCTTCGATCATCCGGAACGATGCCTGGTCGTCGCCAACGTTCGTCGACCTCTCCGACTTGCTCCATAAGCATAATCGTGGCCAGGATTTAGTTTGATCCGTTGACTCGGATACCAGATACTGCGAGGAACCCTGACAAGGGTCGAACGCAGCAGTCCCCCCCCCGCCTCAAGCGCATCGTCCAGCATGGCCTGAACATGATCGCCCTGCATGACGTGGGTGGAATTCATCGCGGTCAAACACTTCCGGCAAGGGTTTGCGAGAGGGTGAAACGGTTCGTGATAGGGAAAACCACCATCACGCGACGCGCAATGCCATCCGTGAGAAACGGGGGAGGGCCTCCGAACCGCCCGGTCAAAGGGACATTTTTATTCGTTTTCGTGCGTCATCGCAAGTCACCGTTTGCAACCACAGAACCGCCGGAGAGGTAGAAAATGCTTCTCAAACAGCTTAAATTACACGACCAACGAAACACGCATGCGAGCAAACTCCGGAGCGAAACAAATGCCTGCTCAAACCTGGACCATCTGCGACCACACCAACGCCACCTCTGTCGACGAGTTGCACGAGCAGATTGATGGTATCGGCACCGTCACCAAAAAAACGCTGCGTTGCGGGCTGAGCGCGGGAGTGGATGTTGTCACGCTGGATAACGGTCAATGCAAAGTCGATATCCTTCCGACACGGGGTATGAGCATCTGGAAGGCCTGGTCCGGCGATTTGGAAATCGGCTGGAAATCACCCACCCGAGGGCCAGTGCACCCGGCATTCGTTGATATGGGCGAACCAAGCGGACTTGGATGGCTGGATGGTTTCGATGAGATGATGGTTCGCTGCGGCTTAGAAAGCAACGGCGCGCCGGAGTTCAACGATCAAGGCCAGCTCACCTACCCGCTCCATGGCCGCATCGGCAACAAACCGGCTCACTATGTCCAAATCACGGCAGATCCTGAGGCGGGAACCTTGAGCGTCCAGGGAATCGTCGAAGAGACACGTTTCCATTTCCTGAAATTACGGATGACCAGTACCGTCACCCTCCAAGCCAAGCAACCGGGATTCCAAATCCACGACCGCGTTGAAAATATCTCCGCCAGTAGTGCAGAAATGCAAATGCTCTACCACGCTAACTTTGGTTTGCCCATGCTGGATGCGGGTTCGACCTTCGTCGCTCCAGTCAAGACCGTCGTGCCACGCAATGATCATGCGGCCAGCGGTATCGCCACGTGGAATAGCTACGCCGCCGAAGAAGCAGGTTACGAGGAGCAGGTCTATTTCCTAGAACTGCTCGCGAAGGATAACGGACGCACCCAAACCCTGTTGAAAAATGCCCATGGCACCGCAGGGGCCAGCATGCTGTTTAACAAGAAAGTGCTGCCTTGTTTTACGGTCTGGAAAAACACGACAGCGGCTACCGACGGTTACGTAACTGGTCTCGAGCCCGGCACCAACTTCCCCAACCCCCGCAGCTACGAGGGTGAACAGGATCGCGTGGTGAAGCTGGGTGGCGGTAAATCGATTGAATTCGATCTTGATTTTGTATTCCATCGGAATGAGGCAGCCGTATCGCAAGCCGAAGCAGCCATCCAGGCGATTCAAGGGGACACTGCCCCACGCGTCTATGACAAGCCGCAAGCTGGCTGGTGTGCGCCGTAGCTCAAGTTACTAACACCTGCATCGCCGGACACTTTCGGACAGCCCCGAACCGGTCGCTTGCACTCTGACCATGGCATTCTGCCGGAGAGCCCGCTGGCCTGCGCGGCGCGTGCCTCCCTGCAGGTCGAGAGAAACCATGGGCCCTGGTTGTCAGCGATTCCGCCAAAAGGCAGGCACGAACAGCACCAAGATGGCGAAGATCTCAAGCCGGCCGATCATCATCAGCAACACAAACAACAGCTTGCTGGCACCGCTGAAGTGCCCGTAATTCTGTGTGGCACCCACCGTACCCAAACCTGGCCCAATGTTATTCAGTGTGGCAGCGATGCCGCTGGCGCTGTCGATTAATTTGTGATCAATTCTGATTCCACCCCAAGTGGCATCCGGCTCCCAGGTGACCACGAACAACCAACTGCCCACAAAGATAAAGAGGATCAAGCCAAAATAAACCAGGATATTGCTTCGCAATCCCTGGTCTTCTACCACGCGACCACCAATCCGCAGCGGTCGCACCACGGAAGGTCGATAAGCACGCTCAACCTCCAACTTCAGAATCTGCCAGAACATGATGTGCCGAATGACCTTCATGCCGCCACCCGTGCTACCCGCACAACCGCCGACGAACATCAACAAGAGCAAAACACCGCGACCGAAACTATTCCATTGGTCAAAGTCATTCGTGCCGTAACCGGTTGTCGTGATGATCGCGACAACTTGAAACAAACCGTAACGCAAAGCCTGAATCCAGTCGACAAAGTCTCCGTAATAGAGACCGAAGCACATAATGAGGACTGTCACACCGGCGATAATCGACATGTACGTTCGCCACTCGAGATCCTTGAACAAAGCTTTGGGCTGACGCAACAACAAGAGATACAGCAGGGTGAAATTGGTCCCGGCAAGGATCATGAAAAACGTCACCACGTACTCAATCGTGGCACTGTGAAAATGCCCCAAACTTGCGTTGTAAGTACTGAAGCCTCCCGTAGCCATCGTTCCAAACGCATGGCAAATCGCATCAAACGGAGACAACCCCAGGGGAATCAGCAACACGGTCAAGACCGCGTTGAGGGCAGCGTAGATGCCTGCGAAAAGCCAAGCCGTATGCTGCATACGAGGTGTAGAGCCTTCTTTGGTGGGCCCCGGCATCTCAGCGCGCATCAACGCTTTGCCTGCCGATCCTTGTCCCAGAATCACGACAAACAGGACGATAATACCCAGGCCTCCCAGGAAGTGCGTGGTACTCCGCCAGAGCAACAGGCAATGCGGTACTTCTTCAGGGTCCTCGAGATCCGAAATGACGGTCGCTCCGGTGGTGCTAAAACCTGACTGGGATTCAAACAGGGCATCGGCAATGTCCATGGGCACCCAAGTAATCCGATAGTGGTTCTCGCGCGGGGATTGATTGCCACCTTCTTCTTTAGGGAACAAGAGGGCTGCCTCCCACTCCGCATCCTGTTCGCGCAAACGGCGAAAGGCGTCAACCAGTTCCCGGAACTCGTCGCCATCCACCGGCTCTGCTTGCAGCGACTCAAGCAGAGCCACCAGCAGTTGTTTCTTCCCTGCGTCATTCAACTCCACGTCATTGGCCCGCGCGACCACGCGACTGGCCACTTCGCGAGGCGTTTCGGACTGGTTTTCCCAGTTGATCGTTGCTTGAGCAAATAACTGCTCGACATTCGTCATGCGTGCCGAGACGTCAATTTCAGCAATGAAGATATTGTGGTATGCCTCATCCACCATCGACCGCAAGACACGTTCGTTGACCTCTGCCTTGAGGTCGTCTTCGGCCAGCCCCTGCGCGCCACGGTCAACCAAAGCACTCAGGAAGTCGAACTGCTCACCCGAAAGACTCTGCTTGACATGCCAATGCTGCCAACTTGCTTTCTGAAAGCGAAAAGAACTCCAGTCTTCCAAGTTATAAAGCAGCACCGGTTCGGCAGCCGTGGTCAAGCGAATGGCAGGCCCTCGCCCACAGCCTGCCAGATAAAAGGGCAGGGCACCGAGCACGGTGGCCAACACCCAACTCAGACCGACCACCGCCATCGCCTCTTTTCGATAGAGTTCTCCTTTGGAGTTCCTCCCCCAGTACAGCAAACCACACCCCACGACAACGGAAATCGCGACACTCGCCAACAACGCCGCAGCACCTTCCTGTTCAAAAGGTGTAATCGTCGCAATGTCATAGCGGAAACCGAAAATACCAAACGCACCCGCGATGCACAGGCCCATAAAGACGCCGATTAACAAGGCGACTCGGCCCAACTGCTTGCTAAGAAGCCTGTAGTTCATCCGAACCTCACGACAGTTGCAGTTGCGTTAATTGGGAGAAAAAAGACGCAACAGAGCATCTGATTCAGAATCTTCCACCAAGGCAATCACCGTATCACCTGCTTGCAGGCGATCGTCGGCACCGGGAACCTTGCTGAAACCATCTCGGATCACCGTAGCTATCAGACATTTCTCAGGCAACGGAAGATTTGCCAAGACATGTTCGGTGGCATCCACGTGTTCGTCCACCTCGATTTCCAGCACGGCAATCCGACCGCCCGGTAGGCTCGAGCGCGAAATCACGCACCCCATATTCAAAAAGCCCATCACTTGGCGCGCCATCACATCACGTTGGCTCACCGCATGATCAATTCCCAATTTCCCAACGATCGTTGCGTAATCAGGGCGACCGACCAACGCCAGAATCTTTTTGGCACCAATCTCGCGTGCCTCGACTCCCGCCATGATGTTGTTCTCATCATCGCCCGTACAGGCCACAAAGACATCCGCACTTCCAACCCGCTCTTCTTCTAGCACAGCCCGACGCGTTGCGTCAGCATGGATCACCGTTACCGAGTCAAGCATCCGCGCGAGGTAGTTACATCGCTCTTCCGACTCTTCCAACAAAAACACGTCAAAACGATCTCGCTCCAACGACATTGCCAAATGCAAACCGGTCTCACCTCCACCCGCGATCACCACTCCCATGCGAGGTGTCGTATCATTCTGAAAGCGGCCCTTGACCGTATCCACGGTCGCATGTTCACCGATAATGGTAATGTGATCTCCACCCTCAACCACATCTGTCGCGCCCGCAATCCAGGTTTTCGAACCACGGCAAATCGATCCGACCCGAACGTTACTGGGCAGTTTCAGATCCTTCAAAGCCGTCCCACTCGCCCCAGCCTTCGACGAAACCACCACTTCCTGGACTTCGATATCACCTTGACCAAAGTTCTCTAGAAGCATGGAACCGGGGCTGCGGATATTGCGTGCCAATTCGGTCGCCGACAGATGCTCCAGACTCAACATCCGATCGATACCGAAGTGCCGCTGGTACGGGAAAGTACTTGGGTCGTGAAAGACCGGTGCATAGACTCGCGACACCACACGTCGCGCACCCATCCGCTTGGCCATACTTGAGGCCACGAGATTCACTTCATCAATGCCAGTCACAGCCAAGACTAAGTCCGCACCAGCCACATCCGCCTGAAACAGGACGCTCGACTGCGACGCAGATCCGGTGATGGTTCGCACGTCCAGTTCATTGACGCGAGCTACATGTGCCGGATTATTGTCCACCACGGTCACACTGTGCCGATGTTGACACAGCAACTCCGCGATCCAACTACCGACCGTGCCCGCGCCTAAGGTTACCACTCTCATGATGCTTCCTGTCCAGCGATGTCATCCGACGACACCGACCGACGGCCTTTGGTGTTCAAATCGGCGTCAGGTATGAGCAAATCCTCGATGACCTCATCATTGATGATCGAACGCTCGACAATGCGCGGGACATCTTCCAACTGCACATTGCCATACCAAATCTGTTGAGGATAGATCACCACCACTGGCCCGAACTCACATTGATCCAAGCAGCCTGCTTTATTGGCCCGAACCAAAGGTCCAAGCTGGTGCTGCTTGATTTCCTTCTTCAGAGCATTCCGCAGGGCCTCCTTACCTTCGCAGTCGCAGCAACCCCGCGAGTGCCCTGGTTCGCGTCGATTAGAGCAAACAAATATGTGTTTCTGGAATTTTGGCATGGATCGCATTCCGAATGGCTGTGCCGACAATGATTTGGGCGATTGTAAATGGAAAGCGAATGGAGGCCAACTGCAGACAGACCCACCTTACTTCGCAGGCTTGGAAAAGAATTTCGCTTCCAATTCGCGTCTGCCTTCGTCCCGGTAATATTCTACCAGCGACGACCGTAGCTCCCGATAAGATATTTTCTGCTGTTGCCAACGGGATAACAGTGTTGCATGTCGACGCTGCGACTCGCGATACAGCTCAACACGCCTCTCCGACGCCCGCTCGCCCGGGCCGTACATGATGGCATCCAGTGCAACGTGGAACGCCCGAGCATGGGCATTGGCAACCTGGTCCAACGCCTCGACAGCAGCTGCAGCTCGAGCAGCAGAAACGAGATCCATATGCTCGCTTACGTTATTTGCCCGAGCCAACACACGGGCCAAAAGCGCATTCTGCTTGGACAACTTTGCGAGACTCTGTACTAATTTCTGCTTGGTATCCAGCGAGGCCTCGTAGGTCTTTTCCCGCATGCATTCAGCAAAGTGGTCGTATACCGCTTCTTTGATCTCACGTCCCGGTTCATACAGCGGCTTGCATTGACCAACGATGCTCATCTGCTTGGAAAACAAAGCGCCGGTCGGTGAAACAAAATCCTTGCCTATCGATAACCCCATGCGTTGCAAGTTGGCCAGAGTATGACCTCCGGCAGGGGCCTCCTTGATGGGGAAAAACTCACTCTCCGGTCGCTTTGTTTGCAATGCGCACAGCAACAAGAAGCCAGCACAATAAGTATGAACACGTTGCCCCTTTAAGTTCGTGCCTTCCAAATCACGCACCCGATCCGTCTTGAACGTCAAATCGAATTGCGTCCCGTTTCCAATCATGTCCGCCGCGGCTCGGCCCATGAGCCGTTGTGTCTCCGCATCCTCATGGCGGAGAAACACGTAATGCAACGTTTGCCGCAAATAGGTATCCACATTGGTGGCCGGTATCCGCGATCCACGTTCCGGCAAATCGACAATCACAAATCGCCGCACACCATCTCGCCCAACCTCCGTTGCCACCACACCCACGTGGGTAAACAAACCCGGCGAGAGGTCGGTAAAGCGATTGTAAGGCGAGGGATTGCGCATTAAGAACCAATCACCTTCCCGCAAATCAAAACCATTAACGCGGAATGTGTCTTGGGTCACCCCACGACTTTGACGAGCAGCAAGCTGCGACAGTAATTTCTCTTTGCGCTGCTTTAACGTGTCGCGTCCCGGTGCGACCGTCGTCTTCTGAAGAATGCCGTGGAGCTCTTTTGCCGTGATTTCCGGCTTGGGCAAATGAGAACCTTGACCGGGACGCCAATCCTGAGGCAAGCCAATCTTGAGCAGCGTTTCGGCGGCAGCCACCTTCAGCGCCGCAGACTCTTTTTGCCGCAGCATTTCCACCAAAGTGATGACCGATTCTCCCGGCAACGTCTTGTCCAGCAAACCTAAAACACGCTGCTTGATCTCTTGTGAAAACGGGGCGATACCTGTTTCGGCATCCGGGTTCAACAGCGCATAAGACAAGGTCAGTGCTGCAATCGCAGTCGGCTGAGCCTCAACCGTGGTCACTAATTTGCCAAAGGCAGCACTGTCTAATTCCAGCCGATACGTCGCTTCCTCCACAACTTCTGCCAACAGAACTCGGAGACGCCCCAGTAGATCGATGACATCGGTGGTCATTCGCAAGTAAGAACGGGCGGCTGGCTTCATATCCTCAGATACAAATTGCGTTCTGAGCGTTAATAGTTTTTGCAGTCGCGCCTCGGTTTCGGGCACGGCCGGACTCATCAGCTTCACTCGACTCAGAATGGCTGCGACATCATCAGTTTCGCGCACGGTAACGCGGTTCGCAATCTGCAACTCCACCTCGCGGATCAAGCCGTGCAAACGCTCAGCCCGCTCCGCATCACACTGCTGCGCAGATCGTGGCAGCTGGTCGAAAACCTGCTGAAGAGGACTTGCTGCCTGAAGCGGGAGCGGCAGGCAAGTGAGGCAAAGAACGATCAGGTAGTTACGAATCTTAGGCAAGTGCGGGCTCACTGGAGTGAACGGTTGGGTGAGGGCCTACCAATCGTATAACTCAAGATCGCTGCACGATCCAACAAAAACTCGCGATTCCTGCCGACTTGCAACGCTGAAAATCTACAGCATCAAGGAGATAAGAAACAGAATCACAGAAATCACACCCACAAACCCCAGAATCCACACAGCCGATTTATAAGACTGATACAAGATCGGCGCCATGAACTCATGCCGCGTCGCCCCATAGACCAAGCTGATCGAGATCACCAGAGGAAGCAAATACCACAGTTGATTGATAGGCAGCACGTTTTGATTCCGTCGAGAATTGTTTCCAGAGACGCGGGTGTAACATGGCAGGCAGAACGAACTGACTGCGACTTGACCTTTCAGCTTGTCGAGCTTTCAGCCGTTTCCATTAGCCTTTCGACTTACCTTGATTCTTATCGCCTGGAGACTTCTCCTTATCATCCTCTGAATCAGGAAGGAATGGTCCGGCGTAAGCGTCGTAAATCGCTAGAACATTCAGCAGTCCGGCGACCATGGTATAGAGTGTTCCTAACTCGAAAAATGAATGGTAGCGTTTGTGCCACTCGGCCTGCTCATCCGCCCCGGGACGTGGATCTCGCGGAGGTGCCATCATGCCCCCAAACAGAGGCTCTTTGCCTGCACGACGCACTTGATAATTTTGTGCAATCGCAGGTAGCGCAGGAATCCCAACTCCCAATTGGCAGACGTATTGCCATCGAATGTCGTATTTGGCAAACGAAGCGTACACAACATGACCACCCCCAATGGCAAGCCCAAAGAAGTAGGTCGTCAAGATGCACACCATGAACAGGATGCCCTTGCCATAACGTCCCTGATAGATGTGCCCCGCCCCCGGCCACAGCCAAGCGAAAAAAGCCGCCGCACCTGGTTGCTTGAGGTCGACGTGAATCAGTTCGTCACCGTTTGACACTTTCGCTTCCGGCATATTTTCTTTTCGCCCCTGAGGGTAGCACAGGACATCAGTCGTCAAGCGTCACATTCTAACCGAGTTTCGCCGAGAAACCAGATCATCCCCACAAAGGCATCCTGCGGCGATTTAAGTTAAATTGACACAAATCTGCGAGTAACACTTGGCTGCATAAGTACCGGCTCGCCTCGGCTCTGCTTCCCTGTCAATCAAGGGATCTTTGTCCGGATCCCCCGCCGTCGCGAAACCAAACCTCTCAGCTTCCCACAGGAATCTCATGAATATTGCCTCCTCCAGCGTGACGCTTCGCGTGATTCTGGTCATCGCCGTTTCCACAACACTCGCCGCAGACGACCGTGCCCCCACGGATCGCGTCCGCGTCGCGGCAGTCCAAATCAACGGCTATGACAAAGGGGACCTACCTCAACCCGAGCGAAAACCGTCGACAGCGATCGTGAATTACATACACCGCGCTGGAAAAGATGAAGCCCAGCTCGTGGTCTTCCCCGAGTACGTTCTAGGCCATATCCAAGTTCCTGGGCCAGAAACGGAAATGATCGGCGCCGCAGCAAAAATGGCAGGGCTCTACGTGATCGTTGGCTGCTGGGAGAACCATCGTGATGGTTCCTATGCGAATACCGCGTTGATTTTCGACCGGCAGGGAAAAATCGCTGGCAAATACCACAAGACTCACGCGGCAGTTGATCATTTCGAAGGCACACCGGCCTGGTCTAAGCCCCCAAGTGGCAAGAGCCGTCAGTGGTTCCTCGAGCACGATCCCGAATGGACCATGCAAAAAGGTACGGATTTACCAGTCTTCGATTTCGATTTTGGCAAGGTTGGCATCATGACCTGCTATGACGGCTGGTTTCCCGAGCCAGCCCGAGTGCTGTCACTCAAGGGAGCGGAGGTGATCGTCTGGATGAATGGCCGCCGCGGTCGTGTCGAAGATTTCATCGTCAAGTCAACGATGTTTCAAAGTCACGTTGCCATGATCACCACCAACCAAGCCTATGGAGGTGGCACGATGATCGGCGATGGAACAGTTCGCATTCTGCAAGCGTCGCCTGACCGTCAAGAATCTTATATCTCAGCGACACTCAACTTGAAACAAATCCGCGCTCGTCGCACCAACAGCCGCAATTTTCAGCAGCGACGCCCTGATTTGTACCACCCACTCGTCGCGCCGCTAAGCACACCCACACGCGCGCAACCTGGCTCGTAAGCGACGCGAACGGGAGGCCGAACAATCTACAGAGAGTCGACCAAAACGATGGCATTCGCTTTCCGGTCAATCCACGGTAGAATCTGCAACTATGAGTGACGATCCCACCAGCAACGCACCCTCAGATGACAAGCCCTCGTCATCCGCGAGACTTCGACTTTGCGAAGAACGTATTGGGTACGATTTTCACGACAAGAATCTCGTGCGTGCAGCACTGACACATGCTTCCGGGGCGTCCCATCGGTTATCCTCGAATGAGCGTCTCGAGTTTTTAGGGGATGCCATCCTGGGATTTGTTGTCTGTGAAGCACTGTATGGGTCATTTCCTGACTTGCTGGAGGGAGACCTGACAAAAATCAAATCGGTCGTGGTCAGTCGCGAAACCTGTGCGCGAATCAGTCAGGCACTGGGAATCGAAGAATTACTGATTGTAGGTAAAGGAATGACGACCGTTCCCTCCGTACCGCGATCGCTACTGTCCGATGTGTTTGAGGCGTTGGTCGCCGCGATCTATCTTGACGGGGGTATGATTCCTGCTCGTGAGTTCATCCTGAAAAATATTCGATCGGAAATCGAATCTGCTTCGAAAGATGAACTGTTTGGCAACTATAAATCTCAACTCCAGCAGGTGAGCCAACGCAAATTCGGCAACACGCCCAGCTATGAACTGCTCGACGAAAAAGGTCCTGACCACGCAAAATGTTTCCAAGTCGGAGTCCAAGTTGGTGGCGAGGTGTTTGCACCAGCCTGGGGTAAGAACAAAAAAGAAGCAGAGCAGCGGGCGGCATGCAATGCACTGTGCGAACTCAACGGCGAACCGGCTCCTTACACTACGGGCTAGTTTGCCACATCAATGCAGGAGAATCACGTGACACACCGTTGTGTGACTTTATTGTCAGGTGGACTCGACAGCATGCTCGCCATTCGCATCATGCAAGAGCAGGGTGTGGAAGTCGAAGCATTGAATTTCAAGACGGCTTTTACCTGCTGCCAGGACCAATCAGGGCAGGCAGCGAGAATGCTTGGCGTACGCTTGACTGTCGTTTCTCAAGACGACGATTATCTGGAACTCATTAAGAAGCCGCAGTTCGGCTTCGGCAAGGGAGCCAACCCGTGCGTCGACTGTCGAATCTATATGTTCGAGCGGGCAAAACATTTCATGGAACAGATCGGAGCGGATTTCATTGTCAGTGGCGAAGTCGTAGGGCAACGCCCCATGAGCCAGAAAAAGAAAGATCTGCGGACCATTTCCTATCACTCAGACTTGGAAGACCTTTTACTCCGTCCGCTTTCGGCCAAGTTGCTGCCACCCACTCTCCCCGAGCGCGAGGGCTGGGTCAATCGCGATGACCTCTACGACTTCTATGGGCGCGGGCGCAAAAAATTGATTCAACTCGCCAAGTCTTTGGGGATTGAGGATATCCCCTCACCTTCCACAGGCTGCGCTTTAACCGAACCCAAGTTCTCGCAAAAAGTGTTTGATCTCGTCCGCAAACAACCTTCGAGCCAACCATGGGATTTCGAACTCTTAAAGGTTGGTCGGCATTTCCGTCTGGATGACGAAACGAAGGTGGTCGTGGGACGACGAGAAAGCGAAAATGGGCAGCTCGAGTTCATGCACTCCCAAGCGGAGTCCACCAGTACAGCCGTACTTCGGCCCGAGAATTTCCAAGGCCCAGCCGCATTGATTGTGGGACCAACAAACTCTGAAAGTATGAACTACGCCAGTGGACTCGTTTTGCGATACGCCAATGCTCTGGACACAACGGAACCACAGGTCGAAATCCTGACCCAAGAGACACGAGTCATCGTCACTCCTGTCGTGGATGAGCGAATTCAAAATGCAAAAACTCTCGCCGATTGATACGTCACGCTCGGTTGTGCTTTTGGTATGCACAAGCTAGGCTAAGGCCCGCTGTAATGCAGAAGGCAGTCGGATCAAGCAAAACGCAGCACCCGCGCGGAAAGCCACCTTTCTGGTGCAGAGAAGCCACCTGGAGCCCCCCCATGAGTGAACATCGACACATCAAGCTCTCGGAAGTCGGTGATGTAACGATTATCCGCTTCAACGACCACAAAATCATCAATGCGGCCAACATTGCCGAAATGGGTGACGAACTCTTCCGGCTCGTCTCCGAAGACCAACGGCAAAGTCTGCTGCTCAACTTCTCCAACGTCGAGTTCCTGTCCAGCGGGGCACTCAACAAACTCATCGTGCTCGACCAAATGGTCAAGGAAGCAAACGGAAAGCTGCATTTTTGCAGTCTCAAACCGGAGATCATCGAAGTCATCAAGCTGACTCGGCTGAACCGGGTATTTAGCATCCATGAAGACCAGGAATCCGCGCTAAGCAGTTTCTAAAACGGAACTTTTGCCATGCGGAGCCGGGAATTCCGGCACGAAACCCTACATTTTAGTGGTTTGCACATACCACAATTTGTGTTAGTCTGCTGAGTCTGGTGGTCAGTCCCGACCCCTCCAGCTGGCGTGCAGGGTATTCACCTTTTTACACACGGCCAGTGATTGGCTATGAAGTGATCTGGTGAGTCTTCTCTCGGAACAGAACTATGTCACTGCTAACGGCGTCATCCATGAGTTGGAGTTGGACGAGCGAACGCTCAATCGAAAGCGATACCACAATTGGGCAACAACTGCTCAATGAAGTGCTGTCTCAGCTGAAGCAACATGCGTGGGACGAGCAAGACACGTTTGGTGTGCATCTCGCCGTGGAAGAAGCATTGGTTAACGCAATCAAGCACGGCAACCAAAGCGATCCAGACAAGAAAGTTCACGTAGTGAGTCGCGTCTCGAAGACTCACTTTTTCATCGAAATTCGTGACGAAGGCGACGGCTTCAATCCTGGCGATGTCCCTGACCCGACAGCTGATGAAAATCTGGAATCCCCCTCGGGACGAGGTCTGATGCTGATGCGCAGCTTCATGTCGCGAGTTGATTTCAACGACGCCGGCAATTGCGTGGTCATGGAAAAGCAGCGGCAGACTGACGGTTAGGCCTGACACATCCTGCGGCCATTCCACTACGGTTATGCTTTCGCTGGTTTCTGCTCGACGGTACATCCCCGGTCGGACCAATTCATGCAGCGTGGCTGCCACTCGCCAACGCAGGCGGCACACCACCTTGTCAGCGTTGCACACGCCCGGAAGCGTCACCTCCCATTAAAGCCCGGACTTCCGATTCGAGCACGTAGTTGAAGTCCCCATGGATGGAATGCTTTAAACAGCTTGCTGCAGTAGCGAATTGAATGGCTAGCGACGGCGCAGCTAAATCTTCGGAATTCAATGCGTGCAGTAAACCCGCGGCGAAGGAGTCTCCTGCACCAACGCGATCGACAATGTTATGGATCT
>MDSW01159960.1_pt1 | contig 19090 bp, 18 predicted proteins | sample 811171 | NCBI WGS metagenome assembly MDSW01 (sample SAMN05326641, study PRJNA326480) | marine metagenome | isolation source: seawater | place: Atlantic Ocean: North West | collected 2012 | reverse complement strand
TAGTTCTTCCTATAGAGCCGTAGTAGACCACTACGTTGATAGGCTGGGTGTGGAAGCGTGGTAACGCGTGTAGCTGACCAGTACTAATAGCTCGATTGGCTTGATTTATGCACTGAAAAAAATTTTAAAAAATCAATATATAGTAATTAATCTTAAATTATACATACATTTATACAATAAGTTGTTTTTTTTCTTTACTGTTCAATTTTTGAACGTTAAATTGTTCAATAATTGAACATTATGAGAGACGATCAAGACCATTTTGAAGTTTTAAGAAAAATACAAAAGATGCCTGACTCATCACAACGCGAGTTAGCTAAACAGTTAGGTTTTAGTTTAGGAAAACTAAATTACTGCTTGAAAGCGTTGCAAAAAAAAGGGCTAGTTAAACTTCAAAATTTTCGAAAACAATCCAACAAAATCACTTATTTACAATATGTAATAACTCCAAAAGGTATTGCAGAAAGAACAAAGCTCACAATCAACTTCATGAAAACAAAAATGAAGGAATATGATGAATTAAAAAAGGAGCTTAAAAGGAAATAAAATAATGTGGGCTATACTAAAAGTAGATATAAATAACCTAAATTATTTAGAAAAAGATTTTAAAAAAAAACTTGGTAATGAAATAAACATATATTCACCAAAATTAATTATACAAAAATATAAAAAAAATAAACTCACAAGTAAAGAATTCACTTTATTAGGAGATTATATCTTTTGCTTTCATAAAGAATTTGAGAATTCCTCAATGATTAACTCGCTAAAATTTTCAAGAGGACTTAAATATTTTCTTTGTGGTTTTAAACAATCTCAAAAAGAAATACAGCAGTTTATACAAAAATGTAAAGAGTCTGAGGATAAAAATGGTTATTTAACAGTAAATTTCTTTAAAATTTATTCAAACTCTTTATATAAATTTTCAACCGGTCCTTTCGCAGACACAATTTTTAAAATTATTAGTTTACAAAAAAGTAAGATAAATATTTTACTTGGTAATATAAAAACAACAATTTGTAAAAAAAGGTTTTTATTTACACCGTTGTAATAAAGTTATGAAAAATACTATAAATTGTAAAAGAGGATTTTACAAAGTGCGGAGCTATGGCAAATAATCTAATAAAATTTTTTTCTGATCGAATTTATTTTGCAATAATATTTTTATTTAAAATTCGGCACCAAGGCTTCGAAATTTATAATCGATCAATTTTTGTTAAAAATCTGAAAAAAAATGCGAAACTATTAATACCAAATTTTTTATTTAATTATTTAAAAAAAAAAAAATTGAGAAGTTATTAGAATTTCCCGAGAGCTTTTCAATAGAAACTGTAAATATATGTAACGCAAAATGTTGGTTCTGCCCACAACCTGAGCATACCAGGAAAAAGGGGTATATGCATTTTGATATATTCAAGAAAGTTATCGATGAAATAGCGGAGAATAAATCTAAAGTTAAAAGTATTGCATTATTTATGGATGGAGATCCAACATTACACAAAGAGTTAATAAAATTTTTATCGTATGCGAAGGAAAAAAAAATAAAAAATATTTACCTATCTAGTAATATGGAGTTTTTTAATGAGAAATTAATTGATCAAATATTTAAAAATAATTTGCAAAAAACACTTAAATTTGTAATTGCATCACTTGATGGGGTTTCGGAAACTGTGCACAAAAGCAATAGAATTGGTGTAAATACAAAAAAAGCTTATGATAATACAAATTTATTAATTAAAAAAAGAAAAGAAAATTTTTCTTTCTACCCGTGGATTTTTCCTAGAATGCTTATTAATGAACTCAATAAGCATGAAGAAGTTGATTTTTATGAATATTGGAAAAATAAATCTGACAAAGTTTTAAGGACTACTATGCATAATTGGGGTGGTCAAATAGATGACTCAAAGTTACATCAAAATAAAAGCGCTTTCTCATCAGTCTGTTTTTTTCCCTTTAGTCAGTGTTTTGTTCAAATTGATGGCAAAGTTAGGATATGTTGTTTAGATGTTAATGGAAAAAATATTTATGGTGACTTGAATAACTCGAGTATCAGAGAAATTTGGATGAACCAAGATTTTAATTATTTGAGGGATAATTTAATGCATAAGAGAAATGAAAATTTACCCAAAATATGCCAAAATTGTACATATCCGCAAAAAGGCCAATGGTCTTTACCTTTCTTTTGGGAAAAAAATCTGTAAGATGAAAGAGAACTTTTGAGCAATATGCCTTCTAAAAAAAAAATTAATAGCCCATTATTTACTGAGAATGATAAATTAAGATATAAGTCTCATGAAAAAGGAAATTACCCTCCAGAAAAAAATTATAAACCCAAAAATAAGATTACTACGTATAAAAAAAAGGTTTACTCAGCACCGACAACCATAAATTTAGAAATGACAGAAGCGTGCAATGTCAAATGTAGACACTGCTACAATCCATGGAGAGAGGAACACGCAGGAAAATTCAATTTAGATAACAAAAAAATCGATTATTTAATTGATGAATTTGTAAAAAATAAAGTTTTTCATGTAATTCTTTCTGGGGGAGAGCCTTTAGCAAAATTTAACGAGCTATGTCATGCCTTAAAAAGATTAGTCGATAATAATATTTCAACAAGCCTGAATAGTAACTTGATGTTAGCAACTCCAGATAAAATGAAAAAATTAAAGGATATCGGACTAGATCATGTTCTCACTTCCTGGTTTTCATATTTTCCCACTGAAACAGACTATATAACCACTTATAAAGGTTCATATCAAAAAATAGTAGATGGTATTAAGGCAACAGTGGATGCAGGAATAAGAGTAAGTGCCAATACGATTGTTACACAACATAATCATGAAACAATTTATAAATCTGGCAAGTTTTTACACAGCTTGGGTGTTAAACAATTCTTTGCCCACAGAGTTATTCCACCAGCATATGACCGTAAAGATAAAGAGAAACAACATAGTGTTAAAGTTGAAATTGCAAAGCAGTCTCTCGATGAACTTTTAAAGTTAAAACATGAATTTGGAATGAGTGTTGGAACATTAATCAACTATCCACTATGTATGATTGGTGACCTAGAAAAATACCAAGACTTCGTAGGTAGAGGGTGTCCTACACAACAAGGTCATAGATTTAATATAAATTCAAATGGAGAAACCCATGGTTGTGTTATGGAAGACAAAAACTACGGCAATGTTTATGAGATTGGTTTAAAAAAAGCTTATGAAAAAACTTTGAGCTGGAGAAATGAAAGTTATTTGTTCGAAGGCTGCAAAGGATGTCACTATATTGATGTTTGTCAATCAGGTTGTAGGATGGATGCCTATGCTGCTTCTGGTAAAATGGACGGACAGGACCCACTGATGCCTGGTAAGGAATTCATTGTAAAACCATTTAAATTTAAAAATTATACTTTCGTAAATGATTTAATAAAAAAAGGAGCAAAACTTTTAGTACCAAAAAGGGTAAGATTTAGACAAGAAAAAGATTTCTGGCTTATGAATATAAGATGGGCAAATTCAATAGAAATTTCAAATAAAGAAGCTGAATTTTTTGTTAATAAGCACAAAACTCAAGAGTTATTTACGTTTGAAGATTTTAAAAATATAGGAAATTTAGACAGATTGTCATCAATAGTTTGTAAAGAAGCTGTCGTAAGCGATCAAATAAAAATTGACGTTAAGAAAACCGGTGTAAATATAGATCCATCTAAGTTACCAGATTTGTCGGATAAAAATATTCTTCTATCTCATCCAGATTTAGATATTTAAAAATCAGTAATAGTTTAAACTAATGAAAAAGTCTTTTAAGCTTAATAGAGATATAAAAAAACTACTATCAAAAAACATTTATTATTTAAAAATTAATAGAGATAAAGGCAAATATACTTATGAACAAAACTATCATGGCACAGTCAAAGATCCAGATGGAAATAAACGAAATTTAATTAATGAAAGAAATTATAAATTAAAACAATTTAAATACGTTCTTTCCTATCTACGAAAAACAAAACCAGGAAAGATACTAGATGTAGGCTGCGGCCATGGATGGCTTTTATCTGCTTTGAACAAGAAGTGGAAGAAACATGGTGTTGAGATAAGTAAATTTGCCTCTCAAAATGCAAAAAAATATTGCAGGATTTTTAATGGCGATTTATCTAAATACAAAGAGAAAAATTTTAATGTAATTACCGCTTTACATGTTATTGAACATCATAAAAAACCAGAAAAATTTATAAAGCAAATTTATAATAAATTAAAAAAAAATGGAATTTTGATTTTAGAAACTCCAGACTTTGATAGTGCGGCAGCAAGAAGATTTAGTAATAATTTTAGATTACTAAAAGATAAATCACACATAAGTCTTTTCTCATCTGAATCTCTTATAAGATTTGTGAGAAAATATAGATTTAAATTAATCGAAATTAATTATCCATATTTTGACACACCTTTTTTTACAAAAAAAAACATACTTAAAATATTTGATAATTCCAAAGTTTCCCCACCATTTTATGGTTCTGTTGTAACTTTATTTCTAAAAAAATAAAATGACTAAAATCGCTGTAATATTAGCAAGAGGAAATTCTAAAGGAATTAAAAACAAAAATATCAAAACTATAAACAATAAGCCTCTAATATATTGGTCAATAAATACCTGTCTTAAATCAAAAAATATTGACACAGTATGGGTGAGCTCAGATAGTAAAAAAATATTAAGTCTATCAAAAAAATTTGGTGCTAATATTATTAAAAGACCCAAAAATATTTCTGGAGATTACTCAAAATCAGAAAAAGCTTGGGAACATGCAATTGGCTTTATTAAAAAAAATTTTTCTAATGTCGAAACTGTTATCGGGGTTCAGCCAACTTCACCGATAAGGTCATACAAAACTTTAGACAAGGCAATAAATATGTTTTATAAAAAAAAACTTGATAGTTTGTTTACTGCAGAAAAAGTGTACAACTATTTTATTTGGAAAAAACAAGGAAAAAAATACATTGCAAATTATAATTATTCAAATAGACCAATGAGACAAGAAATCGAAAAAAAATATTTAGAAAATGGGTCATTTTATATTTTTAATGCAGAAAAATTTTTAAAAGAAAAGTGCAGACTTTTTGGAAAAATTGGGTGTTTTACCATGGGAAAAGTTGAAAGTTTTGAGATTGACAATCATGAGGATTTAAAATTATTTAATAGTTTAGGTAAATTTTTTAAATGAATAAATTCTTAAACCAAATTGAAAGTTCTTTTTTAGATCATCAAAAAGTGACTGGTCTGACTTTAAAAAAACATAATAAAAATATTTTCGCAAGTTCTAATATTTTGTCGAATTGTATAAAAAATAAAGGAACAGTTTTTTGGTGTGGAAATGGAGGAAGCGCATCTGACAGCCTACATCTCTCAGCTGAATTAATAGGAAGATTAAATAAAAACAGAAGACCATTAGCATCGATATCACTATCTGGAAATCCATCGACCCTTACATGTATCTCAAATGATTTTGGTTATAACAAAGTATTTTCAAGGCAAGTTGAGGCATTGGGTAAAAAAAATGATGTTTTAGTTGCAATTTCAACTTCAGGAAATAGTTTAAACATTTTAGATGCAATAAAAATGGCAAAGAAAAAAAAAATGAAAATAATTTCTTTATTAGGAAAGAGTGGTGGAAAAAGCAAAGGTTTATCAAATATAAATATTATTATTCCCTCAAATTCTACGGCAAGAATTCAGGAAATGCATATTTTAATTGGGCATATCATCTGCGATTTAACTGAAAAAAAACTTAAATTATGAAATGTTTTATTATATCTGAATTAGGTATTAATCATAATGGCGACTTGGATTTGGCAAAAAAAATGATAGACGAGTCAATTATTGCAGGAGCTGATGCCGTGAAGTTTCAAAAAAGGGATATTGATTTAGTTTATGATAAAGAAACACTAAACAAATTTAGAGAAAGTCCGTGGGGGAAAACCCAAAGAGCACAAAAGGAAGGTTTAGAGTTCGGAGAGACTGAATACAAAGAAATCGATAATTACTGTAAAAGTAAAAAAATAGAATGGTTTGCTTCTGCATGGGATCAAAATAGTTTAAAATTTTTAGAAAATTTTAACTTAAAATATAATAAAATTGCATCTGCAATGATTGTTGATGAGAAATTTTTAGAAAAAGTTGCTGAGCAAAAAAAACACACCTTCATTAGTACAGGTATGAGTTCTTTTAAAGAGATTGATAAAGCTGTAGAAATTTTTGAAAGGTTAAATTGTAAATTTGAATTAATGCACACAATTTCCGCATACCCATTTGATGATGAGCTGGCAAGTTTAAATTTTATTCAAGTAATGAAAGACCGATATAAATGCAAAGTAGGTTACAGTGGACACGAAAGGGGAGGCCTAGCAATTTCTTATGCAGCAGTTGCATTAGGAGCTTCATCATTGGAAAGGCACTTCACTTTAGATAGGACGATGTATGGAACAGATCAGTCGGCCTCTATAGCGCCACGTGCTTTTAGAGAACTAATTGGAGGTGTAAGAAAAATAGAGAGAGCTGTAGATATAAAAATAAAAGATAAAAAAATTCTAGATATTGAAATTCCTGTAGCAAAAAAACTTAGAGCACATCTAAAGTTAAATAAATAAAATATAATCATTTAATTTTATAAAATGGGTAAAAGACAAACTGTTGAACTTATTACACCAAGTTTTGATAGTAAGATACGTGTAGTTTCTTATATGGAGAAATATTACTTAGAAAATGGATACTATAAATTCTCAAAGAATAAAATTATAAAAATTTTTTACAATATATATTTTTCTTATTTTTCAAGAATTATTAAATTAATTAAAATTTTAAAAAACTCAAAATTTATATTTGCAAACCCGCTTAAAAAAGATTTATTAATATACGATTGTGAAAATACTAGACTTATTGAAAGTTTAATAGACGATATCAATTATGGAATAATATCTGTCAGGTTAGAAAAAATCAAAAATATTTATATATCTAAAAAAATTTTTTTATATTTAATAAAAAACTTATTTAAAGCAAGCATAAAGCAAAATTATATCGTATCCATAATTAAAATCATTAATCCTAAACTAGTCATTACAAATGTAGATAATAGTGATGATTTTCATATCACATGTAAGATTTTAAAAAATTCAAATATTAAATTTATAGCAGTACAATGTGCACATAGAACAGATACAATTTGGAAAAAAACTAAAGAAATCAAAAAGATTTTTATACCAGAATATTTCTGTTTCAGTGATTTTGACAAAAAAATACACCAGGAAAGAAACTGCAATATTAAAAAATATTCACCTTCCGGTTCTCTCGGAGCGTCACTTGCTCTGCAGTATGTTAAATCCAAAAAAATCGAGATAAACCCAACAGAATTCGATATATGTTTGATATCTGAGCCTATGCCTCATGCTAACGGGGATTATGGACACGTTGAAAATTTTCAGGAAAAACTGGGTAAGATAGCAGAATATACTTACAGGTTAGCCAAAGAAAAAAATTTGAAAGTAATTTTTTCTGGAAAATCCGCAAATAATATACCTGAAGAAAATTATTTTTATAAACATTATTTAAAAGAATACAATTTTACAATTTCTCCTCAAAAAATTGGTGAATATTCCACTTACGTAAATATGATGAAAAGTAAAATTATTATAGGACATGTTTCAACTTCTCTACGCGAAGCATTTGTGCTCAAAAAAAAAGTACTTTCTTGTAATTTTACTGGCCACAAAGATGTAAAGTTTCCTAGTGAGGGAATTTGTACAATTAAAAAAAATTCTGATTATGAAGATTTTAAAGAGAGGGTTTTATTAATTTTGAACATGTCATATAATGAATATACCAATAGTTTATCTACCGAAGTTAACCATATTATAGATACTAGGATAAAGACTTCTGATTTTATTAGAGAACAAGTAATCAAAATTATTAATTTAAATTAACATCATCTGTCAAATATGAAGAAAGTATATTTAGGTATAAACGTAAGTCATGGCGCAAGCGCTTCTCTTATGGAAAACGGGGTCATTGTTGCTGCTGTTCAAGAAGAAAGATTTAATAAAGTCAAAAATTTTATTGGTTATCCTAAAAAATCAATTGAATTTTGCTTAAATTATGCAAGAAAGAATCAATTAAATATTGATGAAGCAGGATTTTCTACAATTAAAAATCCAGTTTTTCCGTTTAAATTTCCTTTAGATAATTTTTTCCAAATTGAGGATTGGGTAGATTACTATGGACAAGACTTTTATTCTCAAAATATAAAAACAAAAAAAGTTGAATTATCTTTTAAAAAATTTAAAAAAAATAACAAATTAGATCTTTATTTGAATTATAATACAATAAAATCTAAAGATTATTTTGACAATTATATAATATTCCGAGATTTACAAAAGTCTTTCTTAATCAAACAATCGAAAAATGTAATTAAAAAGATCTCATTTATTGATCATCATACTTGCCATGCATACTATGCTGCAAAAGCTGCTGATATAAAAAAACCTAAATTTGCAGTACTTACATTAGATAGCGAGGGAGATGGATACAATCAAACTCTTTGGATTAATCAAAATAATAAATTAACTAAAATTTACGAAAATTCTCAATGTGATTTAGCTAGGATTTATAGGTTTGTAACTTTATTGTTAAAAATGAAACCCAATGAGCATGAATATAAAGTAATGGGTTTGGCCCCATACTCAAAAAATAACTACTTTGTAAAATGTTATAATGATGTATTTAAGAATATTTTGAAAGTGGAGAATTGTAAAATAGTACACAATCAAAGACCAAAAGATTTATATAATTTTTTACAAAAAAAACTATTAAAATATCGTTTTGATAATATAGCTGGAGCTGTTCAGTTTTTTGTAGAAAATTTAACAAATAAATTAATCAAACAAATATCTAAAAAATATAAAATCAATCATTTTACAATTAGTGGAGGAGTAAGCATGAATATTAAAATGAATGGCAATATTTTAAAAATGAAAGAAGTTAAAGGTTTATTTGTGCCTCCATGTGGCACAGATGACTCTTTATCTATTGGTGCATGCTATTATTTAAATAAAGAAAATAAACAAGAACAATATTTAAAAAATATTTATTTAGGACAAGAACTAAACAAAAATAAATTGACAGTTAAAACAGTCAAGAAATTCATTAAAAATAAGTATAAATTTAAAATTTATGAAGATTTCAATGTCAAAAAAATTGCTAAACTTATCCATCAAGGTGAGATAATAGCTGTTGCTCAAGGTAAAGAGGAGTTTGGGGCCAGGGCCTTAGGCAATAGAAGTATAATTGCTAACCCATCTTTTGATGGGGTTGTAGAAAAAATTAATGAGCAAATAAAAAATAGAGATTTTTGGATGCCTTTCGCATTAACAATACTAAATAATAAACACAAGAACTTTATAAAAAATGAGAAAAACATTACTTCTGACTTCATGACTATAGGATTTGATACCTTATCAAAAAATTATATGAAAATAAAAAATGGAACACATCCATATGATAAAACGGTGAGACCACAAATTTTAAGAAAAGATTTTAATGATAATTATTATAGAATTATTAAAGAATTTTATAAAATTTCAAAAATACCTGCGGTTTTAAATACAAGTTTAAATCTGCATGGTTTGCCAATATCTTCAACTCTAAAAGAAGTTATCAATACATTTTTAAATAGTGGCTTGAGATACCTCTTTTTAGAGGGAAAAATTCTTATTAAAAAAATCTAAACAAATTTAAATTTTAAATAAATTGAAATGAAAAAATATTTTTGGTGTAAAAACTGTTTAAATATGTCAACTAGGCCCAGAATTACATTTGATGAAAAAGGTTTTTGTAATGCTTGCCAATGGATGGCAGAAAAAAAGGTTCTTGACTGGTCAAAAAGAAAAAAAATATTAAAAGAGACCATTGACACAATTAAACAATCAAAAAAAAGTAATTATGACTGCCTCGTACCAGTGAGTGGTGGTAAGGACGGAACATATGTTGCCTACCAGCTTAAGGAAAAATATGGATTAAATATTCTAACATTGACTTGCCGTCCTCCTATGGAATTAGATGTTGGAGAAAAAAATTTAAGAAGTTTTATAAATAAAGGTTTTGAACATATTCATTTAACTCCTAACTCAAAGGCAATGAAAAAAATTAACAAATTAGGATTTATAAAAAAAGGTTCCCCATATTATGGTTGGTTAGTTTCTATTTTCACTGGAGTTATAAGAACTGCATTAAAATATGAAATAGATTTAGTTTTTTATGGCGAGGACGGAGAAGTTGAATATGGCGGGTCTATTCAAAATAAAAATAATCCCTTTTTTGACACAAAATATATGTTTCAAAATTATTTTGAGGGATATCATAGAGAAATATGTAAGGAGAGCGGTTTAAGTGACGAGGAGCTTTTCTATTTTACAATCAATGAAAAGGAAATCTTAAATAGCAATCTAAAGTTAACACATTATGGTTTTTTTGAGCCATGGGATTCTTATAGGAATTATCTGTTTGCTAAAGAAAAAACTAATTTTCACGAAAGTAAAACTGCAAATGTTGGTACATTTACAAATTTTGCACAGAATGACCAAGCATTTTTTGCACTTCATACTTACCTAATGTATCTAAAATTTGGATTTGGCAGAGCAACACAAGACGCAGGAATTGAAATAAGAAGAGGTGCGATGACTAGGGATCAGGCTTTAAACCTTGTAAAAATTTATGACAATTCCTATCCTGAAAAATTTTTGAATTTATATCTAAGTTATTATGAGATGAAAAAAGATGAGTTTGACTCCGTAATAGACTCACACGTCAATAAAGATTTATTTGAAAAACTTGATGGTAAGTGGGTTCCACAATTTGAAATAAAATAATGCAAGTTTGTATAATAGATTATGGAATGGGAAATATAAACTCGATTACAAATGCATTAAATTATCTTGGCATAACTTGGAATATAAGTAATTCAAGAAAAGATATTGAAAATTTTTCACATTTAATATTACCTGGTGTTGGCTCATACAAGGTTGCGATGAACAATCTTAACAAACTCGATCTTGTAGACGGAATAAAGGAGCTTGGACTTATAAAAAAAAAAAAAATTTTAGGAATTTGTTTGGGCATGCAGCTTCTTGGAAGTTCAAGCACAGAAGATGGATATACCAAAGGTCTTGAATTCGTAAATAATAAAGTAACTAAATTTTCTTCTACAGATAAGGAGTTTAGAGTACCTCATGTAGGGTTTAATAATATTTCTAAGTTTAGCGAAGATTTTTATTTATTCAAAAATATAAATTCAAAAGATAACTTTTATTTTGTTCATTCATACAAAATGGATCTTGAAAAAAATAGCAATTATGTTTTATGTAATTATGGTAATGAATTTTTAGCAGGTTTCCAAAAAGAAAATATTTTTGGGGTCCAATTCCATCCAGAAAAAAGTCAATCAAGCGGTTTAAAAGTTTTAAATAACTTTTTCAATTACTAATGATAAAAAAAAGATTAATTTTTACTTTGCTTTATAGTGAAGAGTATTTTTTTCAAAGCCGTAACTACAATATTCAAAAAGTTGGTGATGTAAATTGGTTAAAAAAAAATTATAATTTTAATAATATTTCATTTTATATTGATGAAATAATCATATTAGATATCTCAAGAAAGCAAAAAAATAAAAACAAATTTATAAAAAGCGTAAATAAAATTTCAGAGTTTTGTTTTGTACCTATTACTGTTGGTGGGGGAATAAAAAGTTTAGACGATGCTAAGTTTTTTTTAAGGAACGGATCAGATAAAATACTATTAAATACTTCGATTTTTGAAAATCCAAAAATAATAAATCAAATTACAGAAGTATATGGAGAACAATCTTTGATCGTTGGAGTAGATTTAAAAAAGATTCAAAATGATTATTTTATATTTACTAACAACGGACAAAAAAAAATTGAACAAAACCCCACTGAATTCTTTAATAGTCTTCATAAGTATAATTTTGGAGAATTATTTCTTAATTCTATAAATCAAGATGGTACTGGGATGGGTCTAGATTATTCAATGTTAAATCTTTTACCAAATGAATTTAATAAGCCAATCATTTTGTCTGGTGGTACTGGAAATTTTAAGCATATCCTGAACGGTCTAGAAAAACAGCATGTAAACGCAATATCAACTTCAAATCTTCTTAATTTTGTGGGAGATGGTTTAATTAAAACCAGAAATAAGCTTCTGTCAGAAAAAATAGATTTTCCTTATTGGGATATTAAACTTCTACAAAACCTAAATAAGATATTTAAAAATAAATAATAAATTACCATTTAAATGAACAAAAACTCAAAAATACTATTTTTTTATAGGGCTAACTGCAAACATAGTAATAAAATGTTACAAGAATTAAAAAAATATACAAATAACATAACAAAACTTGTTTCAATCAAACCCAATCAAAAAATTCCCCAAAAAATATTTAGATGGAAAGGGGAATATATTTTTAGTTTTAGATCCTACTACATTTTACCAATGGCAATAATAAATAAAGCTAAAGTAGCAGCAATTAACTTTCATCCTGGAACACCTGAGTATAGAGGAATTGGTTGTACAAATTTCGCGATATTAAATTCAGCAAAATTTTTTGGTTCCACCTGTCATAAAATATCTAAAAAGATCGATAATGGCAAAATAATTAATGTAGAAAGATTCCCAATAAGAAAAAATGATAATATTAATTCAGTTCTTCAAAAAACATATAACATACAGGTTGGTCAATTTAAAAAATTAGTTTTAAATCTTTACAAGGATGAAAAAAATTTAAAAATTATGATAAAAAAATCACAAAAAGAATCCTGGTCTAAAAGAAAATATACAAGAAAAGAGCTAAATGAACTCTACAAGTTAAATAATTACCTTAATAATAATCATTTACAAAAATATTTAAGAGCAACTGTGACCAAAAAATTTTCTCCTTATTTAGAATTTGAGGGAAAAAAATACTTTTTAAGCTATGAAAAAAGATAAAATAATTATCATTGCAGAGGCGGGAGTAAACCATAATGGTAAGCTAAGTTTAGCCAAGAAACTAGTTTCTGAAGCTGCAAAATCAGGTGCTGATTATATTAAATTTCAAACTTTTGAGACAGAAAGTATGGTCAAACCTTCTACACGTTTAGCAAATTATCAAAAAAGTAATCTTAAAGGAAATCTTTCTCAGTTTGATATGCTTAAGAAATATGAATTAAAAAAAAAAGATTATAAAATTTTAATTAAATTTGCTAAAAATAAAAATATTAAGTTTATCTCTTCTCCCTTTGATATAAATAGTATAAATTTTCTTAAAAAATTTAATTTAGATTTTATTAAAATTCCATCAGGTGAAATTAATAATTTTCCTTATTTAAGAGCAATTGGAAAACTTAAAAGGAAAGTTATTTTATCAACGGGAATGTCAACATTAGGAGAAATTTCTTATGCTTTGAAAATTTTACGTACTTACGGAACAAAAAAAAATAAAATAACTTTATTGCATTGTCATTCTGATTATCCATCAAGATCTGAAGATTTAAATCTCAAAGCAATAATTACTCTTCAAAAATATTTCAAAATAAATGTTGGTTACTCTGATCACAGCAAAGGTATAATAGCACCATTAATTTCCATAGCAATGGGGGCTCGAATTATTGAAAAACATCTCACTCTAAGTACCAAAATGATAGGGCCCGATCATAAAGCAAGTATTAATCCAACTGAATTTAAAGAAATGGTTAATTATATAAGAGAAACAGAAAAGATGTTGGGTAATGGAAAAAAAATACCATCAAAACATGAGTTAAAAAATAAACCGATAGTAAGAAAATCTTTGTTTGCAAAAATTGATATAAAAAAAGGTGAAAGATTCTCAGAAAAAAACTTAACTACCAAACGACCTGAGATTGGTTTATCGCCTTCAAAATACTTATATATGTTAAATAGAATTTCAAAAAAAAATTATAAAAAGAATAATCCCATTAAATAAAATGAAAATTTGTTTTGTAACAGGTTCTAGGGCAGACTACGGTTTATTAAAACCACTCATGAGTTTAGTTAAAAAGGATAAATTTTTTGATTTTCAATTAATCGTAACTGGCATGCATCTCTCCAAGGATCATGGCTTAACTTATAAAGAAATACAAAAAGATAAATTTAAGATCAGCTACAAAATTAATATTCAAATAAAAAATGACAAACCAGAAAATATATGTAATTCAATGGGTATTGCAATTAAAAAAATTTCAAAAAAATTTAAAATTTTAAAACCAAATTTAATAGTTCTTTTAGGAGACAGGTATGAAATTTTTTGTGCCTCGTCAGCAGCTTTAGTACACAAAATACCAATTTCACATTTACATGGGGGCGAACTAACGCGCGGATCAATAGATGATTACTTTAGACATTGTATCACCAAAATGTCTAATGTTCATTTAGTATCAAATAAAAAATATTATAATAGAGTTGTACAACTTGGTGAAAATTCAAAGAATGTTCATGTGGTTGGTGGGTTTGGTGTTGATTTAATAAAAAAAACCTCTTTTTTGAATAAGCAAAAATTAGAAAAAATACTTGGCATAAATTTTAGAAAAAAAAATATTATTGTTACATATCATCCTGAAACTGTAATAAATAGTACACCTGCAAAAGATTTTAATGAAATTCTTAAAGCAATAAAAAAATTTAAAGATATTAATTTTATTTTTACTAAAGCAAACTCAGATACTTACGGAAAAAAAATTAACAGTATGATAGATAAATTTGTAAGAAAAAATAGAACAAATTGCTTCTCATTTCAGTCTATGGGTCAAACAAATTATCTTTCGGCCTTAAAGATTGTGGATGGTATTCTAGGAAATTCATCCAGCGGTTTACTTGAGGTTCCCACATTCAAAAAACCTACTATAAATATTGGATCTAGACAGCAAGATAGATTACAGGCAGAAAGTATAATAAATGTTAAACCCTCTTCAAAAAAGATTATCCCTGCCATAAGAAAAATTTATTCAAGCAAATTTAAAAAACTAAATAAAAAAATTATTAACCCATATGGAAATGGTGGAGCATCAAAGAAGTCATTAAAAATTTTAAAAAATTTGAAAAAAAAGAACCTATTAAGTAAAAAATTTTCAGATATTTCGTTTTAAATTAAAAACTTGGATCACTAAATGTTTAACAAATTTAAATTGATGCTTTCAAAAAAACAATTGCTGAATGTATACTTTTTTATTTTTTTATCTTTTATTGCAATGTTTTTAGAAACTCTCGGAATTGGTCTTATAATTCCATTTTTACAGACATTAATTTCTGATGACACAAATAAATATTTATTAGTTACTTTAAATTATTTAAATATTTATCCTGATAATAAAACTAATCTTATTTTAATTCTAATAATTATTTTGGCATGTGTTTATACGTTTAAAGCAGTTTTCTTAACTTACTTTTCGTATATTCAAAATAAAATTGTAGCTGATACAAGATTTTCTCTGTCAAATAAACTTTATGAAATATATTTAAATAAGCCATATAGTTTTCATCTAGATAATAATTCCTCAAAGTTAATAAGAAATATCCAAGAAATTGATTTGGTAGTTGTTGTGTTAAGATTTTTAATAATTTTAATTAGTGAAATTATAGTTGTATTAGGTATATCAGTGTTTATTATTATATACGAACCATTCGGTTCTATATCACTAATATTCTTTTTTGGAATAGTTGGTTATTTATTTTTTAAGAAAGTTCAAACCAAATCTAAAATATGGGGAGAAAAAAGACAGGTTCATCAAGGAAAAAAAATAAAATTTTTACAAGAAGGCTTTAGGGCAATTAAAGATATAAAGATTCTTCAAAGATCAAAAGAATTAATTAAAAATTTTTTAGAAAATAATTCAGTTATTAATCAATCTGAATTTAAAAATCAGTTTGTTGACTCTCTCCCAAGATTATGGCTGGAATGGTTAGTAGTCCAAGGTTTTGTAATGTTGATTTTATTGATGTTATTTAAAGGCGAAGAAATTAATTACATAATCCCTTTGCTAGGACTATTTGCAGCTGCATCATTTAGAATAATGCCTTCTCTCACAAGAATAATGAATGCAGCCCAAGGAATATTTTATCATCGACCAACAGTCAATTCAGTTTATAAAGAATTTAAACAAAAAAATATAAAAGTTGTAAATGAAAATAAATTTTTGAAAAATATTGTATTTGACAAAAAAATATTATTGAAAAATATCAGTTTTAAGTATTCTGATTCAGCACCTTTGATTTTGGATAATGTTAATTTAGAAATTAAAAAAGGTGAAACTGTTGGATTTTTAGGAGAAAGCGGTATAGGCAAAACAACATTGATCAATTTAATTTTAGGATTAATAAAGCCAATATCTGGAAATATCTATATTGATAAAAAAAATATGTTTGAAAATGTCGATGGTTGGCAAAGTCAAATAGGATACGTCCCACAAAATATTTATTTATCAGATGAAACTATCAGGCAAAACATAGCTTTTGCTTTGCCAGAAAAAAAAATCAACGATAGCTTAGTTAAAAAAGCAATAGTTAATGCAAAATTAGAAAAACTTATTGATAGTTTAAATAAAGGTATCAATACAAGAGTAGGTGAGTTTGGCGATAGAATATCAGGCGGGCAAAAACAACGGATAGCAATTGCAAGAGCTTTATACAAAGATCCTGAAGTTTTGGTTTTAGATGAGTGTACGAATTCTCTTGATTTAAACACAGAAAAAGAAATTATTAATGAAATTAGCCATCTTAAAGGAAAAAAAACTATTATTATGATCACACACCGCTTATCAACTTTAGAAAATTGTGATCATATTTATGAAATTAATAAAAATGGGATTGAAAAAAAAATTAATAAACTATGAATATATTTGTTACAGGTGCCTGTGGTTTTATCGGATCTCATTTAATTGAAAGACTTACAAAACTTAATCATAATGTTAAGGCTTTTACATATTATAATGCTCAAAACTCTTATGGCTGGTTAGATAATATTGATCCCAAAATCTTAAAAAATATTGAGATAATCTCTGGAGATATAAGAGACTATGAGTTCTTGAATAAAAATATAAAAAAAATAGATACCATTATACATCTGGCAGCTTTAATTGGTATTCCATACTCTTACCATGCATCTAGAAGTTACATCGATACAAATGTCTCTGGAACTTTTAATATATTAGATTGTGCAAAAAATAATAATGTTTCTAAAACAATTATTACATCTACCAGCGAAGTGTATGGGACTGCTCAGAGAGTTCCTATTGAGGAAAATCATTTATTAAATGCACAGTCCCCATATGCTGCAAGCAAAATCGGAGCAGATCAATTAGCCTTATCTTTTAATAAATCTTTTAAATTACCAGTTTCAATCTTAAGACCATTTAATACTTTTGGTCCACGACAGTCAGCAAGGGCAATAATACCTACAATTATAACGCAAATATTAAAAAGCAATAAAATAAAATTGGGGAATCTTACCCCCACAAGAGATTTTACTTATGTCGAGGATACCGTGGATGCTTTTGTAAAAGCATTGAAAGCTAGCAAAATTTCTGGAGAAGTAATTAATATTGGCAATAATTTTGAAATTTCAATTAAGGATACTCTGGAAATTATTAAAGAAATTTATGGTAAAGAAATCCAATTGATAAAAGACAAAAAAAGAATTAGACCAAAAAATAGTGAAGTGAATAGACTCCTTGCTTCAACAAAAAAAGCACAAAGACTTCTTAAATGGAAACCTCAGTATGCAGGTAAAAAAGGATTTAGAAAAGGAATATTAAAAACTATTAATTGGTTTAAAAAAAAAGAGAATATGTCTTTATACAAAGAAAATATTTTTAATTATTAAAAACCCAAAAAATTAAAATGAGTAAATTTAATATTCATCAGCAAATAATAAAAAAAGTAAGGCAAGTCACTGGAGATGGAAAAGTATTTTTGCATGAACCAGTATTTTGGGGTGATGAGAAAAAAAATTTAGTAAATTGTGTAAATACAACTTTTGTTTCTTCAGTAGGAAAGTATGTCGATATATTTGAAAAAAAACTTAAAAATTATACTAAATCAAAATATGTTCTCGTAACAAACTCTGGGACTTCTGCTTTACATATTTGCTGTATAGTTTCTGGAATTAAAAAAAATGATGAAGTACTATTGCCAACCTTTAATTTTGTGGCAAGTTCGAATGTTCTTATGTATTTGGGTGCAGTACCGCATTATGTAGATGTTGATGAAAATTCTTTAGGTATTGATATCCCAAAATTAGATAACTACTTAAAAAAAATATCAGTTAAAAAAGGAAAATACATATATAACAAAAAAACAAAAAGAAGAATTATAGCTATATTTCCAACACATATTTTTGGACACCCAGGAAATATCGATAGTATTCTCAAATTAGCAAAAAAATATAATCTAAATTTGGTTGAGGATGCCTCAGAGTCTATTGGCAGTTTTTATAAAAAGAAACATTTAGGAACTTTTGGTAAGGCAGGTGCTTTAAGTTTTAATGGGAATAAAACAATTACTACTGGAAGTGGCGGAGCAATTCTTCTTAAGAAATTTAATGATTATACTTTAGCGAAAAAGTTAATTAATATTTGCAAAACAGATCATTTTTGGAAACTTGAGTACAATGGCTTAGGTTACAACTATAGAATGTCAAATATTCAGGCCTCATTAGGGTGCAGTCAAATAAAAAATTTAGAAAAAATTATTTCTAAAAAATATCTTTTGCTAGAAAAATATAAAAAAATCTTTAAAAAGTTCTCTTATTTAAAAGTTTTTGAGCATTTTTATCCAGCGAGACCAAATTATTGGTTACACACAATAATATTAAATAAAAATCTTGGTTCAATAAGAGATAAAATTTTAAACAAAGCTAATAAGCAAAAATTAATGTTAAGACCTGCATGGAAATTAATGCATAGTTTGCCACATCTCAGAAAGTTTCCTAGGATGGATGTTAAAAATTCAGTATCTCTTGAAAAACGTTTAATAAATTTACCAAGCAGTA
>MDSW01006566.1_pt1 | contig 19090 bp, 22 predicted proteins | sample 811171 | NCBI WGS metagenome assembly MDSW01 (sample SAMN05326641, study PRJNA326480) | marine metagenome | isolation source: seawater | place: Atlantic Ocean: North West | collected 2012 | reverse complement strand
TGACTGAGACACTATCCTTCCTTCATGCAATGCTAGTCGTCTGTGCGTCATTCGATGAGAGGTTGCTTTCCAGATGGATTGAGGGCGAGTCTAGCAGGGCGGATAAGTTACTGGGCATGGACTCCAAGAACTTCAATTTGCTTTCCTCTTCTTTTCTCTCCGATATTGTAGTAGAAACTAATATCGAAGGGTCTGATATCTACTGGATTCCAATGGTAGACTTCATTGAGCTGAGCCCGAAAATTTCTGGTAAATACTGGAGATTGGTCAATAGGCCTCTTAGAAACGGTTGGGTTTGTCTCGATTCTGGAGCTGGAGAGACGGGCAGAGAGAGGGCTTCCCGGTTGATTAAGGAGAGAATTAGAGAGAGTCTCAAGGATAGTTGTGAAGATAGAATTTCCAGGATGGATGATGAGTTTGCAGCTAAGTTTGCAGACCCGGTAGAGAGGATTACTGGACTACTTTCTGAGAGAGTCAAGGAGGAGATGCCCATGACGGCAGCAATAAGGGACGACTGGCCTCCATGCTTTGAATCGGCTGTTTCTGAGTTAAATCAAGGCGTGAATGTAAATCATGTTGGAAGGGTCTTCCTTGCCGCTTTCTCCAGATCGATAGGTCTCCAGCAGGAGCAGGCCTGCAACTTTTTTTCTAACGCTCCAGACTATGATGCCGAAACTACATCATACCAAGTAGGTCAAATTTACGAAAGAGAGTACACCCCTCACGGATGCTCTTCTCTCAAAACGAATGCCAGATGCCCAGTGCAAATTGGGGAGGATCCTCTCTGTGACCAAGAATGGTTGACTCATCCATTGAAGTATATGAGAGCAAAACAGAGGAGGAGGTACGCCTCAACCAATGCTGAATCTGAGGAAGATGGCGATGACTCGAGTAGCAATCCGGCCAATTCCTCATAAGTAGATGCTCACCAACTCTTGCCAAGGGGGACGTGAGCATAGTACGAACACTGGTTCTCACAATAGACAGAGACAATGATCTGGGTGTTAAATCCGGGATAAGGGGGCCAGTTGTTGGCAGGAAATCCTGCCTGACAGCAGCTCTCAGATTGGGTATCGCGGACCCAGAGGAGTCTGATACTAATGCGATTCTTGGTGCATTGCATCATCATGATAGGCTGGCAGAAGGAGCTAGTGCGAGCGATGAGGTCCAGATCGCTATACTAACCGGTGACGTGAGGGTCGGACCTAGAAGCGATAGGGCGATAGCTAGCCAGTTGGACGAGGTGATTCAGGATTTCCAACCAGACGCTGCACTCCTAGTTACGGATGGCGCTGATGATGAAGCTTCTCTGCCAATAGTTACCTCGAGGGTGAGAGTAGACACAGTGGAGAAAGTGATAGTCAGGCAGTCAAAAGGAATTGAGGGTACCTACTATTATATTATTAAGGCCGTAGAAGACCCCAGGTTTAGATCCAGACTTCTGGTTCCACTCGCAATTTTTCTGATAATAATCGGTCTAGGCCTCATCCTACCCAATGGAATAGCTCTCATTGGCTCTCTACCGCTCCTGATTGGATTGTGGGTTTTGGGCAAGGGACTGGGTCTTGAGGCACAAATGGAGAGGGTAGCAATGGAGATGAGGGACAGCGCTACTGGAGGTCTTTTCTCATCATTACTTTGGGGTATGTCGATTGTGAGCTTGTTCCTGGCCGTTGCTACTGTTTGGGCAGGATGGGACGATCCTGTTCCAGACGGTAATTCACAGTTCGAGCACTTTCTAGGACTTGTTGATGAGGTTCTGCAATGGATTGTAGGTTCCGTATTCTCATTCTTACTCGCTCTGGGTGTTCTGAGATGGAAGGAGGGTTCCTTCACTGGAAGGAGCGTTCTGTTAATCGGTCTTGGAGTAGTTTTCTACACCTTCGTGGCAGCAACAATCGACGTGGCACTCGTGATTTCGTCCGGGCAGGAATATAGTCCCACATTCAACCAACTAGGAGACGATTGGGGGCTACCGATCATGTCCATGGTAATGTATTACCTTCTGAGAACCATAGTCCAATCATTCTCCGAGGATGATGACTTGGTCCAAGGAAGTCGTTTCTGGGGAGTATGATGGGGAAAGTAACTGCATCCATAGTTTGGACTGGTTCGAAGGAAAGAGGGGAGTCCCTACTGGCAGCAATCAGCCCCGACGATCCAGACGATTTCACGGTAGAATTAATGGATTTCAGTGACTATGTGGAGTTGAGAATAGAAGTCACCAAGGACGGCCTTGGTAGATCGAGATCATCGGTAGATGACATTCTTGCGTGCTTGTCAGCAGCCGAGTCCGGGCTTGACTATCTAGATTGAAATATCAAGAGCTAATACTATTCAAGGTGGGCTTACAGTGTATAGATGCGTGGACAAACTGCCTCATGACCGATCCCACTTGCTTTACGACGTCAAGGAAGTTGCTGGTCCGACAAAGCTGTTTCAAGATTCGATAAGGAGATGGTTGATTGCTCACTTGTCGGATGACTCTGCTAACGATGGAAATTCAGGGAATATTGCTGAGGCAGTGGTGATATCGAAAAGCACGGGCGTCTTCTGTGGCAGAGTTCCGGTGGACCTTCTTTTTGCAGAGTGGTTTCCCTCCTGTGATTTGACTTGGAACGTTGAAGAAGGGGATGACATCACATTAGGTAGCCAGATTCTCTCTATCTCTGGACCATCAGATAGTGTTCTAAGTTGCGAGAGAGTTGTGCTGAACATTCTTGGTAGGCTGTCAGGTATTGCCACCAGAACCTCCGAATGGGTAAGCGAATCAGGGAGTGTTTCTATCGCGTGCACAAGAAAAACCGCATGGGGACTAATGGACAAATGGGCAGTACATGTAGGAGGTGGGCTTACCCATCGTTTAAGTAGGACTGATGCGTTGATGATTAAAGAGAATGATTTGAAAATTATTGGCTCTAACCAGAATACTGGGTCAGTGATTTCATCTGCAATTTCCTCCATTGATTTCGAGAAAAGTGCGGCATTTGTCGTAATCGAGGTTCAGGACTCTGCGCAGGCGATTTCGGCAGCGGAGTCCTGGTCAGAAAATCAGAAAATCAGAGGAGGAAATGAAAGAATAGTGATACTTTTAGACAATATGGGCCCACAAAAGTGCAGGTCGGCAGAGGCTCTTCTGAGAGAGTCTGAGTTAAGAAATTGGTGCATTCTCGAGGGATCGGGAGGAGTTACATTGGATCGCTTGCAGACTTGGATCGAGAGTTCCATGGTAGATGTGATATCTTCGAGCTCTGTAAATATGGGAGTTCCCTCACTTGACCTCTCAATGCTGATTAGAGGGATTTGATGGCAAGGATTCCCGATAGCCACCCAAGGAAGAATTCACTGGAGTCAAGGCAGAAGATAGTGGATGGCAGTTCCAGGGGCCTGCTTGCGGACTCGGCAATGATTGCTCATGGCAGGGGAGAGGCTTTCGACTATCTGCTCGGAGAAAGGACCACTGAGACAGCCAGAGAGGCCAGTCGTGAGAGTGCGGCTCGCCTCAGGAACGCCAGAAGACCGGTTATCTCTGTTAATGGGAACACGGTAGTCTTAGCAGGCGAAGGAGCGATAAGGTTGGCTGCAGTCCTAGGTTGTCCTATCGAGGTGAACCTATACTACAGAACCCCAAGCAGAGTCAAGGGGCTTATCTCGCTATTGGAAGACTGGAAGCTTAGATTGTCCGAAGAGGATGCACCTGATGGTTTCTATGGAGATTGGAAGGGTGCAGTCGATGGGGTTTCGATCCTGGGGGACTCTCCTAATTTCAAGATAGATGGGTTGGAGGGACCACGTTCAAAATGCACCAGAGAAGGAATAGGCGGGTCTGACACTGTCCTTGTTCCTCTAGAGGACGGGGACAGGTGCGAGGCACTGATTAGTCTTGGCAAGGAGGTTCTTGTGGTCGATCTGAACCCTCTTTCTAGAAGTTCAAGAATGGCGACGGTAACCATAGTAGACGAGGTGTCCAGAGCTTTCGATGTCATTCTGTACTATCTACTTGATGACTGCGATTACAGGCCGACAGAATGGGACAACGGGAAATCATTGAAAGAGTCCCTTATGGAAATTGGTGACTATTTCTCAGAGTAGGGTCTCGTGTCCTGTTCAGCTACCAAGCTCTGTGAGAATCGCCTTACATCTGGACGCGATGGACTCACCGACCTCAGTGGTTGAGGCCTTGCCACCCAAGTCATAAGTCACGGGACTACCTGAAGACATGTGTTCTGAAATCGCTCTTTCAATGACTTCTGCACACAATGTCGCTTCCTTATCGTCATTTTTCGAGCCGAGAGAGTCGAACATCAATTGCACAGAAGATATTGCCGCGATGGGATTCACTTTGTTCTTGCCGGCATATTTCGGACTGGACCCGTGAACTGGCTCGAATAACATGTGTTCGTCTCCAATGTTGGCGCTGGCTGCCATACCCATCCCTCCCTGCAATACCGAGGCTAGATCTGTGGCTATGTCCCCAAACATGTTGGGAAGAACCACTACATCAAGATCCTCGGGGCTCCTGACAAGCCACATAGTGAATGCATCAATGAAAGCCTCGTTGGTTATGATGCCCTGGTATTCGGATGAGATCTCCTGGAAAACATCCCTGAAAAGTCTGCACCCCCTGGTGACGTTACTCTTGTCGACGCAAGTTACTTTCTGAACGCTGCCAAGTCTGGATTCGCGTCTCTTGGCTAGTTCGAATGAATAACGGATAACTCTCTCACTACCCTTCCGCGATATCGGTCTAACATCCCAGCCTACTTCTCCTTCTAAACCAGGGAATTCATCGATAACAAGTGCTTCGTCTCTTTCTTCCCCTCTAGCTGCCATTCCTGACCTCCTCAGCAGAGCATGGTACAAGCCCTCGGTATTTTCCCTCACCATTACGATGTCCACGAGTTCGTTATCCCAAACATCCATGAAGCTCCCATGCACCTTGTGCTTGACGCCCTTGTAGAGTTTGACTGGTCTAACGTTGGCATACAGATCCAATGCAGACCTAAGTCCTAGAAGTGCCTGTCCACCGGCAATATCGCCATTTGGTAGAATCGCTCCCGGCCAGCCAACTGCACCGACCACTATAGCGTCGGACTCATCCCTGCAATACTCGAAAGAGCCGGACGGCCACTCTTCACCAGTATCCAGATAATGTTGGCCTCCACAAGGAATCTCGGTGGTTTCCAATGAAATAGCCCCTGATTCCTTGAAGGTCGAAAGTATCCGCTTGACCTCTTCCATTACTTCTCGTCCGGTCCCATCCCCCGGCAGAAGTGCCAATCTGTATGGTGCCATTGAGTGGGGGCAAAACCTTTTCATTCATCAATCCAACCCCAAGGAGAAATTTTCTGCAAAGCAGATAATTGATAGACGGTCAAGTCGACAACATAGGCATGGGAACCAACTCGGAAGAGGATAAGGGCGGATCGAAAATTGACATCAGAACACTCCCAGAGTCTGTATCTATTCTTTGGGAGTCAATGCTACGCAAAAATCCAAACTGGGACTTATCTAAGTGGCTGGACGAAAGAGCCAATGAAGAGTTAGATCTTCTTGAGTCGCACCTCGGCAGGGAGAAGCTCAGGTACGAACAGCGACTCCATAGAATAGAGAATCTCGCCAAACAGATGGTCAGGAGAAGGGAGAGCGCGGGGACGTCTCCATTACCTGATCCAAACCAGCGGAATCTGTTCGACGTATATGGTCCTTCGGAGGAATCTCTTCCTACCGACGGAAAGGAAAACACTGGAGTGCCGCTAGTCGATCTCGGATCTCTTTCTACCGATGATGACCTCTTGCTGGCTTACATTAGCCAGAAGATTCTGATTGTCATCGAGGATGCAAACGTGAGGGGAGATGGTTTGCATTTTGACGACATAATGCGGTTGATGGAGTCTCCGGGTATAACCCAGGAGGACATTGATGAGTCGATATCTTGGCTTCTCCAAATGAACGAGATTGTTGAAATAGAGAGGGACGTTTTTATGATCAACGGACGATAATCGTGGGCTTAATCAATACAACCATTCAAAGACGAAGAGTCAATCCGATGTTCAATCATGACAAGCGAAACTTCTGGATGGTACGCGAGACTTGATCATGAGTGTCCAGAAAGGACCCTGCAGATCAAAATCTGGCTCGATTCATGGATGGAAGCCACCAAGAAAGGAATCCCAATAGCCGCTACTCTTCCAAACAACTGGCCAACTCTTCCTGCAGGTCTACTCAGTAATCCTGGAACGGTGCTAGACCATCTAATTGCTAGGTTTGATGCTCAGAGCGATGGTCGTTCTCCGAGGGGAGTTTACGCCCCTCCAGCACGATTTGTCGATGCGATCCTAAACGACGAGTTGCAACATGGAAGAAACAAGAAAAAGGAGCCTCCAGCTACACTCTCTTTGGCTGCGCTACCTCCTAGTTTCAGAGGATTTGCAAAGCAGATTAACGAGAATATCGACGATGATAGTAGCTCCGATAGCGATAGTCCGGAAACGGATAATAGGACGTTGTCAGGAGTTCCGATTCCGTTTGCTGACCCCTGTGTGGGGGGCGGTCTCTTCGTTGAGAGAATATTGAGGATACACTCTGAAAGAATCTCAGGAAGATCACCGAACGAGAGGAGAGAGGACACTCTTCGACTCCTTGAGGGACTGCAGTTAGTGGATAGTTCCGAGGTGGCGGTGACCTCTGCGAGGAAGAGAATCGTGATCGTTCTTGCAAGGCTAGGGCTTGTAGACCTAGATGGGGAAGGGGACGAAGGAAAGATTGGTATGAGTGAGGCAGAAATGATCATCGAGAGTAACGTCCGTTGCGTCGATCCCCTACTCGGCGAGTGGCCCTGGAAAGAAGGACCCATGCTCCTAGTTTCACGCCCTCCGTGGCTCAGAATCAAAGATAGATTTAGAGGACATCCAGATGGGAGTGCACTTAGAAAGAGCCTTTCTGGTCGGCTAAGGGATTTTCAAGAATCGGACGGAAGAACCAGATTCACTGCGATTAAAGGGAACGTAAACCTATACAGACTCTACATCGAGAGGTCAATGCAGTTGTGCCAGGTTGGAGGGAGAGTCAGACTAGTAGTACCCAGCTCAGTTCTGAGAGAGAAAAGCAGCTTACCGCTCAGGAAGCTGTTGGTTGAGTCAAACCAATGGGATTCAGTTTGGTCATTTCCGGAGGACCACAAGTTGCTCTTTGGAGGTTCACAAGGAGTATCAGTAATCGGTGTGACCGTCGGGGAAGTTACCGATGTCCTAACCAGCTTCGGGCCTTTGCAAATCGATGACCTATCATCGGGCAAGGGTCTGGTGTCTGATGCTCCATTCTTTGAGTTAGAAAGAGGGCCTTGGTCCTCATGGACGGATGCGTCGTGGGCTGTTCCGAAGATGCCCAGATCGACAATTGAAAGGTCCAGAACCCTATCAGCAATAGGAAAACTAGCCGATAAGCCCCGTCTGGTGGAAGATGGGACGGGTTTGAATCCGAGTACTAGAGCTATCAAGGTCAGAGTGGGAGAGGTTGAGAGGTCTTCTTGGGACGACGAAATATGCGAATGGAGGGATGGGCTTGTTCCATTCATAAGGGCGTCCCACATTCACTTTGAGAATGGTAAAGGGGTGATTAGACACCCTGCTTTTGGGGATAAGAACGTAGGCGAACTAGAACTCAATAGTTCAGGATGGTCGGGACCCAAAAATATGGCTGTCCAGTCTAGAATCGCGTGTCAAGCGGTGGTGAATCCCAACTCTGAGAGGAGGTTGGTTTGGGCGGTTGTTCCGAAGGGCTGCGTTATCGGGAACTCGGTAAGCTTCCTAGATCTCCCTTCTGAGGTTACAGAGCGTCTAAAAGATAGGTTTGGAGCCATTGAAGAGGGTTTGAAAGTCCTGGCTAGCCAGCTGAATTCAGAAGACCTCGATCTGTGGTCCAAAGCTTGGGCAGCAAATAACAATGTGAACAACTATGAAATCGAGACTCTGCCTTTCGAGATAGAAGGTGGGGAGTTTGGGTTACCTGCATAGCAAAAGAGCTTTTGTTGTAAAAATTAGCAGGTTTAGGATTTCGGTTTCCTAGTTCCGGAAAAACAACCATATCTAGAATGGATTAATATCCATGGTTTGCATACGAGGGGCGTTCCGAACTTGGAATGCGTTTAGGAGAGCAGCATGGGAATCAATCCAAAGATCGGGATTACTGGTCTCCCACGCTCGGGAAAGTCGGCTGTGCTTCAGAAAGTAGTTGACATGATCACCGAAGAGGGTAGTGGCTTCAGGAGAACTAAGGGGCCTAGTCCCCCTGAACACATTATTGGAGGCATGAGGTCGGAGTCAGTAATAGAGAACGGAGAGAGGGTCGGATATGCCTGCGTGAACATTCTTACAGGTGAGAAAGGAGTAATGGCCCATAGAGAAATAGACTCAAGGAACCGCATACTTGGTTTTGGGATAGACCCGAGTGAGATCGATAGAGTCGCGGTTCCCGCGATCATAGACAGTATTGGAAACTGTGAGATCCTGGTGATAGACGAGGTCGGGAAGTTCACCGTTGAAAGCGAGGGTTTTGTCAATTCGGTAAGGTTGGCACTGGAGCATGACCTGCCTACTCTGCTGACTCTGCATAAGAAAAGTCGTCATCCCCTATTGCAGGACATCAGGAGGAGGGACGATGCGCGAATACTGGAGGTGACTCCAGTAAACAGATCCCTGCTTCCATATAAGATTCACAAATTAATCCAAGAGTTGTGATACTAACTTAGGTCAAGTTGATTCGGGGTTTCGAATTCGTTAGGCCATGAATTCCCCCGCCTCGAGGATGAGCAGGCTACTTTCGGGATTCATTCTCTGTCTTTTGGGGGTTACATCCATTGCAGTGATAGATGGTAGGTTCACTGATTTTTCAGAGTTCGGAGTCTTCTCAGTTGTCTGTGCAATCTCGGTCTTGGGATCGATTCTTCTTGTCTCATTAGCGGCTGGTAGAGGGAGGGAACACGGGAGATGGCCTACAGATTCAATGATCAGTAGAGAGGGGGAGGAGGCGATGATATCTAGGATAGAGAAAGAAAGGGATGAGGCCAGCATGCAGGGTCTTAGTTCCAAATGGGCTAGGATGGAGATGCAGCATCTGGAGTCAAAACACAGTGAGGAGTAAGGAGCGAAAACTTGACCCCATGTTCACTACACGCGGTGATTGGTAATTGTTATGGGAGACGTTCCTGAAGATCTGAAATACACTGAGGAGCATGAATGGGTCAGAGTAGAAGGAGACGAGGTGAGCATAGGAATTACTGATTTTGCCCAGAATGCATTGACTGAGGTGGTCTGGGTCGAGCTTCCTGAAACCGACATCGAGGTAAGTGCGATGGAGTCTTTTGCAAGTGTCGAATCTGTGAAGTCGGTTAGCGAGATTTACGCTCCTGTCGCCGGTACCGTAACAGAAGTCAACCATTCTCTGGAAGATTCGCCAGAGCAGATAAATGAGGACCCATATGGTACGGGGTGGATATGCAAGATTAAGTTAGGTCCTGATTCAGATTTGAGTGGGCTCATTGATGCAGGCAGCTACTCCAAACTTATCGGAGACTGACCATGGGGTCGACTCGGCCTGTACACATCTACGTTGACGGTTCATGTGGAGAGAATCGCAATGTCACATCAGATACCAAGGCTGGATGGGGGTTCTGTGTAATCTCGGAGGATACCGGCTCTGGAAACGGTAAGGGGAGTCTCTTGACCGAATCTTTCGGACAGGTCGTCACGAATCCAGATGAAGAGGGCTTTTTCGGGGCCGAAGTGGGTTCTAACAACACCGCCGAGCTTTCGGCCATCGCACACGCCCTGAGGTGGGTTGTTCTGGAGGAGGTTGGAGCTGCAATTTTGAGGAGTGACTCTACCTATGCTTTGAATATAGCCTCGGGCATATGGGAGGCAAAAGCAAATCAAGAATTAGCAAGGAGGGTGAGTTCTCTGTGGAAAGAAGTATCCGGCCAAATCGTGCTTAGTGGCGAGCATGTGCCTGCTCACACCGGTCATAGGTGGAATGAGCGAGCTGATCATCTAGCGTTCAGGGCCATGAAAGGAGATTCCCCGCTACCCCTGCAGTTCTGGAAGCCCGGAAAGAGGTAGTTCACTCCTCCTTTAGAGGGCCTATCACGAGATACACGTATATGGCCTGGAGGCCAAGAAGGAGCCCCACAAGAACCAAGATGAGTCCGGTTGGATCGGGAAGGTGCGGTTGCATTGGATTTCCGGCTACCCAGGAAATTGCAAGAAATCCTATTGATGAAAATAGAACAAGTCTCGCGGATTCTTCTGGTTTCTCCCAAAGATCAATCCAAGGGACTAATCCCTTTCTCTTGAATGTTAGACGATACCAAGCCACATAGGCTAAGCATACCCCTACAAGACCGATTATTCCTCGGGAAAAACTGGAGTCATCCCAAGGTCCGCTCGGTGCAACTCCGATCACTAGGGCATCAAGAAGTAGCAGTCCGGCCGCAACCGCATGCAGCTTCCACTGCGGTTCTTCTTGGCTTCCCATGGAGTGACCGGGCCGAGCCGCAGTAATGATGTATTGCTCTCTTCTGCGGATTCATAGAAGACATGGCTGAAATTGAGTTCTCCGATATCGTCGAGGCTGCTAAAGCGCTCGAAGGAGTTGTCTTGAGGACACCTGTTGTAAATTCTGCGAATATAGATGATATCGCTGGAAGGAAGGTTTTCATGAAGTGTGAGAATGCTCAGCACGTCAAGGCGTTCAAGTTCCGGGGAGCTTCGAATGCAGTAAGGGTTCTCGGGGATGAGGCAGAGGATGGGCTTTGCACTCACAGCAGCGGGAACCATGGACAGGCAGTTGCTTTGGCTGCAAAGCAAAGGGGGGTTCCTGCGTACATCGTAATGCCCAACAATGCCCCCAAGGTAAAGATTAACGGTGTCATTAGCCATGGTGCAGAGGTTATCCTATGCGAGCCAAACCTGGATGCGAGGATTTCTACTGCAAATTCGGTGCTTGAAAGGACCGGAGCAACCTTCATCCATCCATTTGACAACCTCAGCGTCATAGCCGGACAAGGAACTGCAGCAAAAGAAATGATTGAGGATTGTGAGGCATTAGATGCCATCTTGTCGCCTATCGGCGGAGGTGGCCTTATGTCTGGGACATGCATTTCCACTCGAGCTCTACTTCCGGAAGCTCGAATTTTCGGAGCAGAGCCTGAAGGGGCTGATGATGCTGCTAGGTCTTTGGAAACAGGAGAGTATGTGCCCCAGACAGGTCCTGAAACTATCTGTGATGGTCTTTTGACCAGCATGGGAAAGAAGACATGGCCAATCATCAAGAGCCATGTAGAAGAAATCATTACCGTCAGCGACAGTGCTGTCCTAGAGGCAATGTCCCTGATTCACGAAGAGTTCGGAATGATCGTGGAGCCCAGTGGAGCCATATCTCTGGCGGCAGTACTGAAGGATGAGTTCAGAGAAAAGCAAGGAATCGAGTCTATTGGGATTATTCTGTGTGGTGGGAACGTAGATCCTGAGAATCTACCCTTCTCCCCATAGAATATGTGCTAATAGATTATATTCCGAAAGTAAGTATTATATTCATGGCCCTAGTTTTTGATAGGATAAAATCGACGCCTGGTGAAGTCCTGCTTCTTCTGACTGCCTTGGTAACACTGGTTTACTCGTTGAACTTCATGTTCTTCTCCGCATGTTACACTACTGCAGGAGAAGACTGCTTCACCATGCTTGACAATGGTGCACCTCTGAGTGATCCGGCTTACGGTGCTGGCGCGCCAGAGTTCGCATTCAACGGCATCCTGATGTTTGGGATTTTCATGTCAACCATGCTGATTCTCAATGAGGGTGCTCGCGGCATGTGGAAAGTGATGCTCCCAGTACTCGCTGGACTAGTAGTAGCTAGCGCCGTGATCTGGATATTTTGGAACAATGCTAGCGAGTCTAGTGAGGCTCCCAAGTTCCTCACTCCCATTGTGACCTTGGCTTATGCCGGCGCGTACATGATGCTTCGTTCGGAGGACGAGGTCGACGAGGGTTTGGACTCGCTCTCGTACGGTATCGGCATCAAGGACCCAGTAGCTATGATGGGCTTGATAGTGGTCATAGCAACGGGGATATTCTACGTGTTTAGGCAGATAGCTGACCCGGAATCCGTAATTGACGCGGTCACTCCAGGCAATGCCATGGATGGCCTACTAGCTCCCTCGAAGGTTACCGTAGCCTTTACCGGAGCTCTTCTACTGACTTACGTGCTATGGGCAGTCGTTATCCTGACCCAAGGGGCCAGGGGGATGTGGGCAGTCGCACACCCTGCACTCTTCGCCTTCCTTACATTGACGATAGCAAATTACTTCGGATTCGTCTTTGGTCCGGTCAGAGAGTTCTCGGAGCAGAATGAGATGGATGCGATTTCTGGACCGGCGACCATGCTCATATTCCTCCTGGTATACCTCAGACTCAGGGACGAGGGCATCGAGGAAGGCATGACCTTCCAGGGCGAATCTCTGGGCTCTAGGGGATTCGATCTTTTCTTCGTGATGGGTGCCATCTTGATATCGGCAGCGTTCATGATCATACAGATTTCGGGTCTGTGAACAGGTGGAGCACGAGCCGGGATTTGCACCCGGGTCCATGGATCTGCAGTCCATTGCATAGCTGCTCTGCCACTCGTGCTTCGTTTCGCCGACCGTACTATCTTTCTTGAAGGCTGTCCGCGTTTCGGCATACCTTCATTGGGTGGGTGCCGGTGTGATAGGCATGCCTCGTGTGTCTTCTCGCTTTGAGGGTCTCGGCGTTGGTTTCGCCCCTTACCTCCAGCCTCCAGGGCCCGAGGTCGTCAGATGGACCGTCGGCGAACCTGGTTTCGAAACCCCGTCTTCTATCGTGGATGCTGCGATTAGGGGCCTAGAAGAAGGGAAGACGAAGTACACCAGAGGACCGGGTTCAGTAGAACTATGCAATGCCGTTTCCAAATACCTCAGAACCCAACATGACATCGACGCGAGGGCGGAAGATATCGTAGTGACTCCAGGGGCGAAGCAGGCCCTTCTGTACTCATTCCTGATTACAACTATGCCAGGAGACGAAGCTATTCTCCTTTCCCCATCATGGGCATCATATGAACCGATGCTGGAATTCATCGGAGCCGTGCCCGTGCATGTAAAAGTGAAAATGGACAGCTTTCACCCTGATTTGGAGGCAATTAGAGAAGCCGTAACTGACAAAACCAAAATGATCCTAATCAATTCTCCATGCAATCCAACTGGAGCCGTGTTCACGCCTAAGGAAATCACGGAAATTGTGGATATAGCGGTTGAAAATGACTTATGGATAGTTTCTGATGAGATTTACGGAAGAATGGTATGGGTGGATTGGCCTCACGTTTCTCCATCGACAATTCCCGATGGGAAGGATAGGACCATTGTGGTCAATGGTTGGTCAAAGTCCTGGGCTATGACTGGGATGAGAGTGGGTTTCCTCACGGGTCCGAGCGAGGCGATGAGAGCAGCGATGAAGAGCCAGGCCAACTCAGCATCCCATATCCCGACATTCATGATGGATGCAGCGAAGGTAGCACTCGAATGCGAGGATTCGGTACAGGAATTCAACTTTGAGTACAGGAAGAGAAGGAAGCTGATGACGGAAGGGCTGTCTTCCATCCCAGGAATAAGGGTTCCAGAACCAGAGGGTGCTTTCTACGTGTTCGCAGACGTAACAGGAACTGGGATGACGGATATCGAATTCGCAGATGGGGCATTAGAAGCAGGAGTACAACTAATCCCCGCGTCTCTGATTACAGGAGGCGAGGGTTTCGTCAGAATCTCATACGCGGCTGATGAAGAGGACATTATGGAGGGTCTGAGGAGGCTCAAGTCCTGGATATTGAAAGAGTGAGTTTGAAATCTCGGTGACTTGGCTCGGGACTGTGGACGATATCGAATCTGCAGGCTCCCATGTCCTTCTAGACTATGTTAACTACAAGAGGGGAGAAACTGGAGACGGAGAATGGGTACTATCGGTTCTAAGAGAGTGCATAAAAAAGTCAGGAGTGAGGGAGGTCCATTCACACGTAGAAATATTCGATGGAGAAGATAGCCCCCCTGGTTTTGCCGCTGTAGTTCTTATCGATGAGAGCCATGTAACGGCGCATTGCTACTCAGAGAGGGGGATTCTGGCTATTGACGTCTTCACTTGTGGAGACAGCAATCCCTCCGGGGTAGCAGCTATGATTAACGACGTGCTGGTATCTGAAATTCCAGGCTTGAGGAAAGTTTTCGAGAAGAGAGTTGAACGATTTAGGAGTGATTAGATGGGAATTAGGAATTTCATCGAATCCCACTATTCCCACTTCAACGCTGGTGAGCTGGCGAATTGCATTGATTCCCTAAGAGAGTTCCTAGAAGGTGGAGGGAGGCTGATGATCACTCTAGCAGGGGCAATGTCCACTGCAGAGATTGGAAAGAGCCTTGCCCCCGCAATTAGGTCTCAGAAAGTGCATGCAATTTGCTGTACCGGAGCAAATCTGGAAGAAGAGTTATTCGGACTCTTTTCTAGATCTGAATACGAGAATGTGCCAAATTGGAGGCATCAGACCAGGGAAGGGGATGCTGAGCTTCACCAAAGAGGAATGAATCGTGTTACTGACGTTGCAATCCCTGAAAGTACGTTCACAAAAGTAGGTGATGCTTTGATGTCACTCTGGGAGGAAGCCGAGGCTGTGGGGGACAGTCGATTCCCACACGAATATGTATACGACCTCCTACTTCACGGGGATTTCGAGTTCTCCTCACCACCGGAGGATTCGTGGTTAGTCGCGGCTGCTGATGCAAATCTTCCTATTTTCACGCCTGGCTGGGAGGACTCAACACTTGGTAATCTGCTTTCTGCCAAGGTCATAGACTGCACGCTCAAGAGTAACGCGATTGTGAGAGGTGGATTAGACGCGATGCAAGATCTTGCGGATTGGTATCGAGAGGACGACTCGCCCACGGGTATGCTACAAGTCGGAGGTGGGATTTCAGGGGATTTCGCAATCTCAGTTGTGCCTATGCTTAGGCAGGATGCCAGAGTTGAAGTTCCACTTTGGGCATGGTTTGCTCAAATCTCCGAGTCCAGGCCTTCATACGGTGGCTATTCTGGGGCGCCCCCTAACGAGAAGATTAGCTGGGGTAAACTTGGGGTTACGACCCCTCAGTTCGTAATTGAGTCTGATGCGAGCATCGTGCTTCCTCTGATTCTTTGCTCATTGGAATAGTTGAGAATAGTTCCCAACCTCCTCTGATATTCGAATCAGTTGGTTATACTTCGATGTCCTGTCTGACCTAGCCGGTGCCCCCGTCTTAATCTGCATTGAGTTTGTTCCAACGGCCAAATCAGAAATTATGTCGTCAGAAGTCTCGCCTGACCTATGACTGATTATAGTACCAAAACCGGCCTCCCTTGCCTTGCGAATCACTTCCATAGTCTCAGTGAAAGTCCCAATCTGATTTAACTTGATTAGTATAGCATTTGAGGCTTGGATGGAGATACCCTTCTCGAGCCTCTTGGGATTTGTCACATACAAGTCATCACCAACTATCTGTACTCTGTGTCCTTCTCTGGACGTGAATGCCTTCCAAGACTCCCAATCGTCCTCCCCAAATGGATCCTCGATTGATACGATTGGATACTCATCTAACCAATTAGAATATTTCTCACTGAGTTTCTTTCCAGGTATTAGTTCTCCATCAATTAGATAGTTTGAGCCATCGAAGAATTCCTGTGCTGCTACGTCTAGGGCTATGGAGACCTCTTTCCCCGGTTCGTATCCTGCCAACTCTATTGCCTCTCTGACCAATCTCAGTCCTTCTTCGTTCCTCGAAAGATTAGGGGCGAAGCCGCCTTCGTCTCCAACTCCCCCAAGCAGTCCCTCTTGCTTTAATGTGGCCTTGAGGGAATGGTAGATTTCGACTCCGGCTCTCAGAGACTCCGAGAAGGATTGGAAACCATGTGGGACGACCATAAATTCCTGAACGTCGACATTCGATTCGGCGTGTGCTCCGCCGTTGAGGATATTCATCATCGGAACTGGGAGACTGGTTTCGTCTCCATGGCAGATGTGCTTCCAAAGTTCTCCGTCTGAAGCAGCTCTTAGGCATGCTAGGGAGGCCCCCAATATGGCATTGGCCCCCAAGGAACTTTTATTCTCAGACCCGTCCAATTTATTCAGGAGGAAGTCAATACTCTCCTGTTCAGCTGGATTCATTCCAATCAGCGCTTCTCTGATTGGCCCGTTGACATTGTTAACCGCCTCTTGGACCCCCTTACCCATCCACTGACTCCCCCCATCTCTCAATTCTACTGCTTCATGAGTTCCAGTGCTTGCTCCCGAAGGAACTGCTGCCCTGCCCCTCAATGCACCATCCACATAGCAGTCAACTTCAACGGTTGGATTGCCTCTTGAGTCGATGATGGCTCTGGCGAAGATGTCGCTGATAGCGGCACCCATCGTCTAGGCCACAGGACTCTGGTTTCTCAAGGTAGCGATTCGAATCACTATCTGTTTAGCCAGCTGAGCCAGCGAGAAACCTTTCTCTGCATCTCTGGGACTTCCATCTCTGATCTGCATGAACACTCCCAGGAAAGTTGCTCCTGGTTGGGCGAAATGGAGAATAGTTCGGCTCTAATTAATACCCCATCTAGATCATTAGGTTTGGAACGGTTATCGTCTACGAAGCAGTGCAATAAGTGCTTAGGATAATGATGGATCCTTCCAGACTTGGGGCAGCATAACATAGCGCTCTTGGGGAGGAAAATGAGCGAGGAGCCCGTAGTTGAATCAAGTTCGTGGCCCTCAAATTTGTTTCCATCCAACAGGGATGCTACGTCAATATGATGCCATTGAGACTCTGAATAGGGGATGTCTAGTCCAGAAACGTCATCAAGATACTCCTGAATCCTGAGTTGGGAGATTGCCTCCTCCTTGCCCATGTTGAGCCACGGTAGGTCGTCTCATTTGAATACAACCAATTTTATTAAATTAAAAAATGACTAGAAAAGTGTGTTTTTTGTTAAAAAAATGTTCTTTACCGCCAAGAAATAACCATAAGTAGCATGTTTTTCAGAGATATTATGGGTAATATTGATTCACTTGACAGGTCTATTCTATCCTTCCTGAGAGAGTCTGCAAGGGCCCCTTACGTAGAGATAGCCAAAGGAGTAGGGGTCACAGAGAGGACTGTTCGAACTAGGATCAAGAGGCTAGAGGATGAAGGGGTAATTAGAGGATATACGGTTAGAGAGTCCGGAATAGGACTCACTGCACTGATTCGTCTCAAAGTTGGTTCTGGTACCGAGATTGGTTCTCTGGCTGGTGAATTCTCAGGATGGGCCGGCGTGGAGTGCGTATACGAAATCAGCGGTGATGCCGATCTGGTTGCGGTGGTTCATGTTGATGATACCGTGGCTCTTAGGGATATGCTGGACAGAATGTGGTTGGCAGCACCTGGAGACATCAGTTCCACCCAGACCGAACTTGTCCTAGAGCAGTACTAGACCATGATTGAGGCTATTCGGGTTTGCAAAGAAGATATCGGAAATACTGAATCCTTCCCGACTTTAGGGCCTCATATATAGGAGTGCCAGGCACTCCTCCGAAGGTCTCGAAGCTTCTCCTGAGGGAAGGGGGAGCGCTTTGGCGGATCATCTCCCTCCTGCCCTCATCGATAATGTTTAATGCACTAACTACATTCTCAGTCACGTCGGTCCATGACTCTATGGTAAATCCAGCCTGGACGAAATTCTGGTGCATTTTCTCCATTGCCTTCTTATCTCTCATGTCCGTCCAACAGAACTTTCCACCTGACCTTAGAACTCTGAATACCTCAGAGATGAAGGCTGGAATATCCGCATAGCAGTGTGATGATTCGACATTGTACACGATATCAAATGATTGATCTGGAAGAGGAAGTTGCTGAGCGTTTCCAACCCTAAATTCTAAATTACTCTGATCAGAAAACCACTCTTGGGAGAGTCTTATCGCCTCTTGTGAATAATCTACTGCAATTAGAGATTTAGGGTTGTATTTCCTTGATATCCAACTTGCCCCTCCACCCCTTCCAGAGCCTATTTCGAGGACTTCCTTTCCTTTGATCTCAACATCCCTAATATTCATGTTGTAGAGTTGGATGAACAGCCTATCTCCCTCATCCTCGGGAGATAGTTGGAGTTCATCGCCGTCCGTGAATCCATAGTTCATAAATCGGAAGTTGGAGTCTTTCTGGGATTTTGCCATCCTCTGATATAGGCCTCTCCACATTCTCATCCTTACCTTGGAAGGAGCCAGTCGCATTACAGAATAGAATATCCTCGCAGGGATGCCAGATGACAAATAAGCACCTATTCCTTCCACTTTACTGAGCATCCAATGCTCTCTGTCCTGGTAACAGTTACATTCTGCCCTGAGATAAGTTCGTTCATGGCGTCTTCTAGTTCGGAAGTTGTGGCATGTGATGGATCTCTAGGAGAGTCGTCTAGGCGTCCTCTGTAAACGACGATTGATTCGTTATTCAGAAGGTAAAATTCCGGGGTTCTTTCCGCAGAGTAGGCAATCGCAACCTCCTGTGTGGAGTCGTGGAGGTATGGGTATGACATTCCCTTGTCGGCTCTTTTTACCATGTTCTCCCATGAATCTGATTCGTACTTGACTGGGTCATTTGAGTTGATTCCAACGAATCCCAGTCCCTTGCTTCTAGCTACATTAGCTGCGTCTTCTATCCTGGGCTCTGATCCCACTACATACGGGCAGTGATTGCAAGTGAAGAAGACCACAGTGCCGTTCTCTCCCATGACATCACTGAGTGCGAGGGTCTGCCCCCCTGAGTTTTTGTTGGCGTTTGGAAGTTCGAAATTAGGGGCTAGTGCTCCCGGTTCTAGTTTCTTCGTGAAGTACATGTTCTAACGCCAAGGTGGCATACTGTTCAATCCTTTGGAACGAGGGCTTCCCTCTTGGAATTGATTTGCTCTCGACACTCCTCCAATCTCCTCCTTGCTAGTCTATTCTGAGAGTCGACATCGAGGACCTGCCGCCAAGCTGCTGCGGCCTT